>Ga0153951_1000353_pt1 | contig 17096 bp, 13 predicted proteins | sample TSNJ035MetaG_FD_102278 | JGI IMG/M metagenome (GOLD analysis project Ga0153951, IMG submission 102278) | Attine ant fungus gardens microbial communities from New Jersey, USA - TSNJ035 MetaG | ecosystem: Host-associated > Fungi > Mycelium > Unclassified | place: USA: New Jersey, Wharton State...
CCTCGACGGCGAGACGCGCGCCGTTTTCGTTGTCCTTACCCAGGTGAGCGATACCGCCAGTCAACGGCGCAACGTGACCGATCTTGACGACCGTGTCGGCCGCGGCCGATGTTGCCAACGTCGCGAACAGCATCGCCGCAGCGCTGATCGGCAACAACTTTTGAATTGTGATGTTCATGTATGTCTCCATTTTCGGTCAAAACAACGTAATCGCCCTGTGCCCCGCTTCCCCAACTCGTGTCGCTCAGTCCCGTGGACGATCACGCCGGTTGCATCGTTCATGCACTTGGCCAGTACGCTTGCCTGACTGTTTGTGACAGTTGGCAAACCGTACTTGCGCGCAAGTGTAGGTCATCAAATTAATTTGGGGGAATTTTTTGAGAAAGTGGGAAGAACACTAATAGCGCGTGTCCCGCAAGGGTCGCTTGCGGCCTCGGCGAATGGGCCGGAAAGCACCAGCCCATGCGGGTTTCCGCCAGGCGAGGGGGTTCGCCGCGCGTGAGGTTTTAGCGTTTTTTCTGGTTCGAATCGGGAATAATTCGAAGGATTTTTCAACTCGATAATGAGGCGCGCCGCACATGCTTATTAACGGATTCAGTTCGCATTGCAGGCGCGCCGGCGCATCTCTGAATCAGTCGCCGGAGCGACTGCGGAAGTGGGCGCGGAATCGGTCACGGATGTGGTCACCAAGCGGTCATGAATGCGGTCAAAACCGCAGCCACGCATGCAGTCACTGAATGCGGTCGCCGGCGCGGTCACAAACCCGTCAACAAAACCGGCCACGAAGCCAATCGCAAAGCCGGTCGCACAATCAGCGCTTCACGAGCGGCGCTCGAACGCGGCGATACGCGCGGTCGCCGCGCGCCATTCCTGCTCGAGTTGCGCCATCAGTTCGGCGGCGCCGAGACCTTCAGGACGCGCGCGGCCGAGCGGCGCGCCCTGCCCCGCCCACAGCGACAGGTAATCGCCGTTCTGCGCGCGGCCCGCGTTTTGCCGCAGCTCCTGCGTCAAGGCGTTTTGCACGGGATACGGCGCGATCCGCTGCGCCTCTTCGCTCAAACGTTGCATCAACGGATTGCGGATGCCGCGCGCATGACGGCCGGTGATCGCGCGCGTCACCGTAGTCGAGGTGTCGGACATGCCGCGCACGCGGGTTTTCCATACGGCGGGAATCGCGCTTTCGCGGCTCGTGAGAAACGCGGTGCCCAGCACCGCCGCCTGCGCGCCGAGCGCGAGCGCCGCGACGATGCCGCGGCCGTCCATGATGCCGCCGGCGGCCAGCACCGGCAGCCCGCTCGCGTCGACGAGTTGCGGCACGAGCGCCATCGTGCCGATGAGCGCATCCTCGGCCGCACCGATGAAGGTGCCGCGATGCGCGCCCGCCTCGGCGCCTTGCGCGGCGATCGCATCGGCGCCCGCGTCGCGCCACGCGACACCCTCGGCGACATGCGTCGCAGTCCCGATCACATACTGGCCGTTTGCATGCAAACGATCGACATCGGCGGCGGCCAGCAGTCCGAACGTCAAGCCCACCACCGGCACGCGCAATTCGATCAGCGTTTCGAACTGCGCGCGGAAGTCCGGCGCATAGCGTTCGAGCGCCCGGCCGGGCGGCAGGCCGAGATCGGCGCGCAGCGGATCGATCGCGTCGAGCGCGCGGCGCACGGTGGCTTCGTCCGGCGAGGCGGGATCGAGCACGAACAGGTTCACACCAAAGGGCCGCGTGGTCAGTTCGCGAATCGCCGCGACTTCGCTCGCGATCTTCTCCGGCTCGAGCGCCGCACCCGCGAGAAAACCGAGCCCGCCCGCATTCGACACCGCCGCGACCATCGCCGGCGTGGTCGCGCCGCCCGCCATCGGCGCCTGCACGACCGGCACGCGCATCTGAAAACGCGCCGCAAACGGCGTCACAAAATTGCCCTCATTCATGATCGGTTTCCTTTCCGGCGCGAGGCCGGCCATATCTGTGCAACAGGCTCGCCACGCGTTCGCGTGATGCGCCTACCGGCGCGAGCCGATACGGCCGACTCTACCCATATGCGCGCCGCCGGAGAAATGAATTATCGAGAATGTTTCAATCGCCTGACGAGAATCGTGGCGTGCGAAGCAAGCCGCAAGGCCCCGCCCAGCCCTGCTGCAAGGCGGTTCTTTTGATGGCACACTAAGCGCCCGCCCGAGGCCGGCCGGCCTTTGGCGTTCCGACTACCCCGACCTCGCGCGGCGCCCGCGCGAGTCAATGGAGAACAGCATGAGCACGACTTCCCGATGGATCGACATCCCCGCCGGCAACGACAGTTTCGGCGGCTACCTGGCGCTGCCGAAGGGCGGCAAGGGACCGGCCGTCATCATCATTCAGGAAATCTTCGGCGTGAACAGCCATATCCGCTCGGTCGCGGATCAGTACGCGCAGGACGGCTATGTCGCGCTCGCCCCGGACGTGTTCTGGCGCGTGCAGCCGCGCGTCGAATTGACGTATGAAGGCAAGGACCGCGAAAAGAGCATCGAGCTGATGCAGAAGACCAAACTCGACGACGCGGTCGCCGACATCGGCTCCGCTGCCGCCGCATTGCGCGCGCTGCCGGAAGTGACCGGCAAGGTCGCGGCGATCGGCTACTGCTTCGGCGGCCGCCTCGCGTACCTGGCCGCCGCGGCCGGTTCGCTCGACGCCGCCATCGCCTACTACGGCGGCGGCATTCACACCCATCTGGATAAAACCGCCAGCGTCAAGGTGCCGATGCAATTCCACTATGGCGAGCTCGACGCGCACATTCCGCTGTCCGATATCGGCCAGATTCAGGAGCGCTTCGCGGGCCGCGCCGACGTGCAGTTCAACATCTACCCGAACGCCGATCACGGCTTCAACTGCTCGGACCGCGCCTCGTACAACCAGCACGCCTCGGCCTTGGCGCACGGCCGCACGCTGACGTTCCTCGGCGAGCGCATGTAAGGAGCGCGGCGGGTCACGCCGGGCGCGTCACTCGGGTACGCTCGGCAAGACGGCGGGTCGGCGACACGCCGTCTTTTTCATGGGCAACCCTCAGCGAGACAACGCGCAACCCAAACCGACAACGAGGCTTCCTACGCCGTGCACTCAGACTATCTCGCTCATGACGCCATCGGCCTCGCCGAACTCGTACGCACACGTCAGATCAGCGCGCGCGAACTGGTCGACGTCGCGATCTCGCGCACCGAAGCCGTCAATCCCGCGATCAACGCGGTCGTCCTGAAGGACTACGACGCGGCACGCCAGCGCGCCTCGCGCGACGACGCCCGCCGCGACGACAATGCGCATGGCGCCGGGCGCCTCGACGGCGCGGACAACGCACACGCGGCGCTCGCCGGCGTGCCGTTTCTGATCAAGGACCTCGGCGCGCCGATCGCCGGGTTGCGCATGGCGATGGGCAGCCGTCACTATCGCCACTTCGTTCCCACCCAGGATGCGCCCGTCGTCACGCTCGCGAAAGCGGCGGGCCTGAACATCTTCGGCAAGACCAGCACGTCCGAACTCGGACAGATGCCTTATACGGAGCCCGAACTATTCGGCGCGTGCCGCAATCCGTGGAATCTCGATCACACGCCGGGCGGTTCGAGCGGCGGCGCGGCGGCCGCGGTCGCCGCGGGCATCGTGCCGCTCGCGCATGCTTCGGACGGCGGCGGCTCGATCCGCATTCCGGCTTCGTGCTGCGGACTGTTCGGCCTCAAGCCGTCGCGCGGACGCGTGCCGCGCGCGAGCCCGCCGACCGCGGGCGAACTCGGCATCGATCACGCGATATCGCGCAGCGTGCGCGACAGCGCGCTGCTGCTCGATCTGCTGTCGGGCCACGCGGAGCGGCCGAGCGGCGCGCCCGGCACGTTTCTCGGCGCGACGCTCGACGCAACGCGCGAGCCCTTCAAACCGCTCAACATTGCTTACGTGACAGAGCCGATGCTCGCGCCGTCGCTGTCCGCCGATGCGCGCGCCGCGCTCGACGACGCCGCGCAACTTGCCAGCTCGCTCGGCCATCGTCTCGAACCGGTGTCGCTCGGCATCGATTTCGCGGCGGTCCGTCAGGCGTTTCTCACGCTGTGGTCGGTCGTCGCCGACGACATCGTGCTGAACGCGGAGCGCATCAGCGGCCACAAGCCCGTGCGCGGCGAGTTCGAAATTTCGACGTGGGCGATGGCGCACATCGGCCGCAAGCTTGGCGAACAAGGCTTGCCGGCAGCGCTCGAAGAACAGCGCCGCATCACCGAACGCCTTACCGATCTGCTGAACCGTTACGACGTGCTGCTGTGCGCGACGCTCGCGGCCGCGCCGATCAAGATCGGCGAGATGCAGCCCACGCAGTTCGAGCGCGTGCAGATGCGCGCGGTCACCGCGGTGCCGTTCGAAGGGCTGATGAAGAAGCTGCTGCTCGAAGCGTCGAACAAGGCGTTCGCGTGGGCAGGCTGCACGGAGCTATTCAACCTGAGCGGGCAACCGGCGATGTCGGTGCCGCTCTACTGGAATGCGCGCGGGCTACCGATCGGCGTGCAGTTCGCCGCGCGCAACGGTGCCGAAGCGACGCTGCTGCGGCTCGCCGCGCAGCTCGAAGCGGCGCGGCCGTGGTTCGACCGGCGGCCGCCGCTGCTGAACGCGCGGCGATAGGCCGCCATCGAGAGTGCGCCGCGATGCTGCGGCGCACTCTCGCGCAAACCGGCCAATAACGTTGGCCCCGGCTTGCGTCAGGCCTTCTTGTTATACGCGCTGCACCACCCCTTCGCCGACACCTGCTTGCCCGCGAACATCGGACAGGCGCCGTAGGCATCGCCCGCCTTGCCCTGGAAGAAACTGCAGTTGCCGCAGTCCTGGCCTGCCGCGTATTTCGCGAACTTCGCCTTGTCGACTTTGCTTGCATCTTCCTTGTAGCCGAGCGCCTGCGCGGTCGGATCGGCTTCGGTGACCTTCGGCGCATCGGCAAACGCCTGGCGCGACAGCGCGAGCGTCGATGCCACACCAATACTGGTAATCAGAAACGTACGACGGGACGATCTCATGGGGACTCACTCCATTTATATTGAACTAACGCCGTTCTGATGACGACGGTCCCCAAGCATAGCAACGAAGCCCGCGCGCGTGATGACTCAAATGGTGGAGATAAGCGGTTCGGTACGGGGAAGCGGTGCGAGCGGACCGGTGGAATGGGCCGCGACGCGAGGCAAGGCGCGACACTACGCCGCGCGCATTCGAGGTGCATCCGGAGCACACCCGCGCGCCGCGCGAAACATCAGCCGCGCCCGGCCAGCTCGCAAACGCGCTGCGCAATCGCGAGCGATGCCGTCAAACCCGGCGACTCGATGCCGAACAGATTGACGAGCCCGCGCACGCCATGCGCGGCCGGCCCCTGGATCACGAAATCGGCGGCGGGCTCGCCGGGACCGGACAGCTTCGGACGAATGCCCGCATACGCGGGCTGCAATGCGTCGTCGGGCAGCGCCGGCCAGTACGTGCGAATCGCCGAGTAGAACGAGTCCGCGCGCCGCGGGTCGACGTTGTAATCGATCGTGTCGACCCATTCGACGTCGGGACCGAAGCGCGCCTGGCCGCCGAGATCGAGTGTCAGATGCACGCCGAGGCCGGCCTCGTTCGGCATCGGATAGATCAGGCGGCTGAACGGCGCGCGCCCCGAGATGCTGAAGTAGCTGCCGCGCGCGAAATAGAGCGGCGGCACATGCCGCGCATCGAGTCCGCGAATCCTGCGCGCGAGCGCGTTCGCGTGAAGGCCCGCGCTATTGATGACGCACGCGGCGCTGACCGTGGTCGACGCATTGCCGCCGACCGTGACGACGAAGCGCCCGTTGCGCGCCTCGATCGCCTGAACCGGCGCGTGAAACGCGCACACCGCGCCGTCGCGCTCGGCGTCGCCCTGCAACGCGAGCATGAACTGGTGACTGTCGACGATGCCCGTCTGCGGCGAAAACACCGCCTCCACGCATTCGAGCGCCGGTTCGAGCGCCTGCGCCTGATCGCCGCTGATGCGCATCAGGTCGAGCACACCGTTGTCGCGCCCCTTGGCCATGATGCTTTCGAGCTGCGGAATCTGGCTGCGCGACGTGGCGACGAGCAGCTTGCCGCAGCGCGAATGCGGCACGTTGCGCTCGACGCAGTAGTCGTACAGCATTTCTCGGCCGTGCACGCACAGCGCGGCCTTCAGCGAGCCGCGCGGGTAGTAGATGCCCGCGTGAATCACTTCGCTATTGCGCGAGCTGGTGCCCACGCCGATCGCCTCGGCCGCTTCCAGCACGATCACCTCGCGCCCGCGCGCCGCCAGCGCGCGCGCCGTCGCGAGGCCGATCACGCCGGCGCCGATCACTACGCATTCGATCTGATCCATATCCGTTGACGCGGCCTGCTGCGCCGCGCGCTGCCTCGTTCAGCCGATGGAGAGGAAGACAGGATGCCGCGCCTGCGTGCCGCGGTCCGCTCGCTGCCGAACGCCGCCGTCGAGCCCATGGCGCCACCTCTGTCCGCTCGTGTCCTGCTACCCCTGTCACGCAAAATTGTACGACGCGGTACAGACAGAAATGCCCGCAGTTCGCTCAACTGCGGGCATTTCTGTCTCGGGCGCGCACACGATGCGGCGGTCGCAAAGTTTCAGTGTATGTCGCCTGAGGGCTCGGTGCCGATTTACCTGCCCAAGATGTATCTCAAAAACAGCAATAATTGCTGCGACATTGATGTCGCACGACGTATGAATTGCCGCCTGTCGCCCGTCAAAGTGAGAAAAAGGCCGTTTTTTATCCAAAAAATGGCCCGAAAACTCAAAAACCAATCGGTTTTCGCCGGTTTCCGTAATCGAGGCGAATATCGGCGGGCTCGATCTCGTCGCGGCCCGCGATCCGCGCCGCCCCGAAGCCGTTCAGGATCGCGCGGCGCATTTCCCGCGGCGAGGCGCGCTCGAGCGCGTCGAGCGTCGCGTCGCCGAGCAGCGCCGGGAAGCGCAGCCCCCAGGTGTGCGCCGAGCGGATCTCGTCGTAGATCGATTGCGCGATACGCCGCGCGCCGTCGTGGTCCGGCGGCGCAATCTCGTACACGTTCATGCGGTTCAGGATCGGCTCGGGAATCGCGCGCTCGTCGTTAGCGGTCGCGATCCAGATCACGTTGCCGGCATCGATCGGAATCTCGGCGAATTCATCGATGAAGCTTTGCGCAGTGTCGTGTTCGAGCAGCGCGTAGAGCGCGCCGAGCGGGTCGTATTGCGAGTCGCCGGTGGCCTTGTCGATCTCGTCGACCGTCATCACCGGATTCGCATAGCTGCCGTTCACGAGCGCATCGAACACCTTGCCCGGCTTCGCGTTCTTCCATTGCGACGACGCGCCCGACAGAATCCAGCCCGCCGTCAGCGAACTCATCGCCACGTACTGGTAGGCGGTGCCGAGCAGGCGCGCGAGCTGCTTCGCGAAATGCGTCTTGCCGATGCCGGGGTCGCCGAGCAGCAGCATCGGCATCAGTTCGAGCCGGTCTTCGGTTTCGAGGCACAGCGCGACCTGCCTGCGGATGTCGTCGAGCGGTGCGGAAAAATTGGGCAGCGCGTCGAGCAGATCGTCGATCGACGGCATGCGGTTCGGCTTCACGCAGAAACGCAGATTGCCGGTCTTCAGCATCTTCTCGTAGGTCGCGCGCAGCGCCTCGCTCGCGCCCTCGCCGAGACCGTTCAGCGCGGCTTCGACCTGATCGAGGTCGTACACCCGGCTGAACGAGGCCACGGCGATTTCCTGTTTGACCATTGCTGTCGTCATCGCTCACCCCGTCTTGCTGGTCCTGCTGCGGCGGCGCCTTGTGAGCGCCGGTTCAGGACCAGTGTAACGGCGGCGTGATTGCGTGCAAGCCAGCAGTCATGCGGCTCTGCTGCTAACAGCGCGGGCGTTTCAGGTACGCCGCCGCGGCGCTTTCCAGCGGCCTCGGACGATTGTTTCGAAGATTCCCGTCCTTATCTGAAATGCATTGTTGCTGAACCGCTTTCCCGTTCGACCGGTCAGAAAACGTTGCGGCCATCAGGGGTAAGATGGCTCTCTGACCAACCGGCCACCGGCCTCGCAACTTACCTGCCCGCTATGCGGGCCGACGCCGTGAGCGGAGATTCCTTCCATGTGGAAAACCAGTATCGTGGCCATGCTGCTTGGCGCTTCGTTGCTCGCACACGCGCAACAACGGCCGGCGCAGCAGGTCGTGCAATGGCAGTTGCAGGTGATGCAGGACGATCAGCAGGTCGACTCGTTCGAGGGCACCACCACCGTCGGCCAGGCGCACACGGATACGCATCATCGGGTCGTGCAGCATCACGTCGGCTGCAAGGACCAGCCGGCCGGCAGCATCGATCTGTCGCGCACGCTGACCGTCTCGCCGCTGCGCGTGGACCCGGAGGGCGTGACGATGTCGATCGAGACGCAGGAAACGCTCGAAGACGCCGCCCCCCAGCGCACCGACATCGGCTGCAAGCTGCCGCCGCAACCGCGTCTGGTGAGCGGAAGCCATCCGGGCCTCGTCGTGCCGCCGGATCAATGGGCGAGCTGGACGATCGTCGCGAGCAATCCGAAGCTGGTTTACCGCTTGCATGCGAGCGTGGTCGCGAACGGCAATGACGGTACGAACGGCAGTGCGAATGACGGTGCGAACGGCAGCGCGGCCGGTGCGCCGAACGGCGATACGAACGGTAGTCCGAACAGCCACGCCGCCAGTACGCCGAACGGCGCATCGAACTGACCTGGCCGACATGCACGGCGCCCCCGAACAACGCCCCTTATCGAAGCCTTCAAACAGAACACGTGGATAACGCGGCATGCGAAACCCAGAAGAATTGATCCGCGAGAATCTCGCGCCGAACGATTTCGTCGCGGTGAGCTGGAACCTGCACAAGGGCCGCACGCCGCTCGGCTTTCAGGCCTGGCAGGCGATGCAGCGCTGGGTCCAATCGACCCACGCGGACGCCTATTTCCTGCAGGAAGCGATGGCGCGGCGCATGCCGTCGCCGGTATTGGCGAGCAGCTTCGGCGCGCCGATGGACGATCCGCTGACCGACGTCTGGCACTGCCAGGCGACCGAGATCGCCCGCTCGCTCGAACTCGAAGTCGCGCTCGGGCCGAACGTGTTCAAGCCGTCGTGGCGGCATGGCAATGCGATTCTGTCGCCGCATCCGCTCGATCTCGGCGGCCGCTGGGACATCTCCGCGCATCGCTTCGAAAAGCGCGGCCTGCTGGTCGCGCGCGCGACCTTCGGCGGGCGCCTCGTCACGCTGCTGTGCGCGCATCTCGCGCTGACACGCCCGGCGCGCCTGCGGCAGATGAACTGGATCGCGCACTGGATCGCCAAGGAAGCGCCCGACGGTCCGCTCGTGCTGGCCGGCGATTTCAACGACTGGCGCAACGACTCGGTGCCGCTCTTTCGCGAACACGGCCTGCAGGAAGTCGCGACGCTGCTCGGCGAACCGGCACGCACGTTTCCGGCGTTCTCGCCGGCGCTGTCGCTCGACAAGATGTTCGTGCGCGGCATGCAGCCGGTCGAATGGATCCAGCCGACGCAGGAGACCGCGTGGCTGTCGGACCATTTGCCGTATATGGCGCGCTTGCGGCTCGAATGAGAATGAGCCGGACGGTTATTTTGCGCGTCTGGCGTCATCAAAGCATAGACGTCAAAAATCCTTTTCTTATAAAACCCTAGCTCGCCATGTGGCACTTCACAACGGTAACTGTGTACCTAAAAAAATCACTAAGCGGACAGCGTAAACACCTGCAAGCCCCCGCACGCCCCCCGCCGCCGGCGCTGCCTTGCCCGCCCCGTTTGCCAGTTTTATCAGCAGGGTCAATGCTGCAGCGCAAGCCGCCTTTCGGTATGATCTCGAAATTGTCGTCCGCGCGGCGCGCTGCTTTCGCGCAAGCCGGACAGCCGATGGCAGCCGCCCTGCGCGGCACTCGCCGAATCGCCGTACCCCGCTGAAGCACGGCCGCACTCACGCCAACGTACTTTGCGACGCCGGACAGCCGGTGGCGCCGCTTGCCTGGCGGCAACCCGCTTCGCCACGCTCAACCGCCGCGGCCCGCCCAGCAGGCGCGGTAAAATAGCGGATTGCGCGTGATTCCCGACCACGGGTTAGCGCAGCATCGCCCTTGCCGTGCCGGCCGGCTCAGACGACTGGCCGCCTTTGTTTTCGCACTATCCAAGAAGCCATGAGCAACCTCAATTCACAAACCGTCCTGAGCGTCCATCACTGGACCGATACGCTTTTCAGCTTCACCTGCACGCGCGATCCGTCGTTCCGCTTCGAAAACGGCCAGTTCACGATGGTGGGCCTGCCGGTCGACGGCAAGCCGCTGATCCGCGCTTACAGCCTCGCCAGTGCGAACTACGAAGAACATCTCGAATTCCTGAGCATCAAGGTGCAGGACGGCCCGCTCACCTCGCGTCTGCAGCACCTGAAGGTCGGCGACGAAGTGCTGATCGGCAAGAAACCGGTCGGCACGCTGGTCGCCGACAACCTGCTGCCCGGCAAGACGCTGTGGCTGCTCTCCACCGGCACGGGCCTCGCGCCGTTCATGTCGATCATCAAGGACCCGGACATTTACGACCGCTACGAGCGCGTGGTGCTCACGCACACCTGCCGTTTCGTCGACGAACTCGCGTACAAGGAATACATCACCGAGCACTTGCCGGCACACGAGCACCTCGGCGAGCTGGTGCAGGAAAAGCTGCTGTATTACCCGACCGTCACGCGCGAGGCGTTCCAGAACCGCGGCCGCATCACCGAGCTGATCGAAACCGAAAAGCTGTTCGCCGACCTCGGCGTGCCGGGCTTCTCGCTCGAAAACGACCGCATCATGCTGTGCGGCAGCCCGCACATGCTGCGCGACACGCGCAAGCTGCTCGACGACGCGGGCTTCAAGGAAGGCAGCAACAACGACCCGGGTCACTACGTGGTCGAAAAGGCCTTCGTCGGCTAGGCAGGCAACACTATCCGCGGCCTTTCGGCGCCGCGAATCCCGCAAAAAGGAGCCTCCGGGCTCCTTTTTTGTTGCCGTTACAAATCGCCGTGAATCATTTCACTTTCCCTGTCGGCATTATTCCTACAGACGGCGATGCGAAATACATCAAGCAAAGTATGAAAAATCGTCGCTAACCGTTGGTGTGACTGCATTTTTTCTTTTTTTGAGATATTATCGCGCCGCCAGTTACGACGAATCGGCTAGCCTCTCATGGTCCGACCTAGTTGTTACCGAATGTAAATTTCGTTACGTTCCGGCATAGTGATCTGTCTGTTTCACGCTCGCGCGAGAGACGCACCCGAAGGCCTGAGAATCGCATGCGTTCTTCCTTCGCGCTGCCTGTCCGCGCCCGCTTCGCTGTCCGCATCGCGTCCTGAGAGGGAAAATCATGGATTCGTCGACTGCCGTCCCGTTCAACGCGCCGCCGGCATCGCCCGCAGCGCGTGATGGCGTCGACGCGCCGTCGCGCGCCGCGGTGCGCGAGCTGGAACAACTGCGCGCGCGGGTGCGCGAACTGTCGGCCGAACTCGTGCAGGCACAGGAAAGCGCGCGCCGTCACGTCGCTCGCGAGTTGCACGACGGCGTCGGCGCCGAGCTGACCGCGACACGCTTCGCGCTCGCCGGCATCGAAACCTGGCTGCCCGCCGACGCGCCACCGCAGTGCTCGGCCGCACTCGCGGTCGCGAACCGCTCGCTCGACGCGGTCTGCGCGGCAAGCCGCGAGGCCGTCGCGCAACTGCACGCGCCGTCGTTCGAGGCCGGCGTCGCCGGCGCGCTCGCGCGCTGGGTCGGCGCATTCGCCACCCGCACGCACTTGCGCGCCACCTTCACCTGCGCCGACGATGCCCGGCTCGCGCACCTGTCCGCCGACGCGGCGCTCGCCGTATTCCGCGTCGTCCAGGAAGCGCTGAACAATATTGCGAAACACGCGCGCGCGAGTTGCGCCGACGTGCGCCTCGAAACCAGCACGCGCCATCTGACGCTGCTCATCGGCGACGACGGCATCGGCCTGCCGCGCGGCGCGCGCCAGCGCAGCGGACAAAGCGGGAAAGACAGCCCAAGCAGCCACTTCGGCCTTGCCGGAATGCAGGCGCGCTGCGCCGCATTCGACGGCACGCTGCGGGTGAGCGCCCGGCGCGCCAGCGCCGGCCACGCCGACGTCAGCTCCGGCAAGGCCGGCAGCAAAGCCCCGCGCGGCACCCTCGTGCAGGCGAGCTTCGCCTGGGACGCGCTGCTCGCCCCCGCCTCCCGTGCCGGCCGGCGCGCGCTGCAATCGTGAGCGCGCCATCATGAGCCTGCGCATCCTGCTCGCCGACGATCACGCCGTGGTCCGCCAGGGCGTTCGCCAGTTGCTGCTCGACCGCGGCGTCGCGCGCGAAGTCGCCGAGGCGAAAACGGGCGCGGAAGCGCTCGACGCGCTCGGCCAGCAGAGCTTCGACGTCGTGCTGCTCGACATTTCGCTGCCCGACATGAACGGCGTCGAAGTGCTCAAGCGCCTGAAGCGCAAGGCGCCGCGCGTGGCGGTCCTGATGTTCTCGATGTACCGCGAGGACCAGTACGCGGTGCGCGCGCTGAAGGCCGGCGCGTCCGGCTATCTGTCGAAAACGGTCGACGTCGCGCAGATGATCGGCGCAATCCAGCAGGTCGCCGCGGGCCGCAAATACGTGAGCCCGGCGATGGCCGAGGCGCTCGCCGATTACGTGTCGTTCGACGGCGAGCAGTTGCCGCACGAAAAACTGTCCGACCGCGAATACCAGACGCTGTGCATGCTCGCATCGGGCAAACGGCTCACCGACATCGCGGCGGCGCTGTCGCTGTCGGTGAAGACGGTCAGCGTGTACCGCACGCGGCTGCTCGAGAAAATGAAGCTGCGCAACAACGCCGAACTGACGTTCTACGTGATGAGCAACCGTCTGGTCGACCTGAATCCGGCGATGGCGGGCTGAACGGCCGCCGCGCGCGCAACGATCCGCCACGAAAATGCGGCACGCCGCGTAGCCTGCCTGGGGAGAGACTCCCGCCCGATTCGTCGTCGATTCGGTAAAAGCTTTATCCCCGCTTGCGCTCCGCGCGCAAACCTCTCCTCGAAGTTCCGTCCTGGCGGGAGTTTCCGCCCACCGCCCCCGCCCCACGTCACGGCGCATCCGAACAGGGATCTGGCACCGATCCGCTAGAATGCCGGGTTTTTCCCGACATTCGGCGCGCAACACGCGTGCACTACTGGAGACCCACGCCAATGTCCCTGTTTCGCAAAAAGAGCGTCGAGCACATGCTCACGGCAAGCGCTCAAAACGCCGGCCTGAAGAAGGCGCTCGGCGCGCTCGACCTCACGTTCCTCGGTGTCGGCGCCATCATCGGCACCGGCATCTTCGTGCTGACCGGCACGGGCGCCGTGCAGGCCGGCCCCGCACTGATGCTCTCGTTCGTGATCGCGGCGATCGCCTGCGGCTTCGCCGCGCTCGCCTACGCCGAATTCGCCTCGACGATTCCGGTCGCCGGCTCGATCTACACCTACTCGTACGCGACGCTCGGCGAACTCGCCGCGTGGATCATCGGCTGGGACCTGATGCTCGAATACGGGCTCGCGACCTCGGCGGTCTCGGTCGGCTGGTCGGGTTATCTGCAGTCGCTGCTGTCCGGTTTCGGCGTGTCGCTGCCGATGGCGCTGACCGCGGCTCCCGGCGCCGTCCCCGGACACGACACGCTGTTCAACCTGCCCGCGTTCCTCGTGATGATGGCGATCACCACGCTGCTGTCGCTCGGCGTGCGCGAATCCGCGCGGATCAACAACATCATGGTCGCGATCAAGGTAGTCGTCGTGCTGCTCGTGATCGGCGTCGGCGTGTTTCACGTCACGCCGGCCAACTGGCATCCGTTCATGCCGAACGGCTGGAGCGGCGTGTTCGGTGCGGCCGCGGTGATGTTCTTCGCATTCATCGGCTTCGACTCGGTATCGTCGGCGGCCGAGGAAGTGAAGAATCCTAAGCGCGATCTGCCGATCGGCATCATTGCGTCGCTCGGCGTCTGCGCGGTGCTGTATGTCGCGGTCGCGGCGGTCGTCACCGGCATCGTGCCGTCGGCGAAATTCATGGGCATCACGCACCCGGTCTCGTATGCGCTGCAACTGGCGGGGCAGAACTGGGTTGCCGGCTTCATCGATCTCGGCGCCGTGCTCGGCATGCTGACCGTGATCCTCGTGATGGGCTACGGACAGACGCGCGTGATCTTCGCGATGTCGCGCGACGGCCTGTTGCCCGCGAAGCTCTCGAAGTTGCATCCGCGTTTTGCGACGCCGTTCTTCACGACGTGGCTCGTCGGCCTCTTCTTCGGCCTGATCGGCGCGCTCGTGCCGCTCAACGTGCTCGCCGAACTCATCAATATCGGCACGCTGGCCGCCTTCTCGATGGTGTCGATCGCGGTGCTCGTGCTGCGCAAGACCCACCCCGAGCTGCCGCGCGCGTTCCGTTGCCCGGGCGTGCCGGTCGTGCCGGTGCTCGCGGTCGCCTCGTGCCTGTTTCTGATGATCAATCTGCAAGGCGTCACGTGGATCGCGTTCGTGATCTGGCTGCTGATCGGCATGGCGATTTACTTCGGCTACTCGCGCCGTCATTCGAAACTGGCGAAGTAACGCTCCGCTTTGGCCGAGCCGCGCGAGTGGGCTGAATGCTTGCGGCGGCGGCCGGGTTGGGTTGTTCGCGACGCCTTCCGCTTGCCCCTATTCATGCGCCCCGCCATGCCCTGCATGCGGGGCGCTTCTTTTTCGGCCGCCGATTGCGCAAGCGCCTCGCTCTTCCCCGCGCGCCCAGATGCGCCGCCGCGCCGAACACACTTCCCCTCATAGCGCGCTCGCGCGATTTGTGTTTTACTTTTCGGCAGACCTATAAAAACCCGCAGCACCCTCATCGGACCTCGCGCATCGCAGCCAGCACGCAGTCGAAGGAAAGCAGGGCAAGAAAAATCACAGGTCCGGTCTCATCCCCACGAGATCGGGGCAAGCGCCGAAGTGCTCACGCCGATCGAGTGCGGTGAACGCATGAGATCGGGGCAGGTGCTAAAGCGCCAACTCCGATCGACCGCGGTAAACGCATGGGATCGGAGCAGGTGCTAAAGCACTAACTCCGATCAACCGCGGTTAAACGCATGGGATCGGAGTAAGCGCTCAAGCGCCAACTCCGATCGACCGCGGTAAACGCATGGGATCGGAGTAAGCGCTAAAGCGCTAACTCCGATCGACATAGGAGACAGCTTCATGGCGATCAGCATCAGTCTGACGGTTAACGGCGCACCCGTTAGCGCCTCAATCGACCCCGGCACTCTGCTTGTCCAGTTCCTGCGCGAGCAACTACGCCTGACCGGCACGCACATCGGCTGCGATACGGCCCAGTGCGGCGCCTGCACCGTGCACCTGAACGGCCGCGCGATCAAGTCCTGCAACATCCTCGCCGTGCAGGCCGACGGCGCGCAAATCACCACCATCGAAGGGCTCGCGCAAAACGGCGCCATGCATCCGATGCAGGCCGCCTTCAAGCATTGCCACGGTCTGCAATGCGGCTTCTGCACACCGGGCATGGTGATGAGCGCGGTGTCGCTGGTCGAGCGCCAACCCGACCTCACCGGCGACGACGTGCGCGCGCAGCTCGACGGCAATCTGTGCCGCTGTACGGGCTATCACAACATCGTCAAGGCCGTGCTCGAAGGCGCCGCGGGCATGAAGTCCGCCGCAGCGGCCACCGCCACGAACACCGGCGCGAGCGCGGGCACCGCCGCCGCGACCCCAGCCTGAGGAGCCGACGATGAACGCACCCGATACTCACAGCCTGATCGGCGCAGCCGTCGAGCGCAAGGAAGACTATCGCTTCCTGACCGGCAAAGGCCAGTACACCGACGACATCGTGCTGCCGCAGCAGACCTACGCGGTATTCCTGCGCTCGCCGCATGCGCACGCGAAGATCACCCGCGTCGACACGAGCGCCGCGAAGCAGTCGCCGGGCGTGGTCGCGATCTTCACCGGCGCGGACCTCGCCGCTGAAAACGTTGGCGGCCTGCCGTGCGGCTGGCTGATCCACAGCATCGACGGCAAACCGATGAATGAGCCGCCGCATCCGGTGATCGCGCATACGAAGGCGCGGCACGTCGGCGACCAGGTCGCGCTCGTGATCGCCGAATCGATCAAGGCCGCGAAAGATGCGGCCGAACTGATCGACGTCGATTACGACGTGCTGCCCGCCGTCGTCGATACCGCGCATGCGGCCGACCCGGGTCAGGCAGCAGTACACGACGAAGTGCCCGACAACGTCTGCTACAACTGGGGCCACGGCGACCAGGCCGCGACCGACGCCGCGTTCGCGAAAGCCGCGCACGTGACCACGCTCGACATCGTCAACAACCGGCTCGTGCCGAATGCGATCGAACCGCGCGCGGTCAACGCGAACTATTCGGCGCAGGACGACAGCTACACGCTCTATGTCGCGAATCAGAATCCGCACGTCGAGCGGCTCCTGATGGCCGCGTTCGTGCTGTCGCTGCCGGAATCGAAGCTACGCGTGATCGCACCGGACGTCGGCGGCGGCTTCGGCTCGAAGATCTTCCTCTACGCGGAAGACGTCGCGCTCACCTGGGCGTCGAAGAAAATTCACCGGCCGGTCAAATGGACCGCCGAGCGCTCCGAGGCCTTCCTCTCCGACGCGCACGGCCGCGACCACGTGACCCACGCCGAACTCGCGATGGACGCCGACGGCAAATTCCTCGCGATGCGCGTGCATACGATCGCGAACATGGGCGCGTATCTGTCGACGTTCGCCTCGAGCGTGCCGACGATCCTCTACGCGACACTGCTCGCCGGGCAATACGCGACACCGGCGATCTACGCCGAAGTGAAGGCGGTCTTCACCAACACGGTCCCCGTCGATGCCTATCGCGGCGCGGGCCGCCCGGAAGCGACGTTCGTCGTCGAGCGTCTGGTCGAAGCCGCCGCGCGCGAGATGAAGCTCGACCCCGCCGAAATCCGCCGCCGCAATTTCATCACCGCGTTCCCGTACGCGACGCCGGTCGGCCTCACCTACGACACCGGCGACTACGACACGCTGCTCTCGCGCGCGCTC
>Ga0153951_1000360_pt1 | contig 16985 bp, 12 predicted proteins | sample TSNJ035MetaG_FD_102278 | JGI IMG/M metagenome (GOLD analysis project Ga0153951, IMG submission 102278) | Attine ant fungus gardens microbial communities from New Jersey, USA - TSNJ035 MetaG | ecosystem: Host-associated > Fungi > Mycelium > Unclassified | place: USA: New Jersey, Wharton State...
CGAGCCGCACGGCTTCGTCGAGGCCATGTCGAACGGCCGTGTCCGGGGCGTGGGCCGGCAGTTTGCCGAAGATGCCCACGGCTTGTTCGAGATGGGCGGACAGATGCTGTTCGTAGAATGGCCGCAGACGCTCGACCGTAAAAACCAGTGGCCGTCCGATGCCGTGCTGTCCGAGTGCCGCCGCCGATTCCGCGAGGATGTCACGTCCCCAGTAGATCGCACCGTGGGGAAGCCAGTTGAGACGTTGCATCGATTCTGCTCCAGGGAGAACGTTGTCTGTCATGTTCCGATGGAGACCAGGATAGGGGATCGCGCCGTGTTCTGGAATACGCGCTGCGTGAACGCAGCGTCCAGAAAAATCGAACGTGGCGTGAACGGCGCACGTCGCGCCGCTGTCATGCGGAAAGCGCGCGGCGGTGTGGGCTCAGGAAGTCGATGCCTGGCCGAAAGCCATCACTCTGGGCAGTTCCGCCGCGAGGAAATCGACGAGTGATCGTACGGCCGGAAGCAGTCCCTTGCGGTAAGGGATCAGCGCGGAAATATGCGCTTCGGCGGCGATCCATCCGGGCAATAGCTGACGGAGCGTGCCGGCTTGCAGTTCGGCGCGGCAGATATAGCCGGGCAGCGCCGCGATGCCGAGATTGGTGCTCGCGGCCTCTTTGAGCGAAATCAGGTTGTTGCTCTGGTAGCGTGGCGCGATCGGGACCGTGACGAGTTCGCCGCTCGGCCCCTGGAGTTGCCATTGCGACGGACCTTTGCGGGCGATCGAGAGCGTCGTGTGCGCTTCGAGCTGTTCGGGACGTTCGAGTGGCGGGTTCTGTTCGAGGTATTCGGGGCTGGCAAACAGATACCATGGCGCGCTCGTCAGCGGCCGTTGAATCAGATTGGAATCCTGAAGCCTCGTAGCGTGTCCGCGAATCGCAAGATCGTAGCCTTCGCCCACGATGTCGACCAGGCGATCCGTCGCGTTTTCGTGGATGGACACTTTCGGATGCGCGCGCAGGAAGGCCGGCAGCACATCGCGCAGGATGTATTGCGCAATTTCGATCGGGGCGGTAATGCGGATGACCCCGCTAGGCTCGGCGAGCCGCTGGCGCATGGCTTCTTCGGCGACTTCCGCGCTACGCAGCAGCGCAACCGCGTATTGATAGAACTCCGCGCCGACCTCGGTCATGGAAAACTGCCTTGACGTACGGTTGATCAGGCGAACGCCCAGGAAAGCTTCGAGTTCCTTGATGCGGTGGCTCAGCGTGGACTTCTGGACCCCGAGCATGTCGCCGGCGGAGGTGAATCCGCCACGGTCGGCAACCTGTACAAAGAAGTAGACGTCCTTCAGGTCAAGCATTGTTTTCGCCTTGTTGATGGTTTGCGGCCGCGCTTGCGGCTCCACACGGAGCCGGGTGGGGCACAGTGTACTGCGTGCGGCGCGAGAGGGCGGGTCTCGCGGGCAGTGCGCGGCGCGCTATTTCATGATCGTTCGCCATCGTCGAACTTATCGTTCAACCGGCGATGTTTTCTCAATCGAAACGTACCGACTAAGCTTTCGGTGACCAATCAGGATCAATCACGATCTTCGCGATTGGATGTGAGAAACCATTTCAGGCAGGAGGCAATCATGGTAGCGATCAAAGGATTTCATCACCTGACGGCGGGAGTGGGCGGCGCGCAGGAGGACGTCAGTTTCTATGTGAAGCTTCTCGGGCAGAAGCTTGTCAAGAAGACGGTATTGTTCGACGGGAAAGATCCGATCTATCACCTGTACTACGGCAATCCGGATGGCGAGCCGGGAACCCTGGTGACCTCGTTTCCGTTCAGGCAGAAGGGCGTCAAGGCCCGGGCCGGATCGGGACAGGTGCGGGTCATCAACTATTCGGTGCCGCGCGATTCGCTCGGGTTCTGGCGGGCACGATTCAGCGCCATGGGCGTGGCGCACGACGATGCGGTGACTGAGCGCTTCGGCGAAAAACGTCAACGGTTCCAGCATCCGTGTGGCATCGAGTTCGATCTCGTGGAGACGGACGCCGATACGAGGCAGCCTTGCACGACCGACGATATTCCGGAAGACGTTGCCGTGCGCGGCGTGCATAGCGTTACGCTCTCGCTGCGCGAGGTGTCGGAGTCGATCCCGTTCATGAGCGAGGTTCTCGATTTTCGCTATGTCGGAGAGTCCGGGCCTTACCATCGCTTCGAGACGCATACGGGCGGGCCCGGGATGGTCGTCGAATTTCTTCACGAGCCGGATCGTCACCAGGGTTCGACGATCTATGGCGAAGGCACGGTTCATCACGTCGCGTTCGCAGTGGACAGCAAGCACGATCAGGATGCACTCAAGACGAAGCTGATGGGGCTCGGCTATATCGACACATCGGAATCGGTCGACCGGAACTACTTTCGTTCGATGTACTTCAAGATGCCCGGCGGCGTTATTTTCGAAGCGGCGACAACCGATATCGGCTTTGCCATCGACGAAGAACCCGGACATTTCGGCGAGGAGTTCCAGTTGCCGCCCTGGCTCAGGGAGCGCAAAGATGAACTGCTCGGGCGGCTGGAGCCGATTGCCGTGTGATGTTGTGGTCGGCGCGCGCGGGTAACGATGTGGGCGGGTCGGAACGGAAGGCGTGTTCGCGAGGCAGTGTGCAGGCGATTTGTCAGCGCCATGGGCATGAGGTGCGGACGATCTCCTGTTCCCAGCCGACGCTCGTCCGCCACCCGCGAATACCCGACAGAAAAGCGCCGCCGGCGGTTTGTGGCCAATCTCCTCAAACCGCGCATTGGTAGAACGAACCGTACGAGGACATGTAATATGGCAAGCAGCTTTTCGCGAATTGCCGGGAAGTTGTAGCGGCCCACCTATTTCCAACCAATCCGTGGCAACTCAGACGGCAATCGACATACTGGAAGTCGAACTCATGACACTTGAGGAGCCGAGCCCATGGGAAGCATCAATGCAGTGCTGGCGGCTGCCGTCGTTTTCGTCGGCAGCCATTTCCTATTGTCCCATCCGTTGCGCAGCCGCCTGGTCGGCGCAATTGGCGAAGCGGGCTTCCAGGGCGTCTATTCGCTGATTGCACTCCTGACGTTCGGCTGGCTGATTCTCGCTTATCGAAAGGCACCGCTGACGGCGCCACTCTGGCCAGCAGGCAACACGCTCTGGGCGATCGTGACCGTGGTCATGCTGATCGCTTCGATTCTTCTGATGGGCTCCCTGATCCGAAACCCGGCGCTGCCCACGGGTGGCCGGCCCGGCTCGTTCCCGGAAGCGGCACTCGGCGTTTACGCGGTGACGCGTCACCCGATGATGTGGTCGTTCGCGCTGTGGGGGCTGTGCCACATCGCGGTGTTTCCCGTGACCAAAAGCATCATCGTCGCGGCGGCCATCGTCGTTCTCGCGCTTGTCGGCGCCGCCTTGCAGGACCATAAGAAGGAGCGGCTCCAGCCCGATCAGTGGCCCGCCTGGGAGTCCAGAACGAGCTATCTGCCGTTCGCGGCTATCGTCGCCGGCCGCGCGCGGTTCGGTGGATTCGGGTTGCACGCTCTGTTGGGCGGCCTCGTCGTCTGGTTAGCGGCGACCTGGGCGCATATCCCGCTCGCCGGTATGGCGGCGGGCATCTGGCGCTGGCTGTAGCGGAATCAACTCCGCTCGCCCCACAGGTCGTCAACGGCGCGGATCGCCAGCAGGTAGCCGTTGGCGCCCGCCCCGCAGATCACGGCCGTGGCCGCCACCGAGATCGTCGAGTGGCGGTATTCCTCGGAGCGGCGGTGGATATTGGTGATATGCACTTCCACCACCGGCCGGCGAATCAGCTTGACTGCGTCGAGCACGGGAATTCGCCCGAACGAAAAGCCGGCCGGATTGATGATGAGCGCGGCATCCTGCAGGAACGCTTCCTGGGTCCAGTCGATCAGCGTGCTTTCGCTGTTGGTCTGACGGAATACGCAGTCGAACCCGAGCGTGTCGGCCAGCGCGGCGCAGTTCCGTTCGATGTCCTTCAGCGTGGTGCTGCCGTAAAGCTGAGGCTCCCTCATGCCGAGCATGTTGAGGTTGGAGCCGTTCAGGATGTAGAGCTTGCGAGTCATGGTTTCAATGTGTAGTGGAGCGTTCGAGGGCCGTGTCGCGGGTTTCGCGCGATACCGCGATCATGAGGAAGGAGAGCAGGTTCAGCGAGCCGCAGACCGCGACGATGGCCCACGGCGAACCGTGAAACGCATTGAGCAGCGCCACGGCAACGATCGGCATCGGCCCGCCGGTGAGCAGGTTGGCTCCCGAGTACGATAGCGCGGAACCGGTGTAGCGCGCCTCGGTGGGAAAGGACTCGGCGAACCATACCGGCTGGATGCCGCTCTGGAATTGCGTGAAGCCGAGGAAGGCGCCCATCACGGCCATCGTCATGCCGATCGAGCCGTGGCTGAGGATCGGAAAGTAGATCAGGCAGCAGACCAGTGTGCAGAACGAACCGATCAGCAGCGCGCGTTTGCGTCCGATCCGGTCGCTCAGATAGCCGCCCGCCAGTGCGCCCACGATCGCGCAGACGTTGGCGATCATCAGAAGCATGAAGCCCGTCTGTTTCGGCACGCCGAGGTTCTTCGTCAGATAGCTCAGCGAGAAGACCACGATCAGATAGAACAGCGCTGCCGGACCGCAGAAGAACAAGGTCAGGCGCAGCGCGGTACGCCAGTGGAAGCGGCAGACGAGGCCGAGCGGATTGGCGGCGCGTGCCTGCCCGCCGTTCTTTCTGAGCGCTTCGAAGGCCGGCGTTTCGCTGACCTTCATACGGATATAGATGCCGAGCAGCAGAAGCACGAAGCTCGCGAGGAACGGGACCCTCCATCCCCAGGATTCGAAGTCTTCGGTCGACAGCAGGCTTGCCAGCATGAACAGCGCGAGATTGGCGAGGATCTGGCTGAGCGGCGAGCAGATGCCAAGCAGACCTGAATACAGCCCGCGCCGTGTCGGAGACGCATGCTCGACCGCCATCAGTTGCGCACCCGTCGATTCCCCGCCGAGCGCGAAACCCTGGATGATGCGCAGCGTGACGAGCAGCGTCGGCGCGAGGATGCCGACCTGCTGGTAAGTGGGCAGCAGCCCCATCAGGAACGACGACGCGCCCATCACCGAGACCGTGACCAGCATCAGGTTGCGGCGGCCCCAGCGGTCGCCGAGCATGCCGCAGATCACCGCGCCGAGCGGGCGGGCGGCGAGCCCGGCCCAGAAGCTCGCCAGCGACGCGAGCAGCGAGGCGGTCGGGTCGAGCGACGGGAAAAACAGCCGCGGAAAAAGCGTGGCCGCGACAGCGCCGTACAACGCGAAGTCGAACCATTCCAGCGCGGTGCCGACGGTGGCCCCCGCCACGGCGCGACGCGCCATCAAGTGAGAGTGCGCGGATCGTTCACGCGCGGCGATGTCTGGGTCAGCGAGAACTGACATGGTGTCTCCCCAATGTTCGATATGGTCGGGCGTTCGTATGTGGCGACGAACTGGTGCTATTGTTTGCGCTGCAAAGGCAGGGCGTTCCGCACCGGAACTACATTTCACATCATGAAGAGTGCACGAGATGTCGCTTAAAAACGGCCTGAGAATTCTCGATTTCCTCGCTTCGCAAGGCGAAGGCGCGGGTCTGCTGGCCATTGCCGATGCACTGGCCTTGCCGCGCAGCACGTGCCACCGCGTGCTCGCGGAGCTCGTCGACGGCGGGTATGTCAGGCAACTGGTCGATCACAGCCGCTATATCCTGACGATGCGCATGACCTCGAATGGCCTCGAATTCCTGAGCCTCACGGGTATCGCGGATATCGCCCAGCCGATCATCGAGCGCGTCGCCGCGCAGACCGGCGAGCTCGCGCGGCTCTCGCTGGTGGACGGCGAGGCGATCATCTGGGTCGGGAAGGCGGACGGACAGCGCACGGGCTTTCGCTACGATCCCGACATGGGCCAGGCCGCGCGGCTTTCGTGCACGTCGACCGGACACGCATGGCTCATGACGATGACCGACGAACAGGCGGTCGCGCTGGTCCTCAAGCAGGGCTTCGGACAGCCGAACGAGTTCGGACCCCATGCGCCGACGACGCTAAAAGCGCTGCTCGGCTTCCTGCACGCCGCGCGCGTGCGTGGCTATGCGATGATCGACGAGGTGTTTGCGCCGCGCATGTCGGCGGTGGCGACGCCGGTGGTGAGCGGCTCGCGCTGCGTCGGCGTCATCAGCCTGGCCGGGCCGAGAGTGCGGCTGACGGTCGAGAAGATTCACGAGTACTCGGTGCTGCTGCGCGAGGCGGCCAATGAACTGGCGCAACTGAGCAATATGGCCGGATTCCCCACGCGGCCGCCGCTCGGCAAGGGATGAACGGCAACGGGAGCGTATCGTGCGTGGCGCGATCGGGCACACCGTTTCCGCCGATACTTCGCAGTTCGTGAGAATGGATTTTCACAGCTACGAGATGGGTGCTGGGCGACAATTTTTTCCTGTGTTAATCTGCGTTCCCTGAACATTCAATCGACCGGTTTTCACGACCCAAGATGGCTTGCGAAGCGTGTCAGCGAATGCTAGCGAGTGAAATGGCCCAGCCTCACCACGGACTGCGTGCATTGAACAGTCCGAGGAAACTGCGTCCATTACAGCGCCGCCCCGTACTGGTCCAACGGTACAGTTGCCGCCTATGCGGCATCAACTGGATGTGCGAGCATGATCCGGGTAATCCCGAGGTGCCCGACTGGACCTGCCTGTATTCCAACACCAGCATCCTTGACCCGTCGATGGACCTGGAGCCTGATCGGCCGATGCCCGGCTCTCATCAGGACCCCGGGAAGGGCCAGGCTGCCGTCGAGCATGCGGAGCAACTGGTGCACCGATTCAATTAGCGGCGACCGGCACATAGCTCGCTTCGCATCATGACGGTGTGGCGGAAATAGCCTGGACGACTTCCTTGACAAGCGTGTTGGCTTCGTCGATATCGAAGTGCGGAGTCTGGGCGTTGCCCGAACTGCACAATGATCCATTGCTTCGGCGGTATCACGATGATCGATGAGTGGTGCGATCCAGTCTCATCCTGGACGTGCCGCGGCTGTGTCCTCGAAAATCTTTGCGGGCTGTTGCCCGCTCACGAAACGCTCACGAAAGTTTCGGAGCCGATGTCGTTGAGCCGTGGTGTCCGTCGCGATGCTCGCGGCATAGTCGGGACGTACGAAGCTGCAGCCCGCGACCGATAGGGCGATTGTGGCAGCGAGCCGTCGTTATCTTTCGCGGCGCATTCATCATGTATAAGAGCGGTCGGGTGGCGTGCCACCCGACCGCTCTTACATAGCGACCTCTTCAGGCTGCTTCAGACTGCTTCGCGCTTAGAACCACTGGCCGTTGAGCGCGCCCGGCGCGAGCGAGACGCCACGCAGCACTTCGCCGAAGTTTGCCTTACGCAGCGTGACGAAGCTCTCCTGCGCCGCGCCGCTCACTGTCGTGTTGCCCAGCACGTCGCGAATCGCGACGAGATGGTTCGGGTCTGCGCCCTGATCGCCGCTGCCGCTCACGGTCGAGGTAATGGCCCAGAGGGTGACCGTGCCGTCGCCGTCGATATGACCCGTGAGATTACGCAGGCCATCGGTGGCGGGCGCCCAGGGCAGGCCGGTCGCGCTGTTCGAGCCGCTCGGGTAGCCCGGCACCGTGTCGGCCGTGCCGAGACCGAGGCCGTTTTGCAGCGTGTAGGCGAGCTTCCACGACTTCGTGCCGGCGTTATACATCCACTTTTGCAGGCCCGCGGTGGTCTGAGCCGCAGCGTGCGTGTAGAGATCGGTGCCGCCCGCGTAACCGTCGCCTTCGTCGGAGACATAGAGCGTGTTGGCATTGGCGAACCAGATGCCGAACGGGTAGGCCGTCGTGGTCGCCGTTTTGTTAGGAGTCTTGGGGAAACCCGCTAGCACGCACACATTGTCTGGCAGGCCGCTCGCCTGGACCGTCGCCGGATTGTAGGCGAGCGGCTGCGTCGGCAGCTTCGCGCCCGGTGCGGGCACGCCCACGCCCGAGGGGCAGGCGTTGCCCGTCGTATCGACGAAGTAGACCGTATTCACGCCGTTGCCGCCGCTGCCCTTGGTGAAGTACACGACGTTGTTGAACACGGTCAGGCCGCGGAAGTTGTCGTCCTTGCCGACCTTGTCGGCCGGGGCGCCCAGCTGCGTGACGGAAAAGCTGCCGAGCGGCGTGGGCGTGCCCGGCGTTTGCTGTGCCTCGTGCTGATGCGTCGCCTCGATGAACTGCGAGCCCGCGCCAAGGATCACGTTCACGGGCTGCGGGTTTGCACCGTTGCCCGCGTTGCCGACGGTGTAGTAGAAGCCGTCGCCATTGCCGTTGGCATTGTTGTTGTTGAGAATCGCGTTGCGGCCGTTGTTGCCGCTATACGCGTTGGTCTCGGTGAAGGTGAAATGCCCTTGCTGGTCGACGCGCGCAACGGCGCGATAGAACGCCTCGCCAACCGGATTCGTCGGATCGTTTGCGCCCGGCGTGTTCGAGTTCGACACGTCGATGGCGTCGACGGGCGCGACATAGCCCATGAACGTCAGATACTGGCCGTCCGTGGAGAGGTTCAGGCCAAGCTCGGACTTGGAGCTGAAGCTCGTCACGAGCTGGTCGTGGCCGTCGCCGGGATGCAGGCTGTTCGGCACTTCGAGCGAGTTCACGACTTTGCCGTCCGGCGTGGTGGCATCCAGAAAGATGCGTGCCGTGATGCCGAAGCTCCCATCGTAGAGCGCGTTGTTGAAGACATAGGGATAGGTGCCGTCGTTCGTGGCGCCGTTGCCGCTCGGGCAGCCCACCTGGGTGTTCTTGCAGCCGGGCGGCAGGATCGTGCCGGTCTGCACGTTGCTCGACATATTGTCGTAGACGCTGCGGCTGACGACCAGTAGGCCCGGTCCGCCGAAAGACGGATCGGCACTGGCGCCCGCGCTGGCGCAGGCGAGTGCAAGGGCGAGAATGGTAGGACGAAAAGCAGAGCGAGGAGTTGCGATGGCCATCTGAAACACCTCCGTAATGAGTTGAAAACCTCTTGTTGGACGAGCTCGCGCTCAGTCACAACTAACGTAGCGGCATTTCATGAACGATTTGTTGCGAGATGGGGAATGACAAATACAGAACGATTCCTTTCGTTTTTAAATTATTTCGGATGTCTATTTATATGAATAGAAAAGAGCTGCTGGGGCAGGGTGTGTCATGGGTTCAGGTGGCGGAGATCGGGGCCATTGATCGTCATCCATGATCGGATGGTTTATTGGGTGAACTACCTGTTTATAAACTTGCATGTTTTTTTGAAAGGCGAGGTGCAGGTTGACCCTCGCATGAACGTGAAGTAACGCCATCTGTTTGCGCAGGATAAGTCCGAGGTATCGCAGCAGAATCCGTGTGATGGTCCCAGGGCATTGGCAGCACAGTGGCAATGAAACAGCCGCCATCTTCGCGAAGAACGAACTGGCGAAGCCGTTCTTCGTCCGGCACGCGTGTCACTGGAATCTGCAAAAGGTGGTTGAAAGTATTTTGCAATGTATTGCGGGAAACGCGTGATGTCGAAGACCCACTGTTTTTTCGTAATCCATGTTGCATAAATCTTCCATGCGGTAGCACGCCGATCATCCGGCGGGCCCGCCTTGCTTTACGGGTCCAACCCTTTTTGGCGCTTGACCCCCGTGTCTTTGTTCATGTCTCTGACACGCATGAAAGATAAATTGGCCTTTCTGCGTGGCAGGCACATACAGCATAAGCAGTTTCACGATCAGAGCTAACCGAACAGTTCTCTGTTGAACCCGCAACTTTCAGTCAAACCGATCCAGGTGGTCGGTCCGTTACCGAGCTGAAGCATGAGCCCGTTACGAGGCGAGCTTCCTGCAACGGCTCCGCGCATGATCTTCATATTTCTAATTGCCTCGGCGTCGATCAAGCAGGCGATCGAACCGCGGCAAAGCCCCGCCGATGCATCATGGGCCGGGTGTCGGCGCGCACGGTTTCTATCGGGCGATCGTCGACGTCGGCCAACGTGTCCCGGATAGCGCTGCGTGAACGCATCTGGGCAAGACACAAGTCGTTGATTTGCACTGCATAAAATCTATAAACCCTTGCAATGCCATGAAATTGATGAGAACTTTGCCCTCCAGAATCGCCATAGCCGTATCCGTTGCCTGTGCGACTTTGTGGCTCGCCAAGGCGGCGAAAGCCGAGGAGAGTCCGCCTCCGGCCGCTCAACAGACTCAGGTGCCCGCCACATTGGGGACCGTCGTCGTTACGGGAACGCGAGCAGAGGATGCTTCCGACAACGTCAACGATCCCGACCAGACCGTCAATGTCAGCAAGACCGGCACCCCGCTCGGCGATCTGCCGATGAGTGTCGAGGTCATTCCGCGTGCGATTCTCGACGAGCAGGGCGTCACGTCGTTGCAGGACGCGATCCGCAAGGGCAACGTGTCCGGCGTGAACTATGGCGGCACCGATTCGAAGGGCTTTACCGACCACTTCATGATTCGCGGTCTGCAGGCGCAGACCTATGACGACGGCTTCTCGGACGGCGATCAGGTCAACGGCCCGACGCATTCCCTGCTGGGCGTCGAGCGCATCGAAGTGCTCAAGGGACCGGGGTCCGCGCTGCTCGGCAGCGGGCCGCCGGGCGGCTCGATCAACCTGATCCACTACACGCCTTCGGCACAGTTCCACTGGGGTGGGGACATTCAGGCCGGCTCGTTCGGCACGGTCAACGCCAGTGGCTACGTTACCGGCCCAACCGGCATTGACGGACTGAACTATCGCCTGGATGCTACCGCCGGCCGCTCCGACGGCTACCGTTCGCTGGCATCGTGGAACAAGGAAATCCGTCCCGATCTGCAATGGAAAATCGGCGACCACAAGATCGAATTCTCGCTCGATGCACAGGACTACATGGCAACGCCCGACTCATACGGGATGATCTACTACAAGGGGGCGCCGATCCGCAATGTGCCGTTCGACGCGAAATACTCGACGCCGTTTGCGAATGCGCACGGCAACTATCTGCGTGCCACGCTCTCGGACGAGTGGCGCATCAGCGACTACCTGACGATCAACAACCGTCTGTCGTATATGCACCATACGCTGGACTTCTACAGCAACGGCGACAGCACGCACGCGAAGGTCAAGGGCAACACGTTCACCGGCCGCCAGTTGCGCGATGAGGACGATTCGCTCAACACGCTCGACTATCAGTTGGAGCCGGTCTGGAAGTTCTCGACGGGCAGCATCCACCATACGCTGCTGACGGGCTTCGAATACCTGTACCAGGACCTCAACAGCGCCAAGGCGACGGCGGACCTGCCCGACATCGGCGACATCTTCGCACCGGCGCCGCTGGAAACGTCTATCTCCAGCCTGAAGTTCCTGTGCGCGCCGTCTCACTCGTGCCAGAACGACCATGTGACCGCGAACTTCTACAGCCTTTACGCGACCGATCAGGTGGACGTGACGGACCAGTTGAAGATTCGCGCGGGTGTGCGCAAGGACTGGTTTAATACGTCGCTAGGCCTGAATCCGCTCTCCGGCGAGCCGAACCGCACCGCCAACGACGGCATCACGCTGGTTCAGGGTAATACGTATACACGCAACGATGCGCCGACCAGCTGGAACGCCGGCATCCTGTACAAGCTCACGCCCTGGATGACGCCGTATTTCGGCGTATCGCGCAGCTACCTCGCGAATTTCAACTCGGAAAACACGGCGTTTTCCATCGGCGCGCCGGAATCGGCGCTGCAATACGAGCTGGGCGTGAAGTGGTCGTTCGACGATGGGCGCTACGTGCTCAACACGGCGTTGTTCGACGTGAAGCGGGACAACGTGGCGACGCCGTACGGCAATGACCAGCTCGCGTTCGATTCGCAGCGCACGCGCGGCGCCGAGGCCTCGTTCGACGCGGATCTCACGGACAACTGGCACGTGTACGCGAATTTCACCGCGGAGCACGCGCGCATCACCTATAGCCCCGATACGCCGGGTGCGGTCGGCACGGCCCCGCAGGGCGTGCCCGCCTATATGGCGAACCTGTGGACGACGTATCGCTTCAGCCTCTTCGGCAGAACCGGCTTTCATGCGGGTGCCGGCGTCAATTACATGAGCCGGATGTCGAACGGTTATGCCAACGGCTACGACTGGGCGCCCGCGTCCCTGATCGAGAATCTGCAGTTCGGTTACTCGGAGCATCACTGGGGCATCGATCTGAACATCGACAACGTCACCAACCAGCGCTACTACATCGCCACCAACGTGGTCGGCGCTTACCTCGGCGCGCCGTTGGCCGCCTACGTCAGCCTGCACGCGGACTTTTGAGCCGTGCGTGAACCGCCCGGCGCCGGCTTGCGGTGCCGGCGTTTGTCCGGGCGATCCCCCCATTCTTCACAGCAGGCCCCGGTTGCGCGCCTTGTCGCGCAGCCGGGGCACTCCCATTCCGAGTTACGGTTTCGCGAGCGCCTGCCGAGCGCTCCGGCCGATCGGCCGGCTGCTTCGCATGGCGAAGCATGTCTTTTCCTTTTGTGATATTTGAGAATTTACGATAAAAACGAAATTATCGAAATACGATAAAAATGTTGACATGAAATCTGGTTGAGCTATGATCGCCTTCATTGATCCGGGAGGAAATGGAATGAAGCTGGCGAGTTTCGAATATCGTGGCACCGCATCGTTCGGCGTGGTGGAAGGCGAACATGTGGTGGATCTGGCGCCCATCGCGGGCGAAGTCGGTGGGTCGCTCAAGGCCGCGCTGGCCAACGGTAGCCTGCCGGCTATCGGGAAATGGGCGGCGGGGCAGGCTGTGCGTATCGCACTGAGCGACGTGAAGCTGCTGCCTGTCGTGCCGGACCCGGAGAAGATCCTGTGCGTCGGCATCAACTATCTTTCGCACGTCAAGGAGACCGGGCGCGAGATTCCCGTTCATCCGATGATCTTCACCCGCTGGGCCGATTCGCAGGTTGCGCATGGCGGTCCGATCGTGCGTCCGCTCGCATCCGAAAAGCTCGACTTCGAAGGCGAACTCGCGGTCGTGATCGGCAAGACAGCGCGTCACGTGCGCCGTGAGGACGCGGCAAGCTATATCGCGGGCTATTCCTGTTACAACGATGGCAGCGTGCGCGACTGGCAGAAGCACACGATCCAGTTTATTCCCGGCAAGAATTTCCCGTCGACCGGTGGCTTCGGTCCGTGGCTGGTGACGGCCGACGAGGTGGGCGACCCGTCGGCACTCACGTTGACCACGCGCCTCAATGGCACGGTCGTGCAGGAAGCGAAGACTGACGACCTGATTTTCGACGTAGGCCGACTGATCGAATACTGCTCGACGTTTACCGAGCTGCATGCCGGCGATGTGATCATCACCGGGACGACGGGCGGCGTGGGTGCGTTCCGTACACCGCCACTGTGGATGAAGGCGGGCGACGTGGTCGAGGTGGAGATTTCGCGTATCGGCACGCTGCGCAATATCGTGGTCGACGAGACCCGGTACTAACCAGAAGGTAGGAGACAACCGCCGCGAGGCGGGCGATCCGTCGCACGATATTTAGTAGTGCGGTGGATTGTTGATGGAGTCGAGAATTGAAGATCATTGATACTGACGTGCTGGTCGTCGGCGGTGGCCCGACGGGGCTGACGCTTTCGAACGTGCTCGGACGTGCCGGCGCACGGTTCGTACTCGTGGATCGCAAGCCGTCTACCATTGGCGAGCCGCGTGCCGTGTCGATCGACGACGAATCGCTGCGGACCATGCAGGCGGTCGGTCTGTCGGAAGCCGTGATGAAGGACGTCGTGCCCGGTTACGGCGTGCACTACTTTACCCGCCACGGTGGCCGGTGTTTCGGCAAGGTGATTCCGACCGCAAGCGAGTATGGCTTTCCGCGTCGCAATGCGTTCCGGCAACCGCTTTTCGAGGCGACCGTGCGCGACGGCCTGAACCGGTTCGCATCGGGGCAGGTGCTGTTTGGCCACACGCTGGAGTCGTTCGAGCAGGGCGAACGGGGTGTTACGGCCAGGGTCAGTGCCGCCGGGGAAGAGATCGAGATCCGCGCGAAGTATCTGGTCGCGTGCGATGGCGGCCGCAGCCCGATACGCGAGATGCTCGGCATCAGGATGGTCGGCTCGACATTCAAGTCGCGTTGGCTCGTGATCGATACCGAGGACGACGACGATACGTTCTCGCAGATGCGTGTGTACTGCGACGCGGGGCGGGCGGTGGTCGACGTGCCCGGTCCGCATCGGACCCGGCGCTTCGAAATCCTCGTTCATCCCGACGAATCCGCCGAGGCGATCATGGAACCGGCGACGGTTCGCAAGCTGCTCATGCCGTTCAGGGGTGACCGGGAGACGAACATCATCCGCAAGACGGTCTATACGTTTCACGCGCGCGTGGCCGAGCGTTGGCAGGAAGGGCGCGTGTTTCTCGCCGGCGACGCCGCGCATCTGACGCCGCCGTACGCCGGGCAGGGTATGAATAGCGGCGTGCGCGACGCCTTCAATCTCGGCTGGAAACTTGCGGCCGTACTGGATGGCCGTTTGCCAGAACGGGTGCTCGATTCGTACGAGACGGAGCGCCGCGGCCATGCGTGGGCGCTGATTCGGCTCGCGCTCAATCTGGGCATCGTGATGGCGCCGTCGTCGCGGTTGAGCGCGTTCCTGTGGCAAGCGTTTTTCACGTTTGCGGCTTATGTGCCGCCGTTACGGGACTATTTCCTGCAGATGAAATTCAAGCCGAAGCCGCGCTTCAGGGAAGGGCTGCTCGGTCCGGACGACGGACTCGGCAAGCGGAGCTTCCGTGGCCGCATGTTGCCGCAGCCGATGGTTCGGACCCCGGATGGAATGAAAGTCCTGCTCGACGATCTGACGGGGCAAGGATTCTCGCTCGTGCAGTATGGCCCGGTGGGCGGCAGCCGCCTCGCCGATCTGGGCCATCCTCTATGGAATAGCCTGCGCTGCACGCGCGTGCACGTGCTGCCTGCCGGCTCGTCCATGCCCGTTGGACAGAATCGCGGCTCATTGCAGTTCGTCGTCGACGAGAACGATGTGTTCAAGGTGCCGCTCGGCGGCTGCGTGGGGCAAATCCTGCTGCTTCGTCCCGACCGCTATGTGGCCGGGGCATTCCGCGCGGAAGAGCAGTCGCAGTTTGCCACCGCCTATGCGGTCCAGCTCAGTATCAATCAGCCTGGCGAGTGCGCGCCGGAAAGCCGGAAGGTGACCGAGGTTGCCACGTCGCCCCATGTATGAGGGAAATAATCATGTCTACTACGCTTCAGCAGGCAACGCCTGCAAGACTGCATCACCTCCATATCGTATCGGCCGAGCCGCGCCAGCTCGCCGATTTCTATCGCAAGCAGCTCGATCTGGTGGACGTCACGTCGCCCGACGGCAGGATCGTCCTGACCGGACCGGGGCGCGCGGTGGAAATCAGCGATTCCCTGAGCGGACGCCAGCCGTGTTCGTGCTTCGTGGTCGATACCGAGGCAGACCTCGCGGCGTTGCGTCAACGTCTGGTTGCGCGCAACGTCACGTGCGAGCCGGCCGATAGCGTGCTGTATCGGCCCGGTGCGTTCATGATTCGCGACCCGCAGGGGCGATGCGTGTCCTTCGGTCTCACGGCGGGGTCGCCTTCGCGCGATGGCTTGCCCGCGCGTCTTCAGCACACCGTGTTCCAGACGACGGAGCTCGAACGCGTCGTGGCGTTCTACACGGAGACCGTGGGCTATGCGATTTCCGACGAAGTAGTCAGCGACGACGGCAAGACGATGGTCGTCTTCCTGCGGTCGGACGACGAGCATCACTCGCTGGCGTTCTTTCAGGGCAGCCAGAATGTCTGGGATCACCACTGCTACGAGACGAACGAGTGGAACGATATCCGCGACTGGGGCGACCGCTTCGCCAGGGCCGAAGTGCCGATCTTCTTCGGTCCGGGGCGGCATGGTCCCGGCGACAACCTGTTTTTCATGGTGACCGATCCGGACGGCAACCGGCTGGAGTTCTCCGCGGAACTGGTTCGCGTCGGCGTTGGCGACACGCCCGGAGTTTGGCCGCACAACGAACGTACGCTGAATTCGTGGGGACGTGCCTGGGTTCGGACCTGATGCCTGCCCCTGCATGGTTCGTATGGTCCGTGTGAAGCGGCATGACTCCCCGGCAGTCTCCCGGCCACGTTCGATGCAATGCGAACGCGAACCCTGGAAGCCGGGGCGCGGCGCTCCCCGACAACGGTCTTGTGCCGTCATCGAGCGCCGTGTAAACGCGAGTACCTATCTGGCGGAAATTATCTCATGATGAGAAAATCAGTTTCCCGTCAGCTACCGATTTCCCGCCATGTCCGCATCTGACCGTTCCCTCTCCGTTCTGAAGCTGTTCACGGTCGAACATCCGGAATGGACTGCCGAAGAGGTGGCCTCGGAACTCGAGGTGGGGATCGCCACCGCCTACCGCTATCTCGCCGCGCTCGACGAGGCGGGACTGGTTGCGACCACGCGGCCTGGCCGGTACGGACTGGGGCCGACCATCACCCAGCTGGACCGTCAGTTGCAGTTGACCGATCCCTTGCTGATCGCGGCACGTCCCGTCATGGACGATCTCTCCACTTACGCTCCGCCCGGGTCGGTCGTGCTGCTATGCCGCGCGGTCGGCGACGACGTGCTGTGCATTCATCGCGTCAATGCGAAGGGTAGCCCGACGGCGATCAGCTACGAGCGCGGGCGGCCGATGCCGCTTTTCTACGGCGCGACTTCGAAGATGCTGCTCGCGTACATGCCGCCCCGGCGGATCAAGGCGCTCTTCGAAAACAATACCAAAGCGATTGCGAAGGCCGGGTTGGGCCGCACGCTGCCGGCATTCCGCTCCGTGCTGACGGAATGGCGCAGACACGGCAGTCTCGTGACGCGCGGGGAAGTGGATGCGGGACTCGTCGGGATCGCCGCGGCCGTGCTGTCGTCGGACCGGGTGGGAATCGGCAGTATCAGCTACGTGGTGTCGGATGAGACG
>Ga0153951_1000363_pt1 | contig 16953 bp, 22 predicted proteins | sample TSNJ035MetaG_FD_102278 | JGI IMG/M metagenome (GOLD analysis project Ga0153951, IMG submission 102278) | Attine ant fungus gardens microbial communities from New Jersey, USA - TSNJ035 MetaG | ecosystem: Host-associated > Fungi > Mycelium > Unclassified | place: USA: New Jersey, Wharton State...
TTCTTCTTCTTCTTCTTCTTCACTTTTGTCATCCTCACTCACACCACTACCTGGAGACACAAGATCATCATCATCATCATCATCAACTCCGTGTCCCTTCTCTTTCCTCCTTTTCCACATCAGCTTCTTTACACATCTCGTGCAGAGCACGACTTTGACGAGTGCATATTTAGATTCTCCGTGCTCGATATAGGAAAATGGAAGTTCCAGTGTGGACAAGGGTCGTTGTTTTTTCTGTTTTGGTTTTGGTTTGAATGGGTTGTGATCGTGGTCGTGGTGATGTCGATAACACCGCGTATTGCCACAGGTAGATTCGCCTGCTCCTGAGACGACTTCGGTTTCTGTGCGCCAGCGTAATGCAAACTGTATCATGTATCATCCATTCAGGATGAGCAAAAAAAAAAAGCCCGCTTTTGAAAACGAAGACGTACATGACCCGACTTGTAATGCTTCAAGTCGCACGCGGCGAATTCGCGATAGAGACTGTGATAATAGTTTTCTGCTAATCGGTCTTCCCAAGCGGTTGCCTTGTGCTTCTTCTTTTGGGTACTTGTGTTTATCCTCCCTTCTTCTTTGTCTTCTTCTGCTTCTTCTTTGTCTTCTCCGTTCTCGTTATCGTTGGTTTGACTTTCGTCCGTGTCCTCGCGAAGAAACCTTTTTTTATAACCATACATATACATATATGTGTGTGTGTGGTTAGTGCTTGTAACGTACTTGTGTGAGGCTTTGAGGATCTCGAATTCGGAAAGACCTTTGGTAATAGGGTATGATTTCGTCGGATATATCGACATTGGTGGAGAGACTTGTGGTCTTTTTTTGTGCGCTGAGAAGGGAGGAAGGAGAGAGAGAGAGAGGCGGGGATCAATGAGATCATCCAGAACTTGGACACAACAACTACAACTTTGTCTTTTCTTTTTTCCTTTTTTCCGTCAAAGTGCCGGTGACTCTGGTGTGTATCAAGCCCCGTGTAATAACTCATTGATTTTTTCAAAAGACAAGTGACTCAGGCAGCATACGACGTTCAAACAGGATTAGTGCAAGATTGATTTATCGTAAAACAGATTTCTGCTTGTTCGGTCGAACTTGAAGTGTCAGTACTAGCTTGAAAGGTTGCACTGCACTATAACGTACCTTCATTTCATATCGTACGATCAGGTGGTGGGGGGGAGTGTAAATTACTCCCAGAGCAAGGTGGGTGGGGCAACTTTTATTACACCCGAAATGACACGCCATCTATGAATTGAATGCTAGCGAAGCACAAGTGGGGGTGAAGAGCCCAGTTTTGGCTCTAAATTTCTTCAATGCTGAGAATAGATAGCTCTGAGCTTGTGATCAAATGGTGCCTATCTTTGAAAAGTAAAAATGAGCCATTCTGCATGGAAGTGAGGTGGAGCACACTATTGGAATTTCATTGTTCTTGTCGTGATATCAAGTTAGATATCAAGTTGCAGGTGATGTGAGTCTCATTGACGCACCAACGACATCGGACAAGTATTTTCTGCAAACCTACATTTTCACAAAGTCAAGCGCACCGTCGGTATTAAGCATCCCTCTATTTTAGGGATGATTCTGACAGGAGTGAATCGAAGCCGCCACATGAGACTTTCCACAGGATCCACTTATTTGCGGCCATCGGGGAATCTCTGTAGAAGTATCCTTTTAAGTACCTCATGAGGTCGAGCCGGAATCCCTCGGTTATATGCCTTTAACGCCGTTTGGGTAGTATATTCACACATGGCCTTATAACCTGAATTTTGCCGCCAGCGGCGTATAACAGAGACAAGAAATAACCAGCCGGGCTTGTTAATTGAGTGGCGCTTTTGGAACACAAAACAAAACAGGCCAGAGTTTCAGCTGAAAGGGGTTACTTGAGTCTGATCAGACCAGATAGAAGCTTTGCTTCACGGAACTCCAAGTACTGATCAACATGTTCCACAAGGACTCCCCCATCTGTTTCGGAGTCCATGTAATATCCATATCATGATACTAACAGAAATGTTCGCACGTTGCCCATGATGCATCTTTCGGATTCAATAGGATACCAGGCGCTCGTCTAACCCTCGGCAATGGGTTGCTGATGGGTTCTAGTGGGGAGTCTCAACAACAATTATGCGAGCAGAAGAATCTGAGATGGAAGAGTTACGTCGCCCACATCAAATCTGGGTAGCAAACATTTCTCACGTGGATTTCGTCCCAAAGACAGATCTCTTGCCAGAGAATTGTTATAATAACGACCATGTACAGCCTAACTCATGCTTGTCTTACCCTTTCGCACACGAGTTCCTCCGCTCCTCAATATTCCGCTGGATCCGGGTCCAGCTGACAGACCCCAATCAGGGACTAAGTGATCAGAACTTGTGAGACTGCAGACTTACCAACGGTGCACATGCTCATTTGCATTCCATCACGGTCCCTTTCATTCTGACCCCCGTCAATCGGTTCTCAGCTGCCACCTTCCTCCTACTTATCAGACGAGAATCGTTTTTTTCCTCCTCCAATCTTTTGTGTCCAGCACCATGAAATCCCGAAAATCATTTCTTACCTTAATCATCCCCTCCCGTCGTCATGCCGCATCAGGACTAAAGGTGAAACCAGATTCAACAGAAACTATGACCACCGCAGCTGCAAGAGGTTTTGGGTGCGTGCCGACGTTTCCGAGTCATGTCTCACATTAACTGGTTAGATCCAGAGATAACCAAATGAAGGCAAAAGCCGACGTTAAAAAGTCCAAAAAGTACGTTGTCCCCCAATTCTTCTTAAACTCCCTTGCCTATCCTCATGTACTGCAACTATAGACAGAATCCTATTGACAAGCACTCGCGGTCCACATCCAAGAACATACTACGAGTGATCAGCTCTACCTTTAGATCCCGCTTCCCCGCATCTTCCACATCGCCCCCGCCTGCTAGTCCAAGCTCGAGCCCGAGAGCGAAACAGAGACGTGAGGCTGCGCTGCGCGAACGTGGTCTATTGCCTCCAAGAGACCTCAGTCGACAGGAAGCTGATCAAGATCGTCGTAACCCAGTCATCCCTCCTGATCGTAGCTCCTTCAACAACTCACCCGAACCATCAGCTGCTCAAGTCATCAGGCAGCAATGGGAGGATCGAAACATGGTATCTACGTCTACCATGCCTGCAGAAGCTGGTGAGCGCGAGCGTATGAAGCACTTCCGATTTGGACCCTCCTTGTCAGCATCTGCGAGCTCACCAGATCTTTCTCGATCGCCGCCGTCAGAAACGGTAGCAAAAGTCAATGAACCTCCACGCTTCACAGTCCTCGGAGATATATCTCCAGATTCGATGAATGATGTACGACGATTCTCGCACCAGCCCTCGGCATCGTCTCGACAATCTATGCCTGTGGCAAACGACAATCTACCTCGCCCCTTGGCCTTGAAGCATGACGGTGTCGATCATGCACCCAATGTTAATGGACACAAACATGGGGGATCTCATCATTCATCATTATCAGCGCCACCTTGCACGAACCCTGTTATCTCGTTGACACCTCCGTGTCATTCAAGTAGTTTCAGCCGATCGTCTTCAATATCTTCCTCTGCAGCTTCTCTACAACGTCGGCCGGATTCCCCAACACGATTGACCTCCATTTCCGAGTCATCTTCGTTGAGGACACCATCTTTGGAGAATCCGTCTAGATCGTCCACTCTCAACACGACTAGATCATCTACTCTCAATACGACTGAGTCCTCGAGTGTCGGTTGTAGATACAAAGGCAAGAATAATTTGCTTGGTCTTAAGATCCCAGAATATCCTCGATCCGTCCCTATGATCATAGAGAGTCCAGTGGAGGGTGCGATGGTGTTTGATATGCCAGAATCACCTCCACTGTGGCCATTGCCGACTCTCGAAATGCCAATGCATCAACCGGTTTTAACTAGACGTGAAAGAGGATACGAAGATGCAGGGAAACGGGAGAAACAAAAGTCCTTTAATCCCTTCAAGCGAACAGGACAGTCTACAGCATTATCTGATGAGAACTACAGACCAATGTTCGTTTCCTCATCGATGGGAAACCTGAGGAGAGGTGTCGACGATTGGACAAAGACTCGGTCGTCATATGATGCACCCTTCATGGTGCCAGTCGGCGAGAAGATAAAGATATTTGATACACCGCATTTGCCGCCATCCCCTAAGCCGTCGAAACATTTCAAGACCTCAAGTAGTGATACTACCTCAACTGGCCTCAGTGTACGGAAGCCGCTTCAACCCACACTACACACTCGTGGAAGCATCATCCACGAAATGAAGACAATCGAGAATGATGAAGTCAGAAGGGTGACTGAGCTTGCATTTTTGGGTTGAGGTGAGAGGCTGATGGGCGACTCTTCTTCACTGCTGTGACACGTTTTTATGGCTATCATCTTTCCAGGAAAACGGGTTCTCTTCTCTCTGTTCTTAACTCGTTTCCTCTTTGTTTTCCCTAATTTGCTAATTTTAACTGCCTTGTGCCTCTGATCCACACTCGTTTACACTTCAATACTGTATCCACCCGGAGCTATACCATCTGCATTGTTCAATAGTTTCAGTAGCTATGCATGTCTGCTGTCTGTATCCAAGATTCTCATCCTTTATGGCCATTTCGATCCTAGGTTTTGTCCCTTTATGGGGATCTTACATATAAACAAAGTTTGGGCTGCTTTTTGAACAATGCGACGCTGAATATTGAACGTTTTAGGAAAGTCCCAGCCTTTGTCGACCATCTCCGGTCGTCCGCCGACGGATATGCCATTAACACCCGTGGGTGATTACTCGGTAGACGGACCGACTGCTCCATCCTTAACTTGAGCTAGATTTTGCTTGAGAGGGGTCTGTCTATATGAGTTCTTCAATGCGTCTGAGCACTACTTTTGCTGCAGTAAAGGAGTGTAAAAGTGCCCATTCACACATCAAAAGGAAGAACTAGATAGAAGAACATGGGAACCGAGGAAGGATGGACTTCCTGCTGTCGTTAATTGGACGTTTGAAACGTCTATATATGTATATAATAGACATAAAAAACTTATTTTCGTGGAGAAGCTGCGTGTCTTGACATACATAGAAATGGCTGCGCAAGTAATAAAAGAATATCATTCAGCATGACTATCGGCTCAACTGGGCTGATATCATCACACTCAGTGATTTTCTATCTGATGTGATGCCCGTATCATGCGCATCAACGCATCACGCTCTAGCTTCTCTAAGGAACAGGCTGTGTTTGACCTATGCACCTCGTGGTGATGTGAATGTCTCCCGAGTCAAATTTTTTTTCCTTTACGGATTAGATTGTCGATGTCAGTGTCATGTCTTTTTTGCTTCAGAAGTGCCCTCTCTCTGAACCTCGGTTTCGCACCGTTCTCAAGGGCTTTCCAAAACACCTTTCTACCCTCGATTTTTTTTGTGTGCTCAGGGCTGTGGGGACAGGGTTTTGAGAAGAACTGCATGATGGTGAGTTTTAGCTTTCCCTCCAGACTCTTGTAGATCGCTTATGGTGACTCAAAGTTGTTCCTCAGTTGTTCCTCCTCTCTTATGGTCCCCACCAGACTGCCCCTGTAGCTTGGGTGTAGTCAGTTGTGTACCGCTTGCTGCGTTTCAGCACCTGTTTGCTTGTTGTGGTATATAAATTCAGGACTCTCTCTCCTCTCTTATGGCTAAACTCTGCCTCTGAAGCTCTCTGGACAGTGGATATCCGCTGACTTGATATCATCGATCGCCCCTCTTACCGTGAGTTCCCAGCTCAGTGCCACAATTTAATTACAAGTGGCTATACGCCGCCTCTACCAGAGCGCACACTGATCATCTTGCCTGTATGGCAGACTTCATCCGCATACTAGATTACGCTAATCCAAAGGTTATCTGATTGAGTGGGGAAATGATTTGGACCTTTCCACCAACTGGAAAGCGGCGTAGTATCACGAGTGCTTAGTCTTCATAGATCTGCTAGAACCTTTGAACCCTCGAACTAGAGGTAGTTAATCTACTGCTTCTATGGTAAAGTTACCGTTGTTTGACCATGAGAATGTGCTTCTATACGCTGGGCGTATGGTATACAGTATTCCAATTTTATGCCTGGAGAATATAACACACGGAAAACGCCATTCGATCACCACGCTCTTCGGGGATTTCCTTCGTGTGAAGCTGAACCATTCTTCGCTCTGCCTGCTGAGCCAAGAGGAACCAAAAGAAGCGACACAAGTTCAGAGGATGACGTAATCTCGTCAATGGTTTTGTAATAATGAAGAAAATCATATGTGGTGTCGATGAAATAACAATGAATCTATGTCAGTGTCTGATTGATCGTATATCAGGACGATTGAGAAGATAGTTGACTTTTCTGGTATTCACAATATCCTCTCTTTTGGTGGAGTCATTGTTATTTTTACTTCCCTTTCTCAGGACTGATCTCGATCTCGAGCTCATCGTTACGAAAATCGGGGTGCGTATCAATTAGGGCTTCTCTAGGTTGAAGCTTTATGAGGGGGAAAGGCAAGATTAATTTGGTAGGTATTTATCTATTCATAGATAACTGGCTTTGCCCGAGTCAAAATAACCACCTTCAAGGCTTATGCTGCTGTCTGGAGGGAAAAGCACGGAAGCTTGATGGTTGCATACCCAGGTAAATATATACTCTTACTAGGATAATTGATGAAAACGTCTCCCTGCCTTGTTAGCTGGTAGATAAAATTTCGAAAATTCGTTAATAGCTCCGCACTTATCAATGCAAATTTCATGTGGTGAAAGTGATAGAAGGCCTTGGCAAAGGCAAAGGAGAGGTGCATTTAGTACAGAGTTCCCATCATCTGTCTGCTAATCTGATTCTCTCAAAAGAAGCATTCACACAGTTTTCCTCTGGCAAGGTGACATTTGATCTTCTTGTTCGATTTGGGAAGTCGGCAGGGAGTTTAATTTGACCGTGCCTCTGTGGACGTAATAACCTAGTAAAATATGGTTGAATATCCTTGCTCGAGGTCGTACTCCCATCAAGAGAGCGACAATGGATTCGGCCTAGCATTAAGATTAGATCAATTATATCCATAAGGAAGGAGGCAGGAGTGAAACTTCCTTAGCGAGATAATGCTATAATTGGATTCGGGACCCTGACTTGTGGGGTAGCCCAAGCAAAGTGAGATCATGGGGACGGCGAGGATAAAGTCGAAAATACTGACTCGAGTGGTGCCGTCCTGGGAAGAGGACCCTTGAAAATACTGACTTGAGTGGTTGCAGCAACGCAGATTCGGATTTCAGGCAGGACCTGGGCAGGCTTGACTCGTGATAAGCAGGATCTTGATTGTCCAATCTCCGTGTTCTAGCTTGGCACGTGCCCCATTGATTGAGACGGAATTTCAACTCCACGACTCATATAAACCCTCTGACGTTTCTTTTCTCTTATCTTCTCTCTTTCCCTGTCTCTCATGTCCGACTCTGCTCCTCCAAAGTCTGTCGACAACACCAGCTCCTCTGATCCAATCCCCATCGGCTCAGTCCGTGGTAGACCTCGTTCTCTGTCCTCAGCATCCTCTGGTTCCTCAATCGACTTGCCCACCCCGTCCGGTTCGTTCGGATCAAATAACGTCCGCAGCTCTGTCCCCTCGTCCACCTCTCCCATATTATCCTACTTTATGTCCTCCCCCAAGGTTAATTCTACATTCCCTCTGAGACGTAGATTCCCCGGCACTGCCCCTGTCTTTGAAGGTTGGCATTGATTTATCTTTTGTCCTGGGTCACTTGTTCACACACGCGTCCAGAAGATGAGAATAGCGAAAAAATGATTCCCGTCACTGCACATATGCGGCGTACGAGTAATCAATTAGCCAGTCGTTTCACAGAGCCCAAAACCACTGCGTTGCCAGAACCACATTTAGAACGTGGTGCAGGCTTTTTACGGAGACTTTCTCTAAGTAATGCACCTTTTGCCAAGGTAAGTTTATCATGGTCTTCGCGGTTATGGCCGCCATATTGACTCATTGCCATCAGACCCATGACTCCCCTCCCAGTCCACCACCAAATACAGCAGTTCAAACAGCGCCACCCAATACTCCGTTTGTTAATAAGCCCGTCCGCTCAGCAACCATCAGTGTTGATAATGGACGTCCCCGCCGTGCTCCATCACCTATGGGTGAAAGGATACTCAAGGGCCATTTTGATGGCTTCTAATAGGCTTCGCTTTTGTCATTCCTTAACCTACGTTTCGAGGTATTCTTTAACCCTCTTTTCGATATCAATGCTCGCTGTCCATTCGATGCCTTCTGTTGTTGTTATCTTCTGCCTCTTCATGGTAGGCTGAATTCACCTTCTCGTCTTTATATCAAGACATTCTTTGACTCGACAAGATTGCCTGCAGTACAGGCGGGAGAGTTTGTCTTTACGTTATCTCTTCGATGACGCTTCTAATTCAGGTATTTTTGGTCGCTGCCTGGATTATCATTATGGTGTTATGCTTGTTTTTTCCCCTATTTCATGTGTGATCTGTAAATTAGCTGAGCTCACGTTCTGCACAAAGTATCTCATAGTGAAACAAATAAAATGTATTACAATATCTTCTTGTGTCATGATGAACGACTGACGATGGGCATGGGCCGTCTGGCAAATACAATTTTCCTTCTGACAATCCCTACTGCTTCCCATTGTGTCGATGGGGTAAACGGTGAGGTGACCGGCCGGTCTTCTTTATTGTTCTCATCATCGATCTCCATTGTGTCTTTACCTCGGCCCTCCGGATTTGTAACAGAAATAGCGGTAGTGTTTGTTGTAGCCTTGGCAGATGCCAAAACGCGGGTAAGGACGGCCAAGGGTTTATTCAGCGTATTGATTGTGCCTTCAAGCAGATGAGGGCCAATTAATAAAATTGGTTTTCCCTGTTCAAATGGTATGCATTGTCGTCAGAACACTCTCAAAGGCTGACCCGCGGATCTTACACAGAGAGAAAGATAAAGATGAACGATATCTCGTTGTCATGCTGATTCCAACTTTCAAACCATTTTACTGAAATGACTCACCGAGTCATCTTCATTGATAGTCAATTTGCCCACTAATTTGCCATTTCTGTCCGTCGGTTGTGCGACTTCTACTTCAAGTAGACCTTGAAGCTCAATTAGGACAACTTCGTCATTTGAAATTTTTGCCAAAGCAGAGGGGAGCTTCGGCGATGTGGATGAGTTGAAGACGATCGGGATTAGCATAAAGGTTAGATCACTTGTATTGCCTTTCCGGCAATCAGGACTACGGCCTCTGCGCATGTGTTTGATGATCGATCTGATAGCTTACTCACATGCCCCTGTGGCTTTCATGACTCGAGGTAGATCAAAGTTTGAATCCCAATAAATAAAGAAAGGACTAGCCCCATTCGACAAGAAGTTTCTAATAGACAACAAAATTCTAGTGTCACCTTTTCTTGTGAAACTTCCCGAATTCCCATGCGTAACATTCCTGTAGATAAATTCAGAAATCAACCTAGAAGAACACAACTAGACGAAAACGTACAATGCAGTTGTCCTGAGGGACAGCCTCAGGTACTTCTCTTCCAATATCTAAACTCGGAAGCCATGGTTCTTCCAGAACCTTCTCAATGACGGTCACAATACCATGGTTTCGGATATCTACCGACCAAGAAAGATTTGATACGGTATCATAGACAATTGTTTTTCCCGTGTGACACCTACGAGCAGTAGAATAATCAGTCTTCAGTGGTTCAGGCAGCGAAGTTATGCAAGACACACATTGATTCCATTGCATATCCACCTAATGAGCAAGAAGATAGTATTCCATTACAGGTTCCCATCGCAATTGGATCTGCAGTATGGAACACATGTGTTACATGTTGCAATGAAGGCTAAAAGACATGGTGGTGAGCAGTTGTTAGCTTTGACTTGAGATGGAACATCGGGAAAGGGACTACGATAGAGAAGGGTAATGAAATCAAGTGGTACACACAGGAGAAGGGAGGTGCAGCCTTCGTGCGGCCATCTTTTCCCCAGGAGATTCAAATGTCACCACTGGAACTCCAAAAGTTATGCCGATAAGACTCGCTAGGGCTCCACCAAGCGAGTGTCCAATCAACCAGATGTTGGAATTGGGACTAGATGCAAAGGTTGTCAAGGCGGTACGTTGGAGTCGGGAAATCATCCACTGACTAGATATATGTCAGGTTATTAAATAGATTCTGCATAGTAAAAACTGAATCTCAATTCCAGCGGTCACAAGTTACCAGAGCTAAGTCTTACCGTGCCGATAGGATAAAACAGGCTTTCATCCGTTAAAGCTTCTTCCACACAATCTTCATCACATTTGGACGATCCTCGATAACAGTCACACACTGTCGTCCATGACCATCCGACTCGTGCACAACAACAGGAGAATAATAGATTATCGTTCCGCTTGTCCTTCTGCTTCGTCGGGCCACCACCGATTAAACCTGCAGAGGTACCTTTGATAGACACGACAACTGTCGAATTATCTGGAGTAGCAAATATATGTCCTCGAAACCCATCCTCATAGGGTGGTTGCCAACCGAACGGATGAGACTAAGACACATAAGAGAGTCCGAATGATGAGGTTTCTTGACAGAACGCGTACCACAGACCAGTTGCCTCCCAAGTCATACCAGCCAGCGTCCTTAGGAGTCAAATAGGCATTATTGGTCATTTTTGCGAGTAAAAGTAGAGTCTCTCTACTTTCAACGTCCGGCCCAACGACTGTATCTTCATTCCAGTCTAGTGCTACACTCTGGGACGGATAGTCCCACGAGAATCTTCGTGCATTGATCAGAGCGTCAAATGAGGGAGGCTTGTAAACCGTCAGAGGCACAGTCCGTGATATTGTATAGGAACCTTCATTGTGCGAAAAGAACCGTGAGTCGGAAACATCGGAAACATCGGAGAAGACGACATGAGCGTCTGAAGTGACTGCATGGAGTTGGCGCAATTCAAAATGCAATGGAGTGGTCTGAGGCTGGGATTCTGGAGCTGAAGACGGAGGAGCCCCTAGTCCGAGCAGCGGGACGAGAAAATTTGTCAACATTGATGGGAGCATGAGTTAGAAATGCTACAGGTTTCTGACGTCATATCTATTATGGTCAATTGGTATATATATCTAGGACAATCAACTCTATGTTCTTGCCGACAGCCTCAGACGGCAGCAGCAGTGATATCTAGATTCTCCATAGCCAAATTGAGAGGATCGTTGGGGACAAGATTGTCTGCGGCAGCAGAAGAACCAGCAGCCAAACCACTGACATTGGCACCGAAGAAGATTTCGGGACTCGTGCAGGCAGCTATGGCTCGGCGCATGTGACTGGTCAGAAATGTCAAACCGACCTGGTAAGCGGCTAAAATCATACCAAGTCTCAGAGAAATAAAGGTTATGACATGAAAATGAACTCACAATTCATCCAACCAAAACCCTCGCGCGGAACCATCTTGAAGTCAATCCCCTGATTGCCATACTCAGCATCAACAAGGTGGGTGAGCTTGACGGCATCAAACTGGTCCAGAATTTGAGTAGACGGTTGTCTTGACTCGTAGGTCTCACCTTCTCAGGAACAACACCATTGAAATCAACAAAGGCGGTTGTCATCATATACAGAAATCGATACGCCAGACGCTGGGCCTCTTCGAGATATCCATAACGCTCTAGTCCAACCCATGTCATGATCTGGTGAGGAGGCCTATCCTAATCATTAATACAGAGCCGCAGTACATCAGATCACATCGTACCATGCATATCTGTAGTAAAGATTCATCAATCTTTGTAGACGTTACAAGAAGAGATACGTACGGGTAGTCCCACTGTCGATTCGGTCTGTCAAGAGAGATCTTTCCGCGGGATTCTTCAGTTCCGGAAACAACCCCACCAATGACCTCAAATTTCTTGAGTGATTGGGTCCTAAACGATAGTATGAATCACAGGGAGTCGCCGAACACAATATCATATACGCACATAAGCTGCCAGCCTTGTTCCTCGCTGGCACAACCAGCCCAAAGCGGCCAAAATGACGTGACAGATTCATACAAGATCTGCTGTTCTTTGACAGTATCGTAGTCAAAATACAACGCCTTGCTCTCGTTCCAGAGATATCTGTCAATTTGTTGACGTCTGAACTCTGCCCTGTCAAACCATTCATCAGCAGTCTGGAGCCGGCTTTTAGAGCTTTCTCGCAAAGGACTGGCATAAGCCTCCGGCGTCGGTGGAAAAGGTGAGAGAGAGAAATCCTCTTCTAGCTCAAGCTCGTCGTCGAAGACCTCACGAATAGCAGTTCCGATATCGATTTCGTACTTGTAAAGGAGTGATTGTAAGTCTATTGTGGCAAGATTGGCACAACGCTTCTCAAAGCGATAGGTGGTGTCATGGCCAGACTCGCGGACTGCCCGGTCGTGAAGGAAGTATTCGTCCAATTCAGGCTCTTGAATAATCCCATCATTGTATTTTTGACTAAACTCTAGCACTGATATACTGTGTTTCTCAGCAAATGGCTCAAGGATGTGAGTGAAGTGCGTTGCTTCTGTTTCAGGGGGGATGCCGAGGCCATCAGGGCGATACCTTGAAAGACCCGTCTTGGGATCTATCCGGGGCTCCGCAGCCCAAACAGTGTGATACTCTTTTATGGCTGCTTGAATGGCACGCTTGAGCCAGGCGCGGTTTCCAGTCTCATCGGATCGATCAAGCTGGTTGTAAATTTGGAGTGCCATGTCAGTGAGGAAGGGAGGCTGAGTACGACAGAGGTAGTAACTTCGACTTCCGTTCAGAATTTTACCATAATGCTTGATCTCAAAGATGAAATGATCCACCATGCCCTTAGCCATGCTGACCTGGCCGTCAACCAATAGTCCCAGAGTAATGAAGTAGGAATCCCAATTGTAGAGCTACGATGAGTCAAATGAGCATTAGTAAAACTCCATGCCATTCATATTTACCTCGTTGAAGCGAGCACCAGGAACGATGAATGGGATACCCTTCAAAGTTCTCCCTCCGTGTCCGTCATCCACTTCATTCATTGCTAAAGCCAGCAAGCCGGGTTTGCCATTCAAACTCTTGACAAATGCAGGATCGTCTGGTTTCGGAGGAAGAACCCGGACATCAAGGTTCATGTGGGGTTTCTCTTTGGCGACCCTTCTGTAATACTCCGCCATTGCGGGTTCACCGTGGGGGACATAGATGCGGGGCTGGATACGACCAGTCCTATTCTTGGGGTCAGCTGTGATAATTTCAAGGCCATCTCCGTCAATACGACGAGTTAAAGAATGCCAGAAAGAGTGTTTGATCATTCTAGAGAGTCGATCAACCGGGTTTTCTGTCAAACGGGCTTCATCAAGGATGATACGCTTCCTATTGTGGTCCCGTGCGAGGGCAAGTTCCTGGAGGAGGTTCGACAGCATGTATGTACCCTAAGTAGATGTTAAACACCTGTAAGTATTCAATAGCGCGCCTTGATCAGTTACGTACACGGATGTCAAAGGTTTTGAAACCGTTACTGGTTGCAGTACCGAGAGCCATTGTCTTGGGACCAGCATCAGTGACACTAATCTGAAAGTCCCCGTCCGTGTCCTCTTGTTCAAGAACGAGGCGAATGGTCTCCTCAACGTCAATGAGAAAACGCCTCGGAACACTGCTCTTCTCGTCGTGTGACATACGCCGAGACCGAGTAAGCATATCGTCCTGGAAGGCAGGTGCTCGTCTGGGATTGTAACCATGTAGGTAAGACTGGAAGAAAAGAGGCGTATGAATGGATGCTATGAAGGAGTTGGATATGCAAAACCCACATGGCTGTAGGTTCGAGAACGAGAGTGTGTCTCATCACGGTAATATGTAGCAGGATCAACGTCGACCGAGCGAGGACTAAAGTCATCCACGAAAGTGACACCAGTCGGATGGTTGACGGCAGGTGACATTGGGTATGCAAAGAGATGGTTGGAATTGAAAAGGGGTTATTTAAGGCATGGCTGACAATGAGCCGATCAATCATTTATCAATGCTACACGTGCCAGGCGCTCGAACCACCAATTTAGTTTTTCCCATTGTTCTGTGGAGAAGAGAGTCGACTTTGCCTCGTCGCATCGCCAACCGACCGGACTAGCTTCATACCTAGCTGACTATAGCTCACATCATGAACAGCTGCAGCTGTTTCATGTATAAACCTGAAGATGAATTCTGTCTCTTTTCTGTCCGGCGATCCTACAGTGTTTGCTTGGACCACATAATTTAGTAAGCGTTACGTCTACTAGCAATATCTGACTCTCTTCATTTTCTCCCCTTATAGTGATTCAGATCAGTTGCGAGTCATCTGTTTGTACTCTAGTATGCTACCGCAGAATGCGTTCGAGCACCAAATTATAAATTGTCGATTTTTAAGAAAATACTACACGTGCAGTCTTTCTATTGATTGTTTTCAAGGTCTTCTTTATATCATCATTGGGTTCTATTCAGAGCGTTAGAGATGCCTGCATCTGACTGGATCATGCAGACTAGAGAATATCCCGTGCCCTCATGGTCCAGACCTGTGGCGGCAAACAACTGCTAAATCCCAGATCACATCCCCTTCACGAAAAAAAGAATTCATACCTATTCTTCCTTCTTCCTGCTAGATAGTACATCGACTTGAGTTCTCTCAGTGTGGACCCTCAACGTCCAAGCCAAATAAGTCGGAATCACGTGTTCAGTCGCGTTCATCATGATCACTGTAGTGAATCTTTTGTACTTGCCTCAGTAGCTCGCTGTGTATCACTATGTCGTGAGTACAGCACTGTCAGGAATGACAAGTATACGGATACTGACTTTAAAAATGATAGGGTGTTCGGACAGGTGTCAGCTCTGAATCCCAAGGGAAACTCAGCAGATTCTGGCAGTACAACCACCCATAAACAACCTAATCCCTGGCTTAGCGCAATCTCACTAAACCAGCAGACGATTGGAGGTGCTTCTGGTCAGCAGAGTCAGCAGCAGCAGCCTGCCGTTGCAAGCACTTCCAGTACCCAGCCGGCGACAAGCTTATTTGGTAGTACAGCAAACCAACAACAGCCTGCGACTGGTGGTAGTCTACTTGGAAATACGTCGACAAATCAACCTGCGGCTGGAAACGCTTTATTCGGAAACGCCACCAACCAACAGCAGCAGCCTGCTGCAGGTGGAAGTTCCACACCGCAGCAGCAACCTACTTCGGGTGGAAACCTCTTTGGTTCGACACCGCAGCAACAGCAACCTGCGGCAGGTGGAAATCTTTTTGGTTCAACGCCACAACAACAACAGCCTGCCGCAGGTGCAAACCTTTTTGGCTCAACACCACAGCAGCAGCAACAGCCTACTGCAGGTGCAAATCTCTTTGGCTCAACGCCACAACAGCAGCAGCAGCAGCCTGCCGCAGGTGCAAACCTCTTTGGTTCAACGCCACAACAACAACAGCCTGCCGCAGGTGCAAATCTCTTTGGTTCGACACCACAGCAACAGCAACCTGCCGCAGGTGCAAACCTTTTTGGCTCAACACCACAACAACAGCCTGCCGCAGGTGCAAATCTCTTTGGTTCGACACCACAACAACAGCAACCCACTGCAGGCGGGGGTCCCTTTGGTTCCACACAACAGCAACAGCAGCCTGCTGCAGGTGGAAGTCTCTTTGGAAATACTGCCACTGCCACAAACAAGACAGGTACAGCGTCCCTCTTTGGAAATACAGGTAATGGAACCTCGGGTCTTGGGAACACGTTTCAGCAAACGCAGTCTGCTCAGCCAAATAGCACGTTAGGAACTAGTGTATTGTTCGGCTCTAAGCTAGGGACTACGTATGCATTTCCCCTTTTTCATGATTTCAGTATTAAAGCTTTACTAGTGCTTCGCAGGCGACTCAGTCTGGACATACCCTCTTTACTAGGCTCACAAAATTTAATGATCTCCCTGACAACCTCAAGCAATTGTTGGAGAACATCGAGTGTGTCTCAATTCCTCTTCTAAAATTGGTGTCATGAGCTCAGCCTTACCAAGTACTCACACTCGGAGCTGCATGCAGACAAGTAAAGATTTACGTCAGCGGAAACTCGGCAAAGAACTCATGGAGGAGCGGGAGCAGATAGAAGGGCTACAGAAGGTTTCTAACCACCTTCCTTAACTCAATATTTCGACTGAACAACCATTCAGGAGCTTAATAGTACATCTTATGTTATTTGCAATGATTTGCGCCAGGTAGAGGATCTTAAAAACAAGGCCGATCGAGCGATGCAAGACCTAGTTGTTGCGAGTCGTATCTTTGATGCTTTCCGCAACCCTCAAAGTGGAACAATATATTTAAGGGAAAATGCTAGCTTCCCTCTGGAGTACATTGTTTTTTTTGTTCTTCAATATGTTCTGATCATGAAGTAGATATTTCCAACGTGTCACAGAGCAAGTGACTGAACGGGTAGCGTGGTTGAAGACCACTATCGAGGTGAGCCCGGTAATCCTTTGATTGCGTGCGTAACTACCAATCACTATCGCAGAGAATCGGACGTAAGCTGTCGTCATCCACTAGTCAAGTACAAACACCGCAAAGTATATGCCTTGGGATTTGTCGGTATTCTTAGCACTGACCATGCGCGCTTAGGTATTGCCGCCACTCTGCAGGCTCAAAATGGAACTTTCCTCGCATTGGCAAGTCAGACAGCTGCTCTAGAGACCGAACTTCAGAAGATAAAACTGGTCTATACCCAGCTCTGGCGCACCAAGACGGGTAGTGCAAGGGATCCATTCGATGAGGTTGATCAATATGCGGAGAATCCTAATGACTTCGGTTTTGGAAGTTTGAGAGTCAAATAGGCCTCCGAGCTTCCTTACTGTATTTTGAGGCTTCCGTCCCTGTATTTGAAACTGAGTACGGTGTCTTTCAATGAAATATATCATTGATACATGTTGAGAACACTTTAAGCGTCAGCAGTCAATCCATCTCGATGCGGAATCCGGTCTCGGTCACAGCGTTCTGTATAACGACCATTGTGACAA
>Ga0153951_1000366_pt1 | contig 16867 bp, 12 predicted proteins | sample TSNJ035MetaG_FD_102278 | JGI IMG/M metagenome (GOLD analysis project Ga0153951, IMG submission 102278) | Attine ant fungus gardens microbial communities from New Jersey, USA - TSNJ035 MetaG | ecosystem: Host-associated > Fungi > Mycelium > Unclassified | place: USA: New Jersey, Wharton State...
AAAATGAGAAGGTCGTTTATCGTTTATCTTTCCTGGCTTGTGTTCTCTCCGCCCTGATGGTTTCATATCTCATTGTTGTTGTTTTTCATCCTTTGTGGAGTTGATCTCTGTCTTAGTTTCTCTCGTTGTTCTCGAAGACGCATTTTGTTTCTTGGGCGATTTATCTCTCTTTTGTTTGGTTTAGTGTGTTTATTATCGGGTTGTCGTTTTATAACGCCTCATTGTTGGTGCTTAAATGTAGATGATAACATCAAGTGTCTCTGTGTATACATTGAATACCCACCCACATTTGCTTCACTTTCCCCTCCCCTCCTCCATTTTTTTGGCATTGATACCCCCTTCCTCCTCCTGCAGAGCGTTTGCGGGGCTAGGAATTTTCTCTTTGTTGTTACAGTGTTCTTAAATTTGCCTTTCCACTCATCCATCCATCCTTCTGTTTTTGTTAAAGAATTGTACCTAACGTCACAGGTGCCTCTTGATGGAGCCACCGATTTTATGTATGAATATTGTCTTTTTTACAGTTGTGTTGCAATGTGCCGCACAGCTGCTATTCGCTGATTTGGTTGTTGTTCTGGATATGGCTGTGACGATCTCTGTTGTTGTTTTTTTTGACATATACTCGGATGTGACTTGGGCTGATACATAATTATTATGCCAATTATGGGCAGTGCTCTTCCCCACAGACAATGGCTGTTCATTGGATAGTACTCTTTGTATAGCAAAAAGCTTGTACCTTCGTCTTCTCTCCCTCTCCATCTCTTCCTCCAGTGATGCCCTCAATGCTGTATGCAGTGTCCGGGCTGTATGAGACTACGCTTATTAAAAGACATCGCAGCTCGGAAGGTTTGGACTCTTATCTTTGCACGTATTTCAAAGATGATACAGATACCGACTCAGACAAGCCCTCAGCCTGAGGGCAAATTTTGGCGAAAAATCCGCTCCTTTTTTTCTTCGTCGTCATTACCGCAACCGTTGTCAAAGTCGATCAAGAGGTTTTTGACAATATATGGTGATGAAGATTCGGGCATCCAAGTATACAATACCTTTGATCCTGCTTCGACGTCAGTTATGGTTCGAGCCTTTGGGGATAGTAAGTTAATTTCCCGCCTGTTTTGTATTTTTGTATGTTTTGAATTCACCATCTCTTTTTTCCTTTCAGACCGCCCCCCTCCACCAGTTCAAGTTGGAGTTATCGTGATCCCTTCGCAAATGCCCTAACTCACCCCCTTCCACAATCGTATCTCAATCGACACTGCGTCCTTCCATGACAATCCTGATGTTCACTACACACATACCTACAGCAGTACGATTTCTCCGATGGAATCAAATGATGGCGTCATCGACGACAACTATCGTCTCTCGTACAATCAGACGCATAGGTGCTGTCGAACGACGTTCCAGAGTAATGCCTTTTCAATTTCGGGGTCCAATAATGTTATTACATTCACACACAAGATCGTGAAAGACAGTTAACACATTGCGATGGATGGGAAACGCCATAATAGAATTTTCATACTTGTTACTCCACCAGACACGATTACCCACCCTCATATTGTAGTTTAGTCTTAGCTTCAGGGCAACATTGTGCAATCGAGCCTGTTTGCAGCTTGTTCATAGTCTTGTTAATATCTATGCATGCCGATAGGAAATAGATGCTGAATAATACATAGTCAGCTATAGTTGGAAGAAAGTGGAATTCATCATAAGTAAATATGAACACGATCTCGCGTAACATCGGGGGGAAGGGCATATTTGAACCCCATCCAAGGAAAAAGCTCAAGACTGAAGGAAAGCCTCAGCTTACATGAGTTGCGTCTTATTTTGATACATCAATTAAACTTACTGCCCTGCTGCAACACCCCGAGACTATACCGCACAGAATCTACAACAGCCTCATGCTTTATTGACGTGACCATCTCGGGATTTTACCTGATCTTGTAAGAAGTCCAGACAAAGCAGGGTGAAAGATCCCAATTTTGATGACCGCGTCCGTCCGCGGGTAACGAAACACCATGCATCGAATAAAGTGATTGAACAGAACTGTAGGCGCTTTTGTTAGAGAGATATACAGACGTAAGGTGGTTGAATGACGATGAGGGAGATTTTTGTTAGCATCCGAGAGCGCAGCCGGTGACATCGGTTATATGTGGGGAATCCTGACCCAAGGATCTCGAATTTTCACGAATGAGAAATGGTGGAGCTTTTGAGTAGAATGGACAGTTGACTGATTGAATCCCCGAACTTTGAATTGTCAATGAAAGCACTAATGAAGAATCCAGCAGTAGTTTCCGCCGATAATTTGAGTCGAGATTCATGGAGCCTTCTAAGGGGCCAAGTTTGATGTTATTCTCGAAATTCAACTTTGACACTCCCCCAACCAGCTTAATTTTAAGGTGATCACAGAAATGAGGTCAAATTGAGACGTGGCCTTCCGGTAGTTGTTCTTCACAACTCTCAAAATAATTCAGGCGAACGACGAGGAAGGAAATCGCCGAGCGAAGACGCCTATCATTTCTCGCTGCGCTTATTCATCACAGATGGAACCCATCAATTAGAACCGAGTTCTCCCACCTTTCTCATACGACGGAAGACCCTTAAAGAACACCTAAAGATCTTTGCCTCGTTCATTAATAATGGATCGGAAACAAATTGCTTGGTCACATACCAGCGGTACCTGACAATATGCAGGGTCAGACAATACTTTATACAAAGAATGGTCGCTTGTTATGACTAGTATCCGGAATTAGAATACAAGAGTCTTGCACCTTGGCTTTGGATCGTGTGGTGAAACCATCACCGGAAGAACAAGCTCAGATTCTTCATATCGATTCGGGGTTCAATACTTTTTTTTGCGCCCGTGCCTTCTCATCAAGATGTAGAATATTAGCCGAGCAATATAGGAAATGGAAGAGGGTAGGTACTCCTGGGCAGACAATGGACCGTAATGAAGGTGAGATCGCCATCAAGTATTACAAGTTCATGCTGTAACTGGTATCCCCCGACCGGGACGAGCAAAAAACGAGTGCTCTATCTTCTCGGGTTATCTCAAGAATGTTTGTTAGTTGTTAGTAAATTCAGAGCAGCTTTCAACAACTGACGGTCTTACATAAAGCATTTCAGTCGTTCTGAGTAGCAATAATTGCCTTTTCTATAAGCAAATGAACCGCCCCTGACTGTATGAAAAGCGTTATTCCATCTCAATGACTCCGAGCAACGTCTTTGTAATGACACAGGAGATCTTATCAAGGCGATCCACAACATCCGCTACAAATTTATCTCGAGCGACCTTCTTGAATCATAGTAGAGGTATTCAGAGCTTGTGGAGGAATTTTTGCGTAGGAAGATCAGCGTCGGTCGGGGGAACGCACTCTTGTTTAGAAGAGGCGCCTGATTTGGAAGAAAAATCGGAGCTCAGAGTGGAAATCAAGACCGGGAAAGACTATGGGCTGACCTGCTAACTTGAACGTGACAAGGACGCCCTATGCATCTGCATCGACCACACTCACTAATTTCCTCCATCCTGTCATTCTACGTCCCACGTTTACCCTGGTCTTCAGGAATTGTCCACAACGGTGATAGAAGTAGAATCGTCGTCTTTGTCAGGCTTCCATTCAGCACCGAGGAAATCAGACCGAGGGGCTCTATAAGAGAGTGGCGGGAGGGCAACGGTTTTCACGGGCCTGAGGCAGGCAGAAGAAATCCCAGTTCGAGCGTGACAAAACAAGCCACTTTGGTTCAGCTTCCGGCTCAGAAACATTACGACGCTTCCCCCTGAGTTAAGACAGAAACCATCAACTGATAAGAACGCTTTGCGCTTTCCGACAACTAGCTCTTTTTTTCTGGGCTTCTGCTGGCTTTCGTTTGATAAGCTTCTCGGCCTCCTATTCCTCTTCGTGGCAGCTTCTTTACCTTGAGGGCCTCCTGTGCCTTGGTTAATTCACCGACCTCGGAGTCGTTTAATTCCTATACCTCCTCCTAAGATGCAAAAACGTCGGTCTCACGAGAACAGAACAGGTTCTGGTACCTTCCCTGAACTAGGAGCAGAAGGGCTTGGTCAACATGATGAAAATCAGAGAATCCGCAAATAAATTGCGTCAAATAGAACAACAAAAAATGACTTTTTGCAACGCAAAGAACTTGGATCAACAGAAAAACGATGGAGCCAGAGGTGGTATATAACAGAAATATGTCCTTTTTTATTCACAAGTTTGTATTTATGTATTGTACCTATGCCCTCTTGCTTCCCCTACCTCCTACCTTTCTATTCAGAATGCAGTCTGCCCATGAAAAGTATTGTATCAGAGTACGTAGACTTGAGTGAGAAGCAAGTTGCTCAGCCATTGTGCCATTGTACCATTGTACCACGAGAAAGGCCTAACCAATACTGATCCAGTTTTCCTGACGGTTTTCTCCTATGGGAGAAAGAAAAATAATTGATACAACATTTAATAAACCACACAAGGACTGGGCAAATCTGGTTAAATCACTATTTCATCAACTTTCGACCGGCTTATACAGAAACCCTGCGATACAAGCGTGAGTCAAGCCAGCTTCGATGACAAAAATCAGCCAACACACCGGTACAACCCACTGTCTGCAGCCGCAACAAACGCCTGCCCAATCGTAATTACCGAGCTTCGCCCCGCATTTCTTGTTAGGACAAACGATCTTTCCTGATAAATGGCCCTCTGATAAGAACGGTTCCATCCATTTCATCTGCAATCACCTCTCATACTATTGCCCGATAGACACGAACGAATTGACTTACAGGTTCAACAAAATAACCCGAGCATTTGGGGTTTACGATGATGGGTACACTGACAAGCGGCTTGGATTGTGTTGCGGCAGGTGAAGACGAGACTGGGATGGAGGATGAGCCGAATGATGGAGAACGCAGAGCTGCAAGCTTTGGATTGGTGAACAACTGAGCAGCGAGATTAGCAGGACTGATGAGGTGGGTTGTCATCGGTTCTTGACTGATTGCCTTTGTGGTATCGGTATCTGTTGCCGATGACTCTGATATCCCTATATTTTGTACATTCCCAGTCAGTATTGCGGGAGCATCTTTGATAGACTCTGACGCAGGAGTAATAACCGCATCTGAGAGTCTTCTGCCCAAGAGTTTAGCTGCCTCTGCGTGGATATGATCTAGCGGTTTCTCATCTTCCTCCTCATCGTCATCAGCAACTGCTGACGACATCGTTAAGGACGTATCGATCAGCCCCCTCGAAACATTCCTGAAATTTCTCAGCCTATCAGCTCCGGAGATGTTCCGCGATTCATCTCTTTGAGGCTCTTCGACTATCCTCTTCTCGCTAACAGTATGTTCGATGGTCGACATTGCTAGCGAATCTCCGAGTACACCATTTCCAAACGACAGTCGTGGTCGTGATGTTCTCCGCTGTCTAACTCCATTTCCAGCGACTACTTGGGTAGGCTGTGCAAAAGAAGGCTCTGAAGGTCTCCTAGATGCAGCTGGTGTCATAGATGCGGGTGTTGCGGCTCCCAGCTGGCCATGGTCGAGCATGTGTTCCCGTGCTGCCAGCCCCTGACGGCACATCTTGCATCGGATGCGTCGATGCGGTATTGATACTGGTGTAGAGGGGTTCGAGTCCGTGGCCGGAGTGCGCGGATAGCTTGCGAACATCCCAAGATCTGAGATTGTTCCATCGCCGTCTGTCGTGCGATGGAAGGTCAGGTCAAAAAGGAAACATTGATCGTCTAATTCTGGGGCGATATGACAACAGAACTTACTCATCACTTCTTCAACGGTTCGCCCTAGATAGTAGAGACGTATGTCCTTCTCTTTCTTTGATATGTGGTAGTGCGCTTTGTGAAAGAGCTCGAGTTGCTGCACGAAGTTGGGGTTAGGGCTATTCAAAAGCCTCAGTCACGATTTTGAGTCATACATAAAGGCATACTCAATATAAGGACGAGTTTTGCGGATCAGCTCAAGCGCTTGTTCTGGATCAAGATCTTTGCTATACATCAAATATGCCGCGATAATGGTTGCGCTTCTACCTGGATTTCAAACTCTGAGCCTTCAGAATTAGTTTGAAAAACAGAGGTATCACATACTGACACCTGCTTGGCAATGCACAAGCACACCTCGTCCCTTGTTAAGCTCTGCTTGTATGAAGTGGATCGACGGTAAAAGATGAGAGAGTATATCCGCGTCCTCAGTGTCATCGATCAAAATTTGGTGTCGAATGAAGGTCTAGAAGATGGAATTTGTTGGTAGAATCAAGAAAGCCGCGATCGACATAACTCGCATGCTCCAAAGGACGTTCTTACCTCATTCACCGTAATCCGTCCTCGCATTGCCGAAAGAATGCTGAAGATATTGTTTGCCTTAAGTTTCTCAACGTTCAGAGCGCTGGGGAGGTCCCCGATCCAAAGGCCGGGTATAACTTCGTTCATCATAGTAGAGTGATGCTGGTGTACGGAGTCTTACAAAAGATTCTTGGGTGTTGTTTGCACACGACAGCTGGCTTCTCTTCATCATACTGTGGAGTAATGTTCCGAATGGGGTTCAGCCCTGCTAATTGTCGCCTGTACAAGCCTCGATGCATTATGGAGTAACTACTTCGTCGTAGTCTCGATGTCATTACAGTAAAGACATACTAATCGAGAAATACACAAATAGAGGATTACACAACCCATCATACTACACTCTCCTGTGCCCCTCTAAATCTCTCAATCTCATGTTCTAGGGACGTCTATTCGCTCATGGCCAATAGTATTTTATTCAGCTCAGTTTAATCAAGACACACCCGAGCAATTCGAAGGAAGTTATCACTTTAGGAACCTTCCGTATTTCCAGTGTGAGTTCTCCACCGATAGATGGTAGTTTAGGTGATGAGATGATGGTCAGCTTCTTGACGGTGTCTTTCGGATTCAGGCAAACGTGCTCAAGTCATCACGGCACAATACAACTTCAAGCTCGAAGTGCAACTTGATAAAATTATTAAACTCCTGTGAAAACATAGCAATCGCTACTGCGGTATTTTGATTGAAAGAAGCGATCCGACAACTTCAGCACCACTACAAGCCAAATGGGTCAATTCGAAAATTAGAGTTGCCCTTGTCAGTAATGTCCTACAGGTGGTTGATCAGACATCTGCCGTGACAGACCATTGAGGCAACATTGGCTGGAAGCTGGCTTGCTCTGCATCCGAGGTGAGACAGGTGATATACCACTAGACCAGCGCAAATAATATTCCGGTAAGAATTAGCGAAAAAATAAAGTCAGCAGTTGACAGAAACAATTGATACACTGGCTGAGATTACTGACAATAATCACATTCAAAGCGATCCTGGTACTCTGATTAGTAGAGTTTGAGCTCAAGAGAAAGATATGATCCTGATTCAACAGAGGTGAAAAATCCGTGTCTGCCTCCACGCCACTCGGGGCTGTAATCATCCGTCTCTCCTCATCCAGGACAACCCAACACATTGACAATTTACAAAATTAAGGGAAACGTGTTTGATTTTTTTCTCAACATTGCACAAATCAATAACTACAGTCAAGCGTCTTTTCCTGAAGCAGGTCAACTCGAGAAGCCCTGGTCGTTTGGTCAATGATTTATGAGCCCTTAGCCATGCTATAAGTTTCCATTGTCATCGTATCTGTTCTAGTCAAACCAGATCAGATAACATACCGCGCAAGGCCGGCGCTATTTCCATTGAAGAGATTCTGATCACCAGGACCAGTGGAACCAGAGTCTGCATACTGCCAGAAGGTCGTGTAGCTTCGGAAGCCGACTTATCCAGAGTTCTTGAAAAAAATGCGCTGAATCACTTACGAATAACCGGCTGGCAAAGCTCCGATGCTGGATGAGTAATGGGCAATCCAGAGTGGATTGTCGTTCTGAAAACCCTTGGCATTACCAGTGCATTGTGTCCACCAGTCAGTGGTGGTATAGATGATAGGAAAACGACCAGTCTTAGAATGGTAGGTGTTCGAGAAGTCCTTGACCCAAGCAACCATGGCGGATCGGGACAATCCATAGCAAGTGGCACCATAGGGATTGTCTTGTATCGGATCAAGAGGTTAATATTCCTATCAATACTAAAAGCACAACAAGACATACACTCAATGTCGAGAGCACCAGGGAGAGTAATACCATCGGGGCTCCAGCCACCTCCGTGTGCTAAGAAATATGTGGCCTGTGTAGAACCAGAGGAGATATCCGGACGAGCAAAGTGATAGCCTCCGCGAATTAGGCCAGCATTGGTTGCCCCACTATCTCAGCCATTAGCAATTGATCGTCATGTCCGATGAGTGCACTCACGTGTACTGGGAACTGAAGTAGGGGTTCCTGTAACCTTACAGTGGAATTTCATTGGTCAGTAACACAGTCGAGATGTCACACACCCGTGCCCTCAGTGGCCTTGATGAAAGCGAATGTGCCACCCTTGGCTTTCACGGCCTTCCAATTAACATTACCTTGATGACTAGAAACATCAATACCCAAGGGAGAAGCAGCGGAGACGAAGCTGGGCAAGGCAAGTGCGAGAACAGCGAGCAACTTCATTTCAATAATTCTTCTGCGCTACACTACACATACATATTTTATATGTTTCTCACATACTATGTATCCACTCACACATGTCTTCCAGATAGAGCCGAACTCTGTCGCTAAAATTATTCCGGGAGAATTCGAGCTATTCTTCCACTCGGTTCAGCGCAAGCACCTACTCACGGATGATGATCCCAACGCATTTTTCAGCGATTACCAGGTTATGATTGTCGATTATATGAAAACTGGCTATTCAGTTTCTGTGAACCCTGTGCATTAGGAGTGCATTATGGTATCTGAGGAAAAATCAAATTCTTCAGATATTATTATTAAAACACTATTTTTCTTGGCAAACTATTTTCGATTCTCATCAGACACAGGTTTCTGATCTACTCAGGTTTGCTCCTAAAATCACATGCTCAAACTAAGGCATCATTTGACATTGTTTGACGTTCGCCAATTGAATAGTGTTCTGATAATGGATGACTTCCTGTAGGCAGTCTAGGGAAATCCATGTACACAGATTCTGCTCTACGCCCAGATGCCGAGTTTCAAATTTCCCAGACTTCCCTAGCCTTTTATGGATACACGGATCAAAGTTACATACAGAATTTCTCCTGATGGCATCTACTGTGGAATGGAAGTAGGCTTACAATACATTTTCTCCTCTACTACGAGCTATTAAAGGCCTTACAATGAAGTTTTTCCCCAAGAAATGCAAGTCAAAGACATGTTGAAATACGAACGGGGGAGGGTAGTTAAGCAATTGGTAACAAACGGATGGTAAGTACAAACTGACTACACTAGTTATATACCTATTCTTCATCATGTAACGTAGCTACCAGTATCATTCACTTTCTATTTTGAGTGTGACGCTCGACATCCCAACAAGACAGTGGGAGTCTGAACTATTGAGTTTGTCCTTCAATTGTTCCTATCAAACGCGAGAAGCTTCGAGTGAAGTTGTAGATGAGGTATCTCATCATAAGACATATTGACAGGTAAGAAAAAAGTTCACTATCCAGTAGATTCCTACGAGAAGTCATCCAATGTTTGAAGCAAGGATTTATTTATAGAATGGCCAATGTTGAAAGTGAACTCCAATTTATATGATCGTCTCATGTATCATGCTAGCAAACAACCAGCGACGACCATCATTTGTGTCGTCTGCAAAATTTGCGTTAATCGAAGAGTATTTCTTCAGCAAGAAACTACAAAATTCCATAGGAAGTCCCTCAAATTCTAGAATATTAGAAAATTATACAAGAAATTGCTTCGCAATGTCAAAGATACAACATAAATCATACGAACACGACTCGGCCATAGATTCTATTTGTCCCGAAGGACAACCAACACCCGTCGAGTCCAACTGGTGACTTCAAGTTACCAAGGAGAACCTCGAATACTCGCAGCACCGCCAATCGTACTTCCGTGGTTGAGCTACGAGAATTTTATTGTCAGATATCTGGTATCTGAAAGCTAATACTCACGATGTTCGAAATCTGCTTATGCACGAGCGCTAAATCTTGGGATTTTTATCAGCAAAGAGCCACCAATTGATCCACATACGCGATCACACTCACAATCAATGTAGGACATTGCTCCATTATTTTGATCCTCTACCAACATGTCACTAAATTCAATCTCAGTAGCATCCTGATTTTGCCTTGCAATAAATATCTTCGGTTTCCGACCTCCTCTGCTTAGGGTCCGATTGATCATGATGTTATGTACCTGAGTAGAGAGCGTGGTCGGAAGACGAGGTAGATGATGCTGTGTATAGCACGTCAGGCAAGAGTCAATGGGTTGTGAGAGGATTCCAGACCATTCGCGTATCAATCGACATAAAGTCATCCACGCCAAAGAGATCCTGTAACAGCTGTGGCGATGCGCCCGATCCAATCCAAAAAACCACTATTTCGTCGTTATCTCAAATTGCCGCCAGCAAAAGATCAGCACCCAATGCAAAGCGAAAGGAAAGGGCAAAACTCACCAATCATATAAATCCCTCCTGCCTCCATGAAGAAGTAGCTATTTCTCATCAATGACGGCATCCGTATCCTCTCTGGATAGGGTGATGTGTCCTTTTCTCCCCTGTTCAGGTCTTGCGTATTTACGGTGACGAGCCGTGGAAGAGCGATTTGATCATCTAAGTCGTGAATAGCAAGGAGTCGTGGATAAAGAGTGTGTATGAGGTCACGAGTAGGAAGTGAAAGGAATCGATGAGCTGTGTAGTTCCGGACATCTGAAGCTACGTGACGACCTTCAAATAGGAATGAGAGCTAAGTTGCGAGAAGTTGAGAGGACACCTGCCTTTGAGCGGCTTTGATTTAAGAAGAGCAAGAAGAAAAGCGGGAAGAGCTTTGAATGCTTCCGGAATAATAAGCTATGGTAGAGTTGTTACATCGAGTCAACTACAATTTGAGATTGAGGGTACAGACCTGAGAATTCCGGGATGCAGAGGCACACTTCGTTCTATATCCCAATAGGATAGCGGAACATTTCTCGGTAAGCTCTTCTCTTGTTATACTGAGTTTCTGCTTCCTCATGTTCAAGATAGCTGAGTAATCATCTCATTACTAAAAACAACGGGAGGTAGAAAGTCCTTTGCCCACCTTCACGCGTCAGTCTACAAATCAAAGTATCTAAATCGGCGTACTGGAACACATTCCCAGCAAGCTGGACAACCTGTAGAGCGAGATTTACTACCCGCACTCTCCGCTCACCCCATACAGTAGTATAAAGTGTAGCACATTGAATATAGGCATAACTTCGGGGATCAAGGCTACTTGAGTGCTCAAAGTCGGCCATGATTGCCCCATCGGCGTTCAAAGTACCGAAAGTAAGATCTGTTAGGTTGGTGCGCGTAAAATTCCCATAGTACTGCGAGATTCTGAGACCTACAATTTTCGTAAGACCATTAGCAGAACATATGGGTAGCCCATACCAGATGAAAGTCGCAATCGCATGGTGGCATTATAACCTTGACTCCGCCTCATCAATCTTTGCAATTGGGACTCCATAGCAACTCCGTCTCGAGCGACATCGAATCTCGGATGAAAGAACAGCTCGCCTCCTGTTTGGCTCACCACAGCACTGATGGAACCAATGTCCACGTACTTGCTGGGAGCAAGAAACATGCTCACACCAACTCCTTGTTCAGCCAATTCTTCGCCAATGTCTAACCAGGACACATCCCGAGGTTTGAATAACGATCTTTCTTTGTCCGTATCATAAAGATCAGGTTCTACAGGGGCACCTGGAAGGGCGCCTATGCCAAAGTTGGAAAGAGTTGAGTGGAAGAAGATAGCATTCCCACCGCGCCCAGCCTATCTCATCATGAGATTAGGGGTCAGGTGGGAAGTCACGAAGCTTACTAATGCAGCTAGACCTCCTCGAAGGGTCGAACCTAGACATGAATCGGGTAAAGGAGATTGTGTGAACCGTTGGGGTATTGAAGTCAGCAGAGCTTCGATTACATGTCTGAACTGGTCTCAGTTGGTGTATCAAAGAATTGGTCAAGGAGATACTACACCTTCGGGCAATTGGGTCCACGAAGAGTCCTTGCATAGGTACAAACACCTCCTCTAGATCAGCAACAACCAGCATATGCGTAATGTCTGACTAAAGAATGAATAGGTCAGGACCTGCAGGCAACATAGAAAAAGGATACTCCCACATTTAAATCATAGAATTGCAAGTTCTGGTCATAGGTTAGTATCATGAGTTGACATCCAGGAGGGAAAGAAGAATCCATTTGTTGTCCATCCAAAGTAGTTCCACCATATAGCACGGTTTTCAGCAGGTCACACGATACTTTCAAGAAGCCTGTTTCTGTGGCATCGTTCGATACATCGAGTGCAAAAATAAAGTTCATGGGGAGAGGTAGCTTGGAGCCTATAGCATGGGGAATGACAGAACAATAAGAAGGGTTTAATTTGGCTGGAGGATGTTGAGCCCAGTATTCTTCGGGTACTTTAAATTCATAGGTTCCCCGGTTGAGTTCTGGTCTTTGAGCATGATCTAATCGTAACATATTGGCGTCAAGATTGGAAAAATACTCCGTAGATACTGAACGTACTATTAGCCAGGTTGCAGAGTGAAATTAAGTTGAAACGGACACACCAACGGTTTCATGGCTACACAAATTGCACTTCCACCGCATCCCACCTGCCAACCATACACACCACGGATTAACATAACTCCTGCACTCGCCGCACCGGGGTGGACCTGTTGCACTAAAATCGACGACAGGAATAGCATCCTCCCGTGGATCTGGCTCTGCAAAAGGTTGTACAAGGACAGAAAGAGGCATTGCACAGTCATCTGCAAGTCGAGAGCTTGAAGGAAGATTCCAGGTTGTTACTCGGATGTATCTAGGAGACGAGTTGCCTGAGAAGATAGATAACACAGAAGATGGTCAGGGCAAGAAAGTGCAGGTCGAACTGGACAATTACCTTGATCGACAGCAGCAAAATCTGATGTCGAAAGAGGTGCATAAGCGCCAGGAAGGGTTGGATAGAACTTGTCCTCCCATACTTGAGAATCTATCTCAATTCCTTCGATAGGAGAAGGAACCTGACTGAGTTCAATGCGAGGTCGCAGACCTATTCAACACCAGCACTTTGACACTCGATTGCTAAACAATCGCTTTCAAAAAGCACAAACCTTTATACCCGAGCCCAGCGGTGTGTGGTGGTTGAGGAATATGATTCTGCATTGAGAAGCAGAAGGGATAAATCTCAGCTCGCAAATTCACCGGCCCGAGTGGTATTCACTCTGTTTACACGTGATCGTTTTTTTGATCCAGCATTTATTATTCCGCAACAAGCAAGCTAGTGCCAAGACGTGGAGGGCCTAAGCAGGGTCCAACGTTAGGTGGTGTGTCTACAGAAGGCATGCAACCATACCAGGAGGTGTAGGCGGAGCGTGATCTCAGTTGGACTCATTGTAAGGGTCAGGATCATCATCAGAATCATCATGAACATCTTCGAAGGTCAGAAACGAAACCCAGTGAATGTATCCTCTTTTTATGAATATCCCACCTTACCTATAAATTTCAATGGGACCTGGAAATTGGTAAGAACGAGTGAAATTCCTCTCTCCGACGAACCTGAATTTCGGACGTCCAAATTCTGTGTGGAGGATAGTTCTAGCACATCTTTGCGCTATGGCAGGGCCTGCATTAGCGTACGTCCCTCGTAGGAGCCATCTGATCATGTAGGTTGATTTGAGCATGGTTTGATGACCTTCAAATCTCCAATGAGTATTTTTAGAAGTCCATAACCGTAGAGACTCAATTGATCAATCTACTCTGATCGATTGACGACTGGTTTGTGTAAAGCGTTTCTCGGAATGATGTACAATAACTATACGAGGTTTATACAACTCAGAATAACAAATCTGTTGTATGAGCAGAGTCAAAAATAAATGTACTTTCGTCATCTAGGCACTTGACCCTTATCCGTCGACCTGGTATCAGGTTTGACCTCGAAAAGTAGAGGGTCTGGAAATGCGAGAAAGACGCCATTTGCTCATTAGCATTGCCGAATGACCTCAAAATATAAGCTAGTCAAAAAATTCGGAATGTCGAGAGAAACACAATGCAAGGTATGCTGAGTAACCAATCTATCTGAGGTTTGATCAGGATGAGGCAAGAGAATGCTTTAGGGTCTTCTGTCAAGTGGGTAGTACTGGGGTCATAATACCTCGATACAGCTACTTTATTCTTGGAACATAAATATCTTTGCGGCCAATTCGGAAAGCGATCAATGAGAGTACACCAATCCGCCAGGAAAGCCATATCCTCAATGCATACAGGATCCTGACATGCAGTTATCGACAGAAGCTGCTAAAGTATCAATCACATTCTGATATCACAGTGATTACTTGTATAAATTAAATATCAATTACAAATGGCAGTACGAACCAGGCAGAAGCCTGGCCGAAGACATAAAACTAGATGGTATCAGGGCCACTTCAGAAAAGAAGTGGGGATGTAGCACGCTGCCCGATGTGCAAATCCATATAATATAATATGGTGCTCGTTGTAAAGCTAGCGTGCCTTTAATCTGAGTGCGGTGGGATGGCAGGATGAACTGCGTCATCCAATTGCCGCGCCAGTTGAATGACGACCGCACACGAGAGATCACACAAGAGAAATGAACTCACCGTATTTGATCCCTCGAGTATTTTGAGTCTTGACCTCCAGACGAATCCAAGACTATCTTGATTTCTTGACCCACCTCCTCCCCTTGGATTCGCCTGGGACTATCTTGAAGCTTGATGCCTTGACCCTCCAGCTCCCCTTGAATTCGTCCAGGAACATTCAGAAATCTTGACCCTCCACCTTCCCCCCTGGACGAATTCAGTATTATACTTGATTTCTCCCGGACGAATCCAGACTATCTTGATTTTTGGCCCGCCTCCTCCCCTGGATTCGCCTAGGAATATCTTGACGCTTGATGTCTTGACCCTCCGCCTCCCCTTGAATTCGTCCAGGAACGTTCGAAATCTTGACCCTCCACCTTCCCCCCTGGACGAATTCAATACTATAATTGTTTTGATTTCCCCCCAAGCGAACCCAGTCTATCTTGATATTTTGACCCGCCTCCTCCCCTGAATTCGCCCAGGAATATCTTGGTGCTTGACCCTCCACCTCCCCTCGAATTCGTCCAGGACTATCTTGATGCTTGATGTGCCTTGACCCTCCACCTTCCTACTTGGATGAATTCAATACTATACTTGATTTCTGCCGGACGAATCCAGGACTATCTTGATATCTTGACCCTCCTCCTCCCCTTGGATTCGTCCAGGACTATACTCATGTCTTGACCCTTCAATTCTTTGATTTGTGTCCTTGTATTTTTTTCCAGTATTAAGTGTTGGATCAAGCTGAGGATCAGGACAAGGTCTTCATCATCAATTTTTACTTCAATCGCACGGAGACGGAATGCAACATTTCGGACATCAGCAATCCATTGGGACATTGGCCGGCCTTTCTTCTTCTTCATCACCGAGAACTTCCGGCACAGGGCGAGTCGGGTAGCGAGACCTCGGGCACGATGAACACGTTCAAGTTCAGTCCAAATTTCGGCAGCGGTTTCAGCAGTCATGTGAGCAAGTTGATCAGTTTCAACAGCAAGGATCATCTCGGCACAGGCTTCAGCATTTTCGGGTCCAAGCTTTGCCAGCAACCGAGTTTGGCCCAGTGGTTGGCTTAGGTAACTCTCCAGTGGCAACTTCAGCAAAGCCTTTACGAGTGAGTATGGCACGCATAATCACAACCCATATCTCGTAGTTCTTGTTATTGAGCTTGATGTGGGAATCTTTGTCAGATGGCATGATGGGAGTGGAACAATCAATGGGTTTGGCAACAATGACGACGATAAGCAATTTCAGCCTTGCTTAGAGCAGGTACGACAACGATAACGACGGCGATAATGATAACGATAAGTAACTTCGGCCTCACTCCAGGCAGTTCGGGTACGATCAACAACAACGACAAGAACGACGAGCGAATTCAGCCTCGCTTGGGGCAACAATGGGTACAATCGGAGCGGCAACGACGACGGCGGTTTCAACGACAACAACGGGCAGTATTCAGCGACAGCGAGCAAAGGCTTGATTTATGACTAGCCAAGTCCCGCGCGTTTGTGTTGCCTCAGCTTTATCCAACATTAAGGTCATTTTTTCTTGGCGTCCTCAAGTAGCGGTTCGGTGGAGTACGAGGTCCGCCACTGCATAAAGCATAGTATATGGTATACCCAAAACAGGAGAAGAGGAGTGAGAGGGCGGGAACCAAGAAGCGTTTGGTGCCTGCTTTCGGTCTAGCAAGCCTTATAAGCGCGGAAAAATGTCGCTGACGGCTGTGTGTTGCGACCCTGAGGGACAAGACCCGATTGTGAGATCTCTCTCTCTTGCACGCAGCAATCCCCTGCCTCCTCCCATGTTTTACAAAAATCTCCATTGCACGAGCATAGTTGCAGATGTCTCCAATAAGCAGCTCGATAGAGGGGGATGAGGAAGACAAACATCGACCTGCCGTGCGTGCGAACTTTTGTGGCGTTCATTCTTACCACAACAGCGGCCCGGCATCCAGGATAAAACTTGTCCCGAAACGAACAAAAAGCATTTCGGAGCATGAAACAATTACGGTGTTGTTGGTCAGGTGGTGAGCAGACGAGCATCGGATGACTCACCAAATGATTAGAATGTTCTAGCATAGCCCTTGTTATTGGTGTCGGACAATTGATGCCTTGTCCAAAAAAACCGGTTTTGAGACCTACTCGCTCATCAGCCAGCGTCTAGATGTCCTGTCTATTCTTAGTGTAAGGTAGTGTGGG
>Ga0153951_1000369_pt1 | contig 16810 bp, 21 predicted proteins | sample TSNJ035MetaG_FD_102278 | JGI IMG/M metagenome (GOLD analysis project Ga0153951, IMG submission 102278) | Attine ant fungus gardens microbial communities from New Jersey, USA - TSNJ035 MetaG | ecosystem: Host-associated > Fungi > Mycelium > Unclassified | place: USA: New Jersey, Wharton State...
CACATGCCATCCTTCTGCTCTGGGCAACCCTTGATACCAGTCAAAGGCGCAACACCGTCGTTAATAATAATGCGTATCTGAGGGCCTGGTAAAGATGTACACTCGAGGACTAGAATGGTTCAGAATCAACGTGGACGATGGGGACGCAACAGTAACTTACGTTGGAACTGTACGTTCGTTGCAAAAGGCGAGAGCTCTGACGCGCGGAACTTGCGGTCCTTAGGGATATGTGTATACGGCAATGGTCCTTGTTCAGCAAAGCTGGTCAAATCAAGTGCGGTGATGACTTAACAAAAGCGAAAGCATGTCAGATTTCATCCCAAATCGCACCAGAATCAACCACTTACTACTGAGAATGACGACCTCGTGAGTAGCATCAACATACAGACTATTATCAAGCGGGAAAGTGATTGGGTTGTCATCCAAAGTGGAGTTGGTCGATGTGTTGTGGACGGCAATCGGTGTATGTGTAAGTCGAGCAACAAGTTCTTGAATCCAGCCGATGCCTTGGACCCGTGCGACTGGAGAGCCGAATGCATAGCCATACCAAAAGAACAGGTCCATTCTAGATGGACATGGTCAAATGAGTCACAACAAGATATTAGAGTACTCACGCATAGTCAAATCCTTCCCATTCTTCTTCGGTAAATAGTTCACAGAACTTGCTATAACCGATAGCAACGGTCTGAAGGGCATGAATTAAATCATGATAGAAGACACAGGGATAGTTCACCTCGTAGGCGCACAACTGCTGCATAATGTACATATCTTCGATTGTTAGATCATATCCTTTGATCTCCTTCGCCAATCGTTCGCGGGCGTTCTGAAGGTAAATATCCGCCCAATGTTCGGTATACCATATACCACGATGGCCTTTCTCATTGATATTCGCATTGTTGCATGTCGTATAAGGAGCAAGGGTATTGTTAAACTGCAAGAACGGATGGAAACGTCAAGTATGCGTGAGTAAAATGCAATTCACGACTTACACCATTCTCCTCGATGGTGATGGATTGCTGATACTGGCCTTCAAGTGGCCAACCAAAAAAACCTAGGGCAAAATTCATTGCAGATGAAAGCATACGATCTCTACGGGTTCGTAAACGAAAGGGACAAAAAAGTCTTGAGAATGGACGTACTGGGACTCCGTTCGGAATACGGGTATAGTGTTGGTTCTGGTGAAATTCTCGAGAAGAAATCCATACTTGATGCGCATGGTTACACCAAGATCGACTATGTTACGAGGGTCAGAAAGAGTCTTCCGGGGAAGCTGATGTACTGACAAAGTTGCTGGCGTCCGAACGGTGTGAGGACTGTGAAAACAAGATTAGAGCATAATCTAAGGAGAAAAGCAAGATACCTACGTTCAGCGCCAAGTTTGTATGTCCTATGGCAGTTGAGCCTTGGACTCGGAAGACATCAGGGCACACGCACCAGTCATTCAAAAAGGATAATTTTCCAGAGGCAGTCCAACTCTGCGTGGAGCTATGGAGCTTCTCAACAAGATTCAAGGGTCTACCGTACTTAGCTAATGAAATTCAGTGCTTCATTATGGCTACAAACCACAGTAAACTCACCCCAATCGTCAGGATACCTGGCACCATGCCGGTGCAAGAAATGTAAACCTATCACGCGACATGTATCTGGTGCCCTGGCACTAGAATCCAAACCAAATCCACCCTGCTGAATCGAGAACCATGGTGAGAGATTTCCCCATTTCTCCAGCATACTGAATTTTCTCTGCTTTTTCTTCTTGCCATGTTTGTGCATCGATCCTATCCCGACATCATTGACAAATTCCTCCTCCATGTTTTGTTCAGTGTCGGTGTGATGAACGTTGTGCGACTTTTCTAGTCGAGAAGGGACTACAAGGTGTGGTGCACCCGTGTGCATAGGCCATGTAGGGGCAGTAGCTACGATAGCTGGTTCAGCACCCGTGGGCGTTGCTCCTCCATATCCTACGTTCGAAGGGAAAAGTTCTGGGAATTTGTTCGTCGGCTCAGCCGGAGGGAACTGATGCACCTCAGTAGATCCCACGTAAGGAGAGGCAACTTGAACCTCCACGTTGTCATGGTGGAGAGAGGAGTTGTAATTTGAGCAGTGGGCGATGATAAAGTGCATTGCGACCGTGCATAACACCCCCACAGCGAATGCGCCAACCAGCTGGCTCCAATATGCCATACTGGACATCTTCTTGGCTCCAACCTGGTACCTGCCATCTATCGTTGGAGATTCAATACTACCCCCATCCTGAAGCTCATGTTTGTCTTCATTCTGGAAATTCTCCGTGCGTTTGTCACGTTCAGAGCTGGAAAGCAAAGCCTGGTTCTCGTCAGCATCGTTGTACCTCTCTTCATCATGAAGTTTGATAGGCCTGTTCGGAGCTCCCCCAACACCTCGTAACGTCGACATTTCACAGTGTGAATCCGTCTCGTACAAGGGATTAAAAGGGAAGTGCTATATCAATTTTGATGTGACAATACTATTACCAAAAGAAGCCCATCCATCGCCTTAACCATCCCCCTTGGGAGCCGTATTTTACAGGACACCTACCAATAGTCATTTGCCTCTTTTACTACTGTCTGCCCTTCGAGGAAACACCTTTGTGTCCCACTATGTTTATCTATTGAGTTCAAGAGCGATCCCTGCAACATGCTTCCCTAATCAGGTCACATGAATAGTTTCATTTCATCTCCTAAACGTTATCTATTACTTAAGTAGCCTACCTTGTACCTACCATGGACTGCATTCAAGCACCATGTTACAAATTGATGATGTTAAAGACATATTATCAGCCATTTGTAATGACCAGTCTCTGTAGGTACATTGTCAACTGCCTCAGACATAGTATAAGTAATGGTATAGGTATAGGTATAGTGTAATCCTCGGTTTGTAGATAAATGTCACTACCTCCCCATCTCTCTTTATCTCCTTTTGCTAATTTGCCCGTATTGTGCTTGGTACAAATCACGGTTGTGAAGATATGTGTGCGTCCATCCCAAATAGACATTGCTTGTTGCCTCCAACAGTCCAAGTGCACTAGAACCATTAAGTCTGAAATTTTTATTTGACAGCACAAAAGCAGAATGACTACAGGTATGGTACGTCACTACTAATAATGTCTACATGAAACATACCATGCTTACACTTATCGAACACCACAGGGACCTGCATCTTCTTCTTGCCCGAGACCTCTGTCGTAGCAAGCTTCAAATTACAAATTTCCCCACAACAAGATAAAGCCGTACAGTACACAACAAGTTCAATCAGTCTACACGTACATATGGCTTGAGCAACAACGGCATCTGGCTTCCAGCTTTCAGGTCATTGATCAAGACAGGCCTCTGCACAATATTTGTCTTCTTGCCAATCTCACTAACAGGAACAGCGAGTTCAAATTCAAATGCTCGTACGAGTGTGAACAAGAGCGCTTTCAACCTACAGATTATAAGTCATTCATCAGCATATTTTGTAATATCAAGGAGAGAAACGTACTCTACAAGAGAAAATCGATATCCAATACACGCATGCGGTCCACCGAGGAATGTCAGCATGTTGCCCCATACACCTGGAATGGCACTCGCTGCCTCATTAGACGACTCCCAACGTTCTGGTCTATTTCAGTCATGACTAGTCAACTATTTTTATCAAGACACTGAATACACACATACTTAAACTCCCGAGCATCTTTCCCCCATAATCCCTCCGATCTATTGATCGGCAAAATTGGAATATACAATGTCTGTCCCTTGCGCACTCTGCATAGCACAAGTCATTCCGTCATGTTCAATCTTCACAACAAAAGTATGACAATCGATAGACTCACAATATGTTATCGCAAACTTTCCCTTTCTTGTCAACAAACGGCGTTCCAAGCGGCACAATATCATCTTTCACAGCTACCCTCATCGTACCAGCGACAGGTGTATGTAAACGTAACGTCTCCCGCACCACTGAGTCGAGATACGGCAGGGAATTGAGCTCATCCATGGTTGGATTGTCTGACTGAATAGTGAACAGTTCGTCGCGTAATTTGGTTTGGATATTGGAATCAATTGAGAGAGAATATAGTGCCCACGTTGTCGCATTGCTATCATGATGTCTGAGTTTACAAAATCACGACCGGGAGAGGATGGCATATACCTGGTGGTTTCGTGGCCAGCGACGAGGAACGTAGGGACCTCTGGAGTATGTTCAGTTCCAGCCGATGTGGGGAAGGCAAAGAGACTTACGGGCAAGAACATCACGATCATTCATCCTCTGGCTCTCAGGAATATCGGTGGACAGATTAGCTTTAAGCAACAATGACAATAGATCTCTCTTCTGAAATCTGTCATCCTTCTCCCCGTTAGCCCCTGCTAACGCAGTTTTGCTCTCCTTCAACAACTGATTCCCAATTCGATCCATGGTACTCCGAGCTTGACTTCTTGCTGCTTCGCCGGCAACAGGCTGAAAATTAGAATGTATTAATATAATGGAACTTCGATGGACGAGGGCATACTCACAACGGGGATTCCGAAGTTTGCGAGCATACCTCGCAAAATCATAAGCATAGTCATCGCTGGTCGCGTATTAAATATAGTGTTAAATGCTTCGTTCAATTCGTTCTTCTCTCCTGATAGCGAATTGAACTTGTAGTCGAACCCTAAGCCACGATCATAACATCAATTGTATCTGACATACTTGCTAGTACTAACCGGCGAGTCCGATGACGTCCAGTGTCATCTTACTCAATCCCGAAAGAACATTAATCTTCGTTTGGGTCTTTCCCGCTTTCTTGATATCGGCCGTCCAAACATCCCTCAACTTGAATGGGTCTGTTTCAATGTGGATTCAGAAATGAATTAACGACCTCACCTCAAGTGCTTTCTCGACAAAGATTTCTGTTAACTCTCTGATTTGAGCGGCTCCAAATGCCGGGTTCTGGTAAATGCAGATAATTTAGCGGGCGTTCAAGGAACCGAGAAAAGCAAAGACGATTGGGTATGGCTAATCAACTGACCATGATCTTTCGCTATAAGGAACAAGAATCAGTGAAGACCACAGAAGAATGAAGTGGCAATGCAAACCTGTTCGCGGTGTTTCGAGCCTTCAGTAACGAGAATACCTAGGGCAAGATATGTGTCAAGCGAATGCTACGAACTCCACGAGAGATCTCTTACCATTGCCTAAGAGTTGACTGAGGAAGAATCTCGACTGTTCAGGCTTTTGGTATGTCTGGCTATCCATCAATATGTGATTAATCGCCTTCAGATCTATCGTAAACAATCTCGACATCTACGGAGAAAAATTGGTTAACAACTGTGTGCAGGGAGACAAGCAGTACGCTCACTCCAAGAAAAACCTTGTACTTGATTGTGTTGCCATATTCGCTGGCCCAACGCTCATGCATTACCGAATTTTCGCTGTCCCAGATCTGTCGCATGTTCCCATAAAGCCAACTCGGACTTGGGGGTCCAGGAAAATCTGTGAGAGGGTTCGAGATGTATTCTCTCCATACGAAGTTGATGAACTTGTATAGTGTAAAGGTGCCCATGATCAGAGCCAAGGGGCTGAATAACTTGACGAGAGCATTCAGAAACAGGGACGGTATGTGCTCGATGCTGATCAATTTATCGAGAGTTAGCATGGAAGTGTGTGCGTGGCTAGGAGACCGGTATCAGCTATTTAACTGGCGGGAACTATTTTTGTCGATCACATCTCTCAAATCCGGAACGACGAAAGGAATATCTCCTTTGAATGGAAAAAAACACCTCCCTCGATGATTTCAAGTTTTTCAGTCCTAGGAAAAATTCTGCTAAATGTCATCCTTGTTTGCCTCAAAAATCAGATTTTTTTGCGTTGAATTTCAAGCATCCGTCAGACCGGACCGTCAAACTCGGATGTTGTGCCGATGCCGAGCACAGTACGCAAGGCATTGATGGCTTGCGGCTGAATTTCACGTGAATGTCTGTGTCTGATCTACTCCTGTATTCTGAGTAAGCTGATATCCTATCAGATATGTCATTGGAGTCATGCCAGATCTTCGTTTTCGATATCAATGACCTAACAGTAGTACATACGGGCTGCACTTGAATCTCACCATCAACCAAATCACCTGCATACGTTAGTTTCTCCTGGATTCAAACCTTGTTCGAGACTTTCTTCTGGCGTTTGGTTGAAAATCCTAGCCTGCGGGTCTACAATTAGCGTCGCTATCCAACCCAACCCCAGAGGTAGTATCTTACTAATTCACCATGATGCCAGTGAGCGTGCCGGCTATCTCACAGAAAAAGGAGGGTCAATGCAGCGTACTTCATCTAATCTCCATGGAAGCCCGTCGGAATGGTATAGCACCAGGAGGGCAAAGGCAATCATAGTCATCATGATTAACAAACATTGCTCTATGTTCAACATCTTTTGTGGTCGGCAGCCAAAGAAGAATAAATCAATGGTTTGAGTTTCAATAGTCACAATCTGATGGAGAAAACCTGTATAATATTATTGGTTGAATCAGCCTTCAAAAGACCGGATGCAAATGAGACAGTTTGCAGATCTAGTAGTCACTGAGCACTAGATCCCTCTGCATTAAAGGATACAATGTGGATTTACTGTTGTTATATTCGAGGGTTCTTGTCCTTATTTTGAAAATACTTACTTTAATGCTTTAAATTTCGCACAAGTATCTAATCCACACCTTTCATTATAGATACGAAATCCGATGTCAACCGCGCCGTCAACCTCAACAACAACAAAACACAAAAAAAACAAATCAAAAAAGTCGATACCCCTCATTTCTGAACCCCCCACATCAGCTTCTGGCAACAGCCAAGGCAGAGACCCCAATTGGGCATTCCAACCGCCTCCGGGTCTGACAGCTATCGCCACAAACGAGGATAACGGCGAATTTGACTGGGATGCCGTGAAGAACGATGAAAATACTGACATTTGGTTGATTCGAGTCCCTCATAACGTACTTTTTTTTCTTCTTCAAGCACTTTGATTATGAACTCCAGGTTCTCTGTTAAAGGTCAAGCCTAAACATCTCGAAAGCATTTCTCTTGACTTCCCCGCCGACTCGACGGCCAAGTCAGGCAAACGAATCACCAATCGAGTCGGCGGGTTCAACACAAAACATACTTCATATGACATCTGGTCAATGGGTGACTCGGAAGAGGACGTGAGTGATAGGCGTGCAGGTGCATCCCACTTTATTGGAGGAGAGGAGCTCAGATCACTATCTTGTCTACTCCCAAGAAAAATGAAAGATGGAAAACTATATCTCGGTATGTGCTACATCACTCCTCATTTTTATACCTCTCCCACAAGTTCATTCACGCTCGTGTCTTCTTTTCTAGCTCCAAAACCCATATCACGACATCTAATCGTATCCACTCACGTACCCAAGCTCCCAACGTCCGAAGGAGAAAGTGCTTTACCCAACCCAGTGGTACATGAGAATCCACAAAGACAGAGATACCCTCCAGAACTACTCAAACACCGATTCATGCCCTACGGGTCACTTGTCAATTCCACTCTGGGACCAGAAGCGGACAAACCAACGTCTGCAACGTCCGGTACTATAACCATGATGATGGAGACTGACAATCAAACTGCTAACTTGACTCTGGACATAGGCGAGAAGACATCCAAAAGTAGAAAGAAGGCAGAAAAAGCTACTGCCAAAACAAAAGGTGGAGAAAATCTGGCAGAGGCAGGTCCAGACTTTGAGGTGCATGAAACAGAGCCCGCGCTAGAGCATCAGGTGGAGAAGGAAAAGAAGAACAAGAAGCGGAAAGGCGAAGATCAGGAAGTTAGTAGATCGGCGAAAAAGTTGAAGAAATCTAAGGCATCTCGGTAGACTACCTAATCATTGCTCATTGCGTTCATGTGACACTTTACTATTGTCAAGTTTCCCAGTCCATGTACAACGGCACTGGTTCTCCCTTAGTCTCATGAGGTATGCATCAATGTCTAGCCCAATAAAGCGACGTAGAATTCAGCAGGAGACAGTGAAAGATTAATACACAACACAGCAATTGATGCGTACAATGGAGTAATAATGTTAGATGAACTTTCAGAGACGAAGGGGAGAGAGGAAAGGTAAGAGATGGGAGTAAGGGAGATGATGTGGCAAAGGGGCTCGATGCAAAAACCTGTGGAAAGAAGAGAGGATCTCTGGTAAATAAAGTGTATGAAGAATTAACCGCATCTACTATACCGCCACACCACGATAAACGTCTTTCCACCAGGCAACTGTGCCTCACAGGGAATGCCTCGAAAAAAGAGCACTCGACTAGCTCAAATCCATCCCAACCCCTCCAAGACAATGTGTCCCAACTTTCTCCTTCCCTTTTACCTTTGCCTTCCCCGGTGCAACACCACCTGTTCCAAGACCATTCTTGAGTATATCCTCGTCCTGTACAATATGCAAAGGTCCAGGATTGGCCAATAATCGCTGTATCTCTTCTTCGGTACCCCCATACACACTCTCCTTAGGAAGACCCCATATCCTTCCTGGATTCTCCTTCTCCTTCTGCTCGAAGATAGACCCGACTGTGTCCACCCACTGTCTTCTTGTCTCAACTAGATGTTTTAACTGGTCATTAATGAGTAGACATTGATCGTCACTCAGATTAAATCCGATAGCAGCTGGACATGGCGCGAGATTGCCCATCAGACCGCCAGCACCGTTCCCGACGCCATTCGTACTTCCTCCATTTCCAGTACTCCCGAGTTCAGACCCTTCCAGTTTCTTCTTCTTCTTATTCAATTTCGGAGTGTCTTTTTTCTGGAGCTTAGTGAACATCGTGGTAATGTTTTTATCTATCGAGTCCCGGCACTCAAGATATTCTTGGTAGCCGAGTTGATCACGAGCAATTGCTATCAGACGTGCTTTACGCGCTTTATTCGTCGCTACAACTTGACGGAGTTCTGCTTGTGCTTGGCGCAGGGCAGTCGCGATGGGGTCATCTACTTTTTCAGTGAAATCTGGCTGTGAAGGGCCAGATGTGAGGTGATGGTCGTTCACGGGAGGTCGAATGAGAGCAGCTCACAGGGAAATCTAACAAACCATGAAACCTCAGATTGTCACGTATCCTTGCTTCCAGGTCTGTCACATTCAGCCGCTCCTTCCGCGCCGCTGCAGCACCGCTTCCCCCTGGTCTGCCCTCCATAGCATCCTCTGCTGCCTTCACGCCTTTCCATCCTGACTGATCAGGAAGCGGTAAAAGCGCGCTTATCACTCTCTCCGTCAATGGTCCATGACCTTTCTCCTCATTCACTAGATCCATATCTGCAAGCGTTGAGGGGTCCCATTTCGGTTCTGGAGGCGTAAACTGAGATGGGTGTGCTTCTTGATGGTTTAGTGGTACTAGTGGTAGCAACCCTGCATCCTGATCTTCCCAGACTTCCGTGTAATGTCGACCAAGTTTAGGCATGATGAAGGGCTCAATTTCGTCGCCCGTATATTCAAGAAATCCAACATCTTCTTCACGAATGGATCGTATCCATGGCTCGATGTTTGCGTAAAAAGTGGTGACTATAGTTTGCGCTGGTTGTTTTGCTTTACTAAAATCCTCCATTACTTGGGAGGGTTTACTGGGTCCAGGTATTGGAGGTGGGGGAATGGGAGGTCGAGGTTGTAGGAGGCATTGAGAGGCGGGAACGGAGAAGTCGGGGCCAGCATGGAGCTAAGGGCAACTGAGAACTGAGGAATGTAGCTATTTATTGTGACGTACCTTTGAATGTAATTGTGGCGTAAGCGCTGGTAGTTTTGAGGCTTTGGGTGGGGGCGGAATGAAGGTAGGCGCGTGATTTGATGGAGGGGTAGATTTGCGAGGTCGAGTATCTACCCCAAATTAGTGTATGCACATCCTACGGCTAGAATAAATGTACCAGCATCACCATCGCTATCATCTTCTCGCTTCCGCTTCCGCTTCTTCCTCTTCAGCTCTTCAAGGCTAAAATGAGACATAAAAGTCTGGTCGGTGGTATCAGGGATGATTATACTCACGTGCGAGTTCTTGACTCTAACGAGCTGCGTGGAGCGGGAGTATTTGTGGATGAGGGCAGGGAGTTAGTCCGCGACTTTGAACCATGAGCACCGGACAATTTAGGATCGTCACCGTCAGGTAGAGGTGTGACTGCGAATGATAAATCGAGCAGTTGTCATAGACGTGAAGGCACAGACAGGTCGTTTTTGATCACAAGAGAATCCAGTCAAAGTAACCAAGGCACGGTCAAGGTTTGATTCAGTTACGAAAAAAGGCAAACGCATAAGAAGAAGATGATGATATGAACAGGGACCATGAGTCTTTGAAGGCACACATGTCAGAATTGTTTGACGTACAGTCTCGCTCACGCTTGATCTTATCAGCAGACTTTAGCTTTCCTTTCTCCCTCTCTCTTATCCGACGCATGGAATCTTCAATATTCCTTAGGTCCTCACCTGCTTTCTTGGCTCTCTCAATCGCTATTTGTCGTAGCATTTTCAACTCGGACTGTATTCGTTCAAGTTCTTCCACAGATGGAACTGCTTCCGGAGTATTCTTGAACAAAGCCGAGACGTTTAACTCGGGTACTTGGTATGAACTGAATTTAGCTGGCATGGTCTACAAGGGTCCAAGGTGTCACGCAGAGCACAGTGAATGGGGGTATGCAGCAGTACTCGCGACAGATATATAGGCGGTAGAGCCTCCGCAGACGTTGTGGCAGACGGAAACGGGGAGAAAATCTGATGAGAGTGGAGGATGAAGAAAGAGAAAGAGTATCTTCAGTGATTACTCCGGTTTCCCACGCCTACTTATCCTTGCCACCTTGATACAAGACTTGATTAGTCACATAGGTTTATTGCTCACGGGGAATCCTCTCGATCACTCTTCGCCAATCATATTCTGCTCAGAAATTGTTTAGTCGTTCTTAGTCAGATTTTCAGAAACAATGTTGGGTCATGATCGTCGGAAAGCTGGCTGTGCAAGCTGTCCCTGTTGTATTCACCCCTGTCTGCATGTTGATCTCTTCGTGAACATCCCCATTCCGCCACTGCCCACTTCATCCAATGATCTTATGGTTCGGTTACTAACATTGATGGAACTTTGTCTCGGCACCTGGACAACCCTTTGTTTTTTGACATATAGTGGCTTGGAGGCTTGTCAGTGTCGCCTCGGCCATGATCATGGAACAGAATCAGAGAGGAAATGTACTGCACTTGAACTTCTACTTGCTTCGCATGTCTGATTTCGTGCGTATAGTGGTTTAAGTGTCGAGCCTGCAGGCTGGACAATCTTCTGGAGGGGTTCATCCCGCTGGCAGGAAAATCAATCCAAGTCTCTCATGGAGAGAAAACCACCTGTCCTGTGTGCGATTTAAGAGCATAGTGTTATTGAATAGACACGTGAAAATGGGACTCTTCACGTCCTCTTCACGTCGTAACCGAAGGCGTTCATACCAAAATAAACTTCGATCCCGATCAGGATAAAAACGCTTATTTTCTAATCGTCAGGATGTTAACGTTAGATGAATCAAGATAGAGCGCTTAGTTATCCGGGTGTTCCGCTAGGTTGACATGGTCAGTTGTTGAAAAGTCATTAGCCTTCTCTCTTGGTAGTCTAAGACAAGACGTCGATACATTTTCAGCTGATTATAGAATAACAATATATCAATTATATTCGGAGAACGATTGACTTTGTCAGTCTGGTACTTCATGACAAGAGAATAAATGTAGACCATATCGGACAGAGCACGGAAAACAAAAAGCTGATGAGGATTCTGTATCCAGCTGCTCGGCATGATCTGAAAATCACCCTGACTCAGTGGACAGATCTCAGAGAGAAGATTATCATCCAGTGTTCTGGTCTAGGTCAAAAGTATATATTTTCTGTGTGACATTCTTTTCTTATCTAAACCCACCAGAGGGTGCCCATGAGACCTATTGATTTGTAGTGGTAACCATTTCTTCGGAGGATATACGGATTGATTTGCTATGTTTCCCACGCACTTTACGTCCCACTATGCCCGCCAGCTCGCCTGGTCAGAGGACGGACTTATTCGATGACAACAATGAGACAATTTCCATGGAATACGTGAAGGTTAATGGCTTTGGCTCTCCTCACGACTCGGACGACGAGGTTGAGGACAATGGCGATGTAGCACTGCTGAGGAGCTCACCTCAACCTCGCTTCTCCTCTCCTGCGGGGTTGTGGTCGCAAACAAAAGATATAGTCCTAGAGGTGGGGACATCCTCTTCATATTCTTGTAGGTCACTGATTGCTTCGCAAGAGTGCCCCAACTTTATTGCTTACGACTATCAGTTTACTATTCACTGGAAAATTGCTGGATCAAGTCTCTGTATGTCAAGCCTTCTTGCCCACATGGCATTATCTGATTCTGACCAGCGCTGGCGGGCCATGCAAGAAGTAGATCAGCTCATAATGATTATCCCTGTTGTCCTCAATCTGAAGGGAAACCTCGAAATGAATCTTTCTGCGCGCCTCGGAACTGCCGCGAACGTCGGCGAGCTCAACGAACCCAAACAACGCCGCGTTATGATCATCGGAAATTTGGCACTCCTTCAAGTGCAAGCTGCTGTCGTGTCCTTCGTTGCTGCTTGTATTGCAATCATCCTCGGCCTCTTCGTACCCCATGGAGATCCTGCTGCTCCCTCGCCCTCAAATAATTCAACTGCTACCATTGCCTTGTTAGTCCGCGACCATCTACCTTCATACAATTTAGAATCTAGGAAACCTATCCCTCATCCCCTCCCCGAGTCGAAACGCAACACTGATCTGGCTACGTAAGTATCCCTTCATTACTTTCTTTGCGAAGGAGCAGTTAACTAGTAAATAAACCATTTTAGATTGATCATGGTAGCTTCAACGACGATGTCTGCGACATGTCTCTCAGGTATCTTATTGGGTTCATTCATGTGCACCTTGATCGTTCTCTGTCAGAAATTCAATCGTGACCCTGGTATGTACTATATCCCCTTTCATCATCCCATTGATTCATCTCACATCCCGTCCCTTTCGTACTTTCAGACAACATTGCACCAGCGATAGCTTCTTGCCTTGGTGATCTCGTCACTCTTTGCCTCATCGGCCTCGTCTCAACTCTCCTCATACCATTTCTTCACACTCCACTTCCATTTGTTATCTGCATTATTGTTGTTGTCAGTGCTTCAATTTCGCTCGCCTATACGCTTCGCAATAAACACGTCCGATCTCTTTTGGGTGAAGGCTGGACGCCGCTATTTGGTGCCATGGTTATTAGCAGCGGGACTGGTGTCGTATTAGACATGTTCGTGAGCAAATATGAAGGATTCCCGCTACTTGCAGTTGTTATCAGTGGTACTTCAGCCTCGATTTCTCTTATACTGGAACCGGCTGAATTTGATTTTCAGGTCTTCCTGGCGCTGCAGGTTCCATCTTTGTCTCTCGCCTCTCAACAGCCCTTCACGCTGCCGTACTTCCTAAGCCCTTGCTACAACCTCATAATCAGCCAAGTGGCCGCCTCGTCATGCTTACACTCCTCCTAATCACTCTACCGGTCGAAATAGTATTCCTAGTCGTTTTGAAATCTGTTGGGTGGCTACAAGTTCCTGCTATATTTATTGTGTTCTCAATGCTGTTTTTCTGCTGTGCTGTAAGTGTCATTTTCATGTCTATATTTCTCTGAGCAATGATATCTAACGAAAGCGTGTTGTTTTGGCTACAGGTCTTTACTTCACTCGTTATCGCACGCCTACTCACTAACTGGTTGTGGTCAATCAAAAAAGACCCGGATATGTATGCCTTGCCTATTCATTCGGCTATGATGGACCTAGTGGGTCAATTGTTACTTGTATTATGCTTTGAAATCGTATCACTGTTGGGAGGGCGTGTGGAACAACGAACATGATAGTAGTCTTGTTTAGATGCAGATAGCATTTGTTGATACCCTTCTATACTGCCAAAAAAGATGAACCAATTGTAAGTCTGACAGCTTTGATGATGTTCTGGAGAGTATCTGATTCTCGCGTTTTAGAGGTAGCACAACATGTTTAGGACAAAAAGGCCTGGCGCAAAGATATTCAAGAGTATGAAGGAGTGATGTATCATGGATGAAGTCCAAAGGCAACAAGCGTGCTTAATGCATCAGTAGTTCTGAGGTGGATGGAATGAGTAGCAGTAGTTGTACTCATATTCCAGGGTGCAGTAGGATAGTTCATTATTCGGGGTTACCTCAGCTACGACGATGGTCGTCAATGAATGTTAGACGAGCTGCCTCAGGTTTAATTTCAGTCGCAGAGATGAACGAAGGCAAAACTCGATAGCATTAAACACCTTTCTCTCCCTAGAAGACCGGATTTCACTTGGTCATGGTCGCCATGCTTGATACGTCAAGTCACCGTCCAGTTTGAAAAATTCTGGGATGATTTCTTGCTAGAACAATGTTTTTGCTCGTGTCATACTGGAGAACGAATCAAACACACATCCTTCCACTCATATAATCGAAGTAAATGTTCATCCCAAGCAAAATATAGGCATATTGGCGAGTGACACTAGGCGATGGTCTCGAGAGCTAAACATTGTTTTCATCAGCAGTCGTGGCTGTGCTCATTGACCAGGAACACTTGCTGATGCACTTAGGGCGTCAAAAGAAAATTCATTGCTTCCGTTCCAGCGAGGAGACTGAATACCGATTTGGTTGTTTAGGGGTAAGTTTCTTAGACTCAGGCTGCATTTCCTCGTGCGTTTGGACATTTGTACTCTATGACCGCCCAACATTTGACTGCTCACCCCTATCCTTATGCGTCGGGAAAATGATGAGACACTTCGCCAGGATCGGACCTCGACTGCCATTCAGCTTCAGGAATGAATACCAGTTGTCCTGATTATTTTCGCTTTGATTCCAACCCACAAGCGGGTCAACGTGTCCAGAAAATCTGACCCTTACAATCAATGAAATGTTCCGGTGGATCCATAAAGAATGCACAACAATGTGGAATCGTACACAGGCGCATGGTGCATCTCGTAAGATTGGCACTGACATGTATTTTGCTGGGCTCTGGCGTTCAGTTTGGCTCATGTATGGGAAGCGCCAACTTCAACTGACAGTGCGGCTTTTACCCTTATATATTCTCAACGTAATTTCCCGTTTGTGGAGTCCTAATTGACCAAGCCTTCAATGCCAGCATCAGAGGCCAACTCGGGTCTTTCATACCTCTTTGTACATTTTGCAGGCTTGCTCCTCATCGCTCACGCCTGTTGGAAGTATATAGAGGCCAAAAGGTCGCCGGTACGTTTGAACAGATATATCCTCACTTGTTCCGAACGTTTGATGTTGGCTTAATTCCCATCTAGCTGAATGCCCTCCCGACAGTCGGCTATTCGGGTATCCTCACTTCATATATCACTGCGATTCAATGGTATTGGAAAGCCGCTGAGTTGCTTCAAGAAGGTTATGATAGGGTGTGTGAGATCTCTGCCATATTTCTTCAGTGCTCGATAGCCAATCTGTAGTATCCCAACCGACCATTTAAAGTAGCAACGGTATCACGGTGGATTATAGTTTTGAGTGGGAAGCAGCACATCGATGACATCCGGCAGGCTGCAGATGACACTCTTTCCTTCACGGCAGCTTCAGACGAGGTATGAAGTTGGCAGATATCCTTATGGGACTAGGCTGAGAAGAACTAGATAACTCACAACAAGTATCAATTTGGTTCCCGGTACAGTGATGAGCCCATCCATATCACGGTAGTCCGCTCTCCGATTACTCGCAACCTGACTTTGAAGTTCGACGACATTAGAGATGAAATTGTGGAGTCATTCAGGGACTATATCCCACTCACCGAAGGTAAATTGAAACAAAGGTTGTGGCAACAGCTGCTTACCACATATATACTTAGATTGGACCCCTGTGCCAGCATACGATACCCTCATGCATATTATCTGTCGTACAACTAACCGCTATCTCGTCGGGCTCCCTGCTTGTGGGTATCTCAGACATTCAGACGATCTTTGACACAATTCTGTTTAGGCCGCGAGCCAGGCTATCGTTCACTCAATGAGACCTTCACAGTCAATATCGTTGTGAATGCTCGGATAATTAATTGCTTCCCAAAGTTCCTGCGGCCGTCTGTCATAGTCCTTTCTCGTAGTTTTCTGTGACTAACGGTCCAACAGATTCATCGCCACATGTTTAACGAATATACGCAGAGATATAACAAGAGTGCTTCGGTACCTTGGACCTACTATTGAATCGAGGATAGCTCAGGCAAGACGGCCTAAATCCGAGCAAGGAGAAATGCCAGTCTGTCAATCTTCGTCGTCATATTCATGGACATGCATTGATCAGGATGACAGAACGATCTGATCAGCTGGTTGATTGAATCCTCAACACATGAAAGTCAACTCGACCCTCGTGAGATTGCCATGCGCATTTTGGTGCTAAATTTCACAGCAATCCACACTAGTTCAATGGTGCGTAGACCTTAACCATCTATCCGAAACCATTGAACCTTCAAAAAACACACAGTTCTTGACTCACGCTTTGTACGACCTCGTTGCTCATCCAGAATATGTCAAAGAAATGCGCGAAGAAGCAGAGACTATGATTAAGGCATATGGTTGGACCAAAAACAGTATGCAGAGAATGCGCAAGATTGACAGTTTCTTGAGGGAATCACAACGGTTTACTGGGCTCGGAAGCAGTACGTCCAATTTGACTGCTGCAGATTCAGCATGCACTCAATTTCCTCATGATTAGTGAATTTGATTCGAAAAACTCTCAAGGATTGGACACTATCTGACGGAACACACATTCCAGCCGATAACTTCGTTGCAATCGC
>Ga0153951_1000374_pt1 | contig 16698 bp, 13 predicted proteins | sample TSNJ035MetaG_FD_102278 | JGI IMG/M metagenome (GOLD analysis project Ga0153951, IMG submission 102278) | Attine ant fungus gardens microbial communities from New Jersey, USA - TSNJ035 MetaG | ecosystem: Host-associated > Fungi > Mycelium > Unclassified | place: USA: New Jersey, Wharton State...
AAGAAGACGAGTAATAGTGGATTTGGTAGTAGCCTGAATATCCACATTCTTTACGATGGAAGATTCCAAGCTGCATATGTTGAAGTGGAGCTGGGATGACACCAGAGTTCTCAAACATAGCACTGTGAGCTGATGTTGTTGATGGTCCTGATCCTGAATGGCTAAAAGCTCAGGGTGTTCTGTTCGAAAGGACGTAGATAAAAGGAAGTCTTCGAAAGACCGGTGGTGGAAGCGAAGAACAGGACCAGGATCAATGACCGACATGAGACCTTTTCTAATCATCCTAAACTTGTCTACATCTGAGCCCAATTTCTTAGCGTCAGGAAGCATGATAAGTGCATCGTCATCGAGCGGTTCTTTGGCAAAAATCATTGCACCAATAACTGAGACGATACCCCTGGTCTCTCCCTCCACAAGACTCTGTCCGAATGATGCTCTGACAATGGTTGAGTACAGAGAATATAAGCCTTCCAGCCCCTCCTTATCATTCTTTTCAAGCATGGAAAATCGTTCTTGGGGATTCTGTTCGAGGAAATTGGCGACAGTTATTGCCCAGATGAATAGACCAGCAGAACGAGGAACTAGGTAATCGAGCGCCTTTTCAATCAATGTGCGTTTCATTCCCATAGCCTCGAGGCGCGACCTGAGGAGTGCACGGATGTCTTCAGAAGCACTATCTCCTGGCTTGACATTGATGCCAGAAGGAATCTCATGGATTCTGATGGAATTTAGGAAGGTCATACGTTTATCTGGTCGGCTGGTGATCACCAACTTGAGCTTCTTCATGTGGTCAACCTGGACCCAACGCTTGAGCATATGAACAAGACCCTCAAAACCATTACTCCCAGATGAATCATGCCATAGGCCACCGCATTCGTCCAATGCATCTACCACAATCACTGGAAGTTTCTCATGTGGGACATCATTGAGTGTGGATAATGGCGTCTCAATGAGGGATTTAAATCGGTCATTAATGTCGTATGGGTCAGGTAACATATTGTCCTGGACGATCTTGTGAATGTGTTGGCGTATGGACGGGTACAAACGGGCAAGGTCGAGGGCGATGGTACGCCAGAGAGCGTCTGCAGTGATAGAGGATTCAGTGCGGTCAAATCGGAATGATATTACACTAAGACCATCTTTCCGTAGTTGAGCAGCTATACTAGCTGCTAATGTAGATTTTCCGACACCAGGAGATCCTCTGATCCAAATTACACTGTGGTCATCGACGTTCTTGATATCGTTCTCAATCTTTTGTAAGATGGCAGTGCGGGTGCCTTGCATGCATGGTGTGCGTAGGGGGAGCCTATTCTCCCCAAGGACACGCACCAAATCCTCCAGTTCCTTCTTGTCGGTGACCGTCTCCACTTTTTTTGTCATGATGGCTGACACAAACCGCCAATTAGTCAGCTCGGACGATGAATATCAGACACAAAGACCAGACCTTGTTTTGCTAGGATTTCTATAAGAAGATGTCGGTCAAACTTATGCTTGAAGGCGTCAATTTTGTCCTTTAACTCAGTCGCTTTCTCCTTTTGAGAGTTCACAAAGATGTACTTGACTGGAGCCAGCTACTCAGTCACGAACACATTTCGATGGATTGATACATACACATCCAGCTTTTCAGCCATCTCCAAATAAAATCAACCACTTCTTTCATGATGTCGGGAAACTCTGTCATAGTACTGCGCAGTTCACATGAGGTTGGAACTTCATCCAGTCTGTTGAGCTGGTCAGCGAGCACTTCAATGCTGTTTGCAAGGGTTTTCATTGCTTCATAAGTTTCATCTTGAGTCCTCAAATGCTGCCAAAATAATTAGTAATGTTGATGAAGTTGAACACAGAAAAGGAGCCGACTTTGTATACGACCTCAATACAAGAAAATACGACATGTGTGACAGGAGTCAGCTGCTTCAAGTTAGACAACATACAGGAATAATAGTCAACGATTAATCACCTTGCTGATGGCAATCCCTAAATCAACAAACATCCCAGCAACATCGCTTGCAGAAGCAGAACGACGCAGAACAAAACGTAACTTGTTCAGTTCTACTACCGCCTCCCTGACACATGGGTCCACGGTATTCAGATTAATGTCACAACTCTACCATTGTCTTCTAAGAGGAAGTCAACATAGCAGCAATAATGATAGCGTACCTCGATGACCAGCCACAGTTGTAATCCTTGAATTGGGTTATCAAATTTCACCTCAAAGTTTACTGAGGTCATATGGGTAAATCGGAAGTGATCGAAGTAGATATCCACCCACTATTTGTCCCTGTTCTAGAAGACAAGTGTCTCTGTAAGTCATCGAACTTGATATTAGCTTTAGGCATGGATCCCTCCTCTGAACGACGCTCGCGAGTGAGTATTTTCTGTCGTTGGGAACGTTTTTTGTGTATTTCGATATTCAATTCACTTCCTTCCGTGAGCATGCTACGCCACATGAACATGTACGACTCCTCAAGCACAATAACCTCAACATACCACTCGTTTTGGGTGAGCGTCAAATGCTGTTCATCTCTGATGTCTTTGTCCAATCTTTTTTCAAGGCGAACATTGGCGTTGTCAGAGCATTTGACAATCAGTGAGTGCGGAAATGCACCGATCTTTCCAATGAGTTCTGAATGTCAATTCAGTTCCTGATCTACTGAGCCCATCGAACAAAATAGTACTCACTGACAACTTGGATGGCTTGTACCGAAGAGAGTTCAACTTGATCTGCCATTACTTCAACTATTGGAGAGAGTGAATGAGAAGGGAGTGTGGGATGTTATCACGATGTTATCACACTGAGAACAAAGCTGTGACACAGGAATGATAGAAGCAGCTATCATTATCCCAAGAATTGAACCAGGTGGGAACTCGCTTCAGACAACAAAAAGTGGAAGCACTGGCACAGAAATTCCATTGAATTGAGTAGTTGTTAATGACCTCAATCCAGATTATACTGTTCGATTATCATGGCAGATAAATCTTCGAAGGCAAGCATGATGAGATTTGCCTTGCAGACAATGGACTATATCCTCCTGAAATAAGACAGGATCGAGCAACTGCATTCGTTTGTTCATCAATCCCAGCCAAGCCTCGTGCCGATAAATCAAAATTTATCCTCATTCGAAAGTCCAAGCAGAGAAATCCCCAGCAATTTGCGCATGTCTGCAATTGGCTACATGAAGCACAGACACGTTTTCAGGGTTCGAGATCAATACAAAGTCCACAGTCATATTTCCATGAATGCAATTGCACGATCCCGTAAACTGTTCAAATGTCAGGCATGATTGACAACCGAAGAGTGAAGGTCGTATCTTTGCTCGTACGATCACAGCAATCTGATCATACAGTTACCCTACCTATCTACTAGCAGCCTCGTCCACACCCTACTCCCTTGACCACATGCCTCCTGTGGGCAGGCACCTGGAATTGGGCCCTACTTAAGCCTTCTGCATCTTGGTACTAGCTTGCTAAAGAATGCTGGATCCAAAAGAATCTGATCACCTGGCTGCAGAGGATCTATAAATTCAACCCCATTCCCACAACCATGCAGAACAGATATATCCTGTTCGTTTTCAGACAGGATTCGCGGCATTCATGGGGCCATAGATAGGCTATGTGTGAATGTTCCTCCCTGTAGAAGCAGATGCTCAGTCTGAGAAAACATGGGTCATTCAGCGGAATTGACGCACCTCTGATATCATCCATACCACGGAAGACTTGTTGATCATGATCGTCAGGAGCGCATGAGCATTGATTTCCCCCAGCAGCTGAAAAACACTCATTCGTTGGAAAGTACATCATCAGTTTGACAAGGGCCGGTGATGAAATCGGGGGTTCGACTACGAAGTGGTTAGCACCGGGCGTCAAATGTCTGCATCAAATTATGCGCACGAGCCAGTGTCAGGAGTTTGACCTCCATAAGGGTACATCGATATTATCAGATGGCCAGAAGCATACCCTAAATTCTCTTCCCAATCTGAATACCACTTTTTCAATCTTCCGTCTCATGTCATAGTCTGCGCTATCCGGGCTTGTCGGGAGTTTGAAATATGAAGCATCAAAGCTCCCATCAATGTTCGCAGATTATACCTGGAAGTGAGAGTAACAGGACCCATGGATGACTGTGCTTCGTGAAGGGTCTCAAGGGGAAGCTGTTCAATGAGTGCAGCGCGGACAGCAGCTACATGCCACTCAGAAGGGATGTGAGGTCCTGAAAACCTGAGAATGGTCAGCCACGGCTGATATAAGAGAGGACTTCTGGGTATGTCCCCCACGCGAGAGCTGTCACCCTGTGACAGTCATATTTAGGAGCAACGGCCATGCCCAGTCGTTCCGAAGATGGCATGCATGCTCAGCAGCCAATGAATTTGCTGAGGACGACGCGTCAGCCTCGTTGCAGTTAGTTACAGTGACCCAGGTCTTTCTTTCATATTCATGCCTTCTACCGCCGCTCAAATCTCATCTTTGTGGACACGAGTCCTATTAACTCTCCCAATGGCACTCATGGCGACATGAAGATGAATGAACGGCATCTTCCATGCCACTCATATGGAAGATGGTGATGTCCAGCTGTCTACCCTTGCTCAAAGACCTGACAGTGATCTCAGTGTCTTTTTTCCACCACGTTCAGGATCGCAGGAAAGGGATGGGGAGCATCAGGCACCTCTTTCAAAGCAGCAGAGAGTGCATTCAGACGCAGATGAGGCATATCCAAGTCAAAACGTGAGTGTTTCACTACTGTGCGCTGTTGTAAATGCTCTAATCCTTTGCCACTTGCCATTGTCAAATCCGCAGCACCACCTCCAGCCTCTGTTACCCCAAGTCCTCTTGCGATTACTGCAAGTCTGGCATCGGCAGGATCCCGCAGGTTTCGAATGCACGTATTCTTTAGACTTCAAGGTGGAATATGAATATTATCCGCACTCACTCCTGGCATACGATGGCTTGACCGTCGCCACTGTGCCTCAGTCTTCCTCCGTCAAGCGTTACTCATGGAAACGCGACACTGCCTAGTTTCATCTAGTCGAGTTTGATGATCACATATGTATTGGACTGGCCTGATGACTCACCCGATGAGAGATTCTTTGCATGTTGGTCTGCAACAGGCTCTCTCATTCGAGTCTGGGGTACATGAACCGGCCGATGCGTTCCAAGTTTCCAACGTCCCAGGTGGATGCAATGGCCCTCTCACCTACTCTGATTCAACATGTCCCTGGAGACAGACTCATCGCTCTTTGGCATTGCTCCGAAAACACGATAGGCTTTGACATCTATACCTGCCATCTAAACGCTTAGATTTAGGTCGAGAAATACACATGGCGTTTATACGAAATGGAATCAAGTTGGCGCACTGTGCCCCCGACTTTGTCTTGAGAATATGGGACATAGCAGGTCTCATTAATTAGTATCGGCATTCCAATCATGGCTATGAGCTTATACTGCAAGGCATGACAGATAAATGGGAAATGGACTACTTTTTTGAGTCCCAGTCGAACATGGGAATAATCTATGTGTGCTACCATCGCATAGAGTGGTTATTGGGTTTTCCCAAAGGAAGGCGACAAGCGTGGACCTCTATAACTGAAGGTTCGGCAGAAATTGGACGGAATGCACTGACAAAGAGCCGTTGAGAGAACTCGAGCGAAAGGAAAAGGAGATAGGAAGTAAGAAACAAAAATGCGTCTTGTCCTCAGCTGAAGTACTTGGAGGTGTTGAAATGAAGAAATGAACTGGAAAGGAGGACGAGATCCATGAGCTCGTTGGTCTCCTCGAGTTTGCTTTGTCCCCAGCATGACAAGTGTGTCTAAATGACTTGTTTTGGCAACGCATCCGCCGATCGAGTTACACAGGCAGAGTAAGAATCCCGAACAATGGTCAATTTCTGACGACATCATATACGAGCTTGTACTTTATTTTGGACACGTATAGCTACTCAAAAGCTCTTTCTCCTGGTGTAAATAATTTTTGTTGTCACAAGACACGTGTCTCTTGTCAGGTTTTCATAGGATAGATTACCTGTAAAATCATTCTGCTTCTTGTATATTCTAATATCGACTCCAAATTTGCATTACAGCTTAGGCCTCCATATCTTTCCCAAGAGTGCTTGCCGACATTTTTCGTGAGTAGGATGTGTGTGCTGGCTTCTTGATGAAATGTGGACTGGGTCCTAGAACCATAAGCCACAAAAAATAACTTTGTGCGATATCATCAAACACCAATTATTCTTTTGTGTTCATGTTTCCTCACCCCAAGAGCAGTGTTAAACGAAAACAAAACAACGATTCAACACATACATGACATCGAATTTCGTCATAGCACATCACGAAAAAAAACAAGCACATGCCAAGAAGCCACATGTTCAAGAGATTCCTACTCAACAGACATCCTCTTCACAAAAACATTATTCACAACCGCCTCCCAATTTATACAACACCAACCGCTACTCAATGCCAGCTCTCCACTGTTTTCAATTTCCTCACCCAAAGTCCCAACTTTCAGGCGGACTGCTGCGAAGTATTCAATTAACGGCTTCTTCATTTTGTTGAAGCCAGATGATCTACATCGTGAGAGTTTCGTCGCGAATAGCGGAGGAGGGAGTAGAAAATGAAGGTAATGATGAGTTGGGCCAGGGAATTGAGGTCGGCCACTCGAGCTGCACAATGTATGTGAGTGTAATTATTGATGAATAGGGGCGAGAGGGTTCCTGACAACACCATTTCCAACGCTCCCTTGGGAAATTTTCTTGGCCTTGTCCATTCCCTAATGCCAAGCATCCTCACTGTGGTGCCAGATTGGATAGCCTAGATCTTCAGATCATCTAATTCATCGTCGCTCAATTTACTCTTGGCACCGTTGTTGGTGGGGCTCGATGTGGTTGAGTTACTCAAACCTCTTTGGAGGGCCGACAGTTCCGGTTGAAAAGCTGCAGATTGTTGACACAAGAATTCCTTCTGTTGCTTGGACGTCTACGGCGGAGCTATGCTCTCTGACACCTCATATATGGAGACCTCCATGAGAAAGATGCAAGCGATAAGGGAAAAATGAGCTGGGGTATTGAGCATGGCTGAGGGATGCTATGACAAAAGGGAAGGAGGGCGACAAAGACCAATCCAATTGGTTGTTGTAGTCAGCATCAGTACTGCCAATGAGGATGACGACCTTCCAGGGGGTGTGAGCATCGGCTGTCTCCAAGCATGGTCGCGATCTTTATGTAACCTTCTTTCCTAGCTGGTTGCATGGCATCACGGGCTAGCCTGTCGAGAAGTCTAGGCACGGCCTCTTTGAACCGTGCAGTTGTTCCTCTATTTGGGACTTTGTTTTCGAGGAGATATTGGACTCGGAAAGAATTGGAGAGAGCACGATTGTGGGGGTGGGGTGGAGGGGCTTTATAATGATGAGGCCATGGAGCGAGACGGCACAGGCATGGATCGAACTGTGCGTTGGAGACTTTGCAATGCCAAGGACTCGTGCGGCACGGTGTTCCCCGCTCTCCGAGAGCTGGAGTGGCGTTTGCGAGTGGTGGGGAGGGAGAGATGATGGCGGGAAGGGCATTGGCAGGGTCAACGAGGTCAACGAGAGCGACGCCAGTGGCGTTGTTGACGGGGACTGACGTCGGGAGAAAAATGGCCGGTGGCTACACAGGAAGCAGATGCAGCACAGACCAAGCCACAATCAAAGACAAGGTCTGATCTGCAAACAGTAAGACCGGAGACTGAGACTGCTCAAATGTGAGCAACAGAGAAAAGAGAACCCTTACCTTGAGGGCAGTCCGAGTATCCCAAGCAATTCACATAGAGCCATATTCAGTCAATTTATGAGATATCGTACACACGTCGTGGAAGGGTGATGCCCATTTAAATAACAACACCAAATGTGTGTCTTATCGATTAAAAGACAACAGCTGTAAATAAATCATGATTATCACTGCCACTGATGGCGGGTAGATTGATAACAGTGATGAGATAAGCACTGGCAAACAAAGATTACAAAGATTGATCAACATTGAGACAAAGTACCGACAATGACGATCAGTGGCAGTGAGTACAGTGATTATCTTGTTGATAGCCCTATTGGACAAGGCTCGAGTCATCTCGTTCAAATCAACATCATGGTGGAGCTCGAGCTGTTAAATTGTGTGGGAGCATAGAAAAATCACACTCTTAGGGTAATCACATCTGTAATTTGCAGTATCTCATATGGATTAAAATAAATGGAGAAATAAATCAATAAATGTGGAAGGGTAGAGACAGCATAAGACAAACTAGCGTGTGAAATGAGCTAATGTTGATCAATCATTGAAAGGTGCAAAAATAGTATGTGAAGATGATGTGACGATAATGTAATGTATGGGGTATGTGACAGCCAACAAGAGTGTATCAGTACAGGGATACAATGTAAATCATTAGCAAATGTCAACTGGTACCGGTACTAGGGAGATGTTAATTTAAGTGAGCACGGTATTTAATATGATATTGAGGGGCTTTGAATGTGACTTCGAAGGCAAATCAGATGAATGTGCATCCTTGTGCTGGAAAGTATCTATGTAACCGAGTACTTGCATTGGATATCAGAGATTAAATCAGCGCATTTGATAATAATGACGTTGTCTTAGGTAACTCTCTAGGAGATCGGCATGCTCCAAAGGGCATAGAATGCTCATGTCATTAACAGAAGCATACATGCATGTCAGTTGAGGTGTTCCGTGGTCAGGCTATTAGTATCATAGTAAGTCTTCGGCCTCATCAGGCAACAGCAGGTCATTTTTATCATGCCCAGGTCCTGATGGCCTACATACTTGCACGATCACCTTAGACTCATCTCACTTGAGAGCTCTCATGACCCAATCCTTGTATCTGTCACAACAAATACGGCCACATTTTACTCCTACAGAGGTCTCTACATCAATGAGCAGATTATTCAAGATTGAACAGTGCCATCGATGTGACTTGAAGGAATTTAAATAAGGGAAAAAAATATACCAGCAAGCTCATTGATTGTTGACTACCGTTGTAGATATTTTTTCGGATGCTGTTAATCATTGCAGGCACTTGCCGATCATGGTACCTTGTTGATTTACCGGCCATCAATTGCAACAGCTTGATGGCCGTTGTTTGTATCTATTGTCTTTGTAAGCTATCGCAGACACGTCGATTGTACCCGTACACGACTTATTACTTGAACTGCTTGTTCTACTTGGACCACCTTTTCTGTAGTCGTGTACTGCTCACGTGTCATCTAGGGGTGGCTCACATGTCATTTGTCACGGGATTTCAAACGGTGCGCACAACTTGATCTGACGTAGTGTGTTCTGTAAATTGGTGTGACATTCTGTTGCTAATCTTTGTGGATAGGAATTTGATCTGCAGTCTCACTCTAGGCTGCATCTGCTCACTATGCAGCCTCCGGCCAATTTTCTCCCGACGTCCCGGGCTCACATTGACCTTGACTACTCTAGTGCCCTTTCCGTCGTCGTCTCCCTCTCCCCGCCACCCAGCAACGCCTCCCCAGCCCTGGCAGATTGTTGCACAGCCGCGTGAGTTCTTGGCATCACAAAGCCTCCAACACGCAGCCCGATGTATGTGTGTCGACTACGAGTTACCAGTTACCTGGGAAATGAGAAAGAGGAAAAAGTACAGTAAATTTAGGTACCAGGATGCATCAGACTGATCCGCTGAGGTCAGAGATACTGCTCAAGAGAATAAAGCCGATTTTTCTTGACATACAAGTAGGAACTAGAGGCAAGTGATGAAAATCAAGGCTTCGGCATCATACCCGTCAAGGACTCCCTCCAGTATGTTGTAAAAGTGTGAAGTCCTATGGTCTTTGAACGCGACGCCGACATATAAGACCCGTTTACTCTCATCCTCACAATCCTCCTCTCTCCTATCCTTTATCCTCTCTCCGACTTCAATATCTCCCCGCCGACAAAGTCCCTAATAGGGAAACAACTACAAAACAGGCCGCTCCAAGATTTCTCAACGGACATGCTCGAGATATCCTGCAAACAGCTAGGAAAGAAGGTTGCGATCATACTTGGAGACATAGCTGATACTCGCACCCGCTGGATGGTCGACATCCTACTGATTACAACAGATTGGATTGATCTTTGTCGCCGTCCTTCCCTTTTCATCATTCGCTTGGCTATGCTCAACATGCCGGCTCATTCGTCCCTTGCCGCTGACATAGGCCTCTACAGGAGCGTTGAGAAACCGGTGTCTGAAGGAGCTATGTATGCCCTCTCATCGCTTCACTCAAATATACTATGAATCTCAACCCAACTTCTACACCATCCTCAGTACTTCTTGACAAAATAACAGCCCGAACTAAAATTGATGCCGATCACAAATGGCTCATCGAGTCCCTCACAGTAGTGTGTCTCAAAGAACTCGATGCGGGACAACGAAGTACGGGAAGGAGCAGCTATCACTGCTGCAGCCGAGAAGCCTGAAAAACGAGCTGAAACATTATCGATGCAGGTAAACCTGCTCCACAGGTTTCACCTTCTAGTTGTGTACCCGTCCATAAAATGTATGCCCTCTCATCCTTTTCATTGACATCCTCACTCATATATACTATGCAGCTCAACCCAATTCATCAACGCGATTATTCTCTACTCCCTCCTCCATTATTCGTGACAAACCACTCTCACGACAGCTCGAACTCGACTTGACGTTGATCGAAAACTCAGGAAATGGCTAATCGAGTACCTCGCAGTAGTTTATCACAAAGAGCTCGATGCGGACAATGAAGTGCGAGAAGCAGCAGCTAGACTGGTTTCTCCGAGTTTTTGAAGTCACCAGGGTTCAAGCCCAGAGGAGCGCGAGAGGAAGTCCAAAGCTGTGGAAAAGCACAACTTCGGGTAGCAAGTGGGTTCTTTTGGATCAGATAAAGGTGCACAGCTCGAGTTTATATGTTCCTACATTGCTCCCATACGCAGGCTCCACCCTAAATTCCTTCGGGAGATTCTCAGACATTGTCTTCCGATGGTTTATAATGCTGTCATGTGTAATTAAGGTGCACGGCTACTGTCAGGACAGGTCTGTAGCTCTTGGCGAAGACTCGCTTCAGAGTTTGCTGAGCTATGTATTTTCCTCCAATGAGTATTCCCTCTGCTGCTGGTCTCCCATACATTTCCGCTTGGCTATCATGCTCTGGTGTCCTGTCACTTTATATATCTATCCCTCTGCTATCATTTACGGGAACACAACACCTTGATTTAATTCATTCCCCGCACATCTGGAAATCCGTCTGGATCAGTATATACCGACCTACAACTGACCCTTTCTAAACAGATTTAGTGCCGTTCTGATGTACGAATTCTAACGTTCAATAGATCCCTGAGCAACTTCCTTATGACGATCTTGTGCCAATGTTCTGGAACAAAAATTGGGAAAACTATGTACCCTTTATCTCTTAGCATAAGGACTCTTAGAATAAGGACAGTAACGAGTAACGAAATCCGGCTTTGCCTTGGAACCTCGACAAATTGTTCCTTTCGATATTGTCATGCTTTTGAAAATTACTCCAAGATCACAAAAGGTCTCCATCAACCGACTACGTCAGTTCATAAAAAAGTCAATATCGTGTTCGCGTCAGATAAGAAGCGAAAGCAATAACTGAGGGGAATCCAAAAAGATTGAAGGGGGAAGACGCACTTTTGAGGATTTTGGATTGTTCGATTGCCATTCTTGTAAAAACCTTCGTTACACGAACTCAAGAGATTTCCATTTACTGACTGTATGATGGTTTTACCTGCAACTTCGGTGTTACAAGCAGGAGACTTTGTATAACAATTTCATCATTGATTGAAAAGACTGGTTTTCCTTCGGTAATGACAATATAATCTAAATGAGAGCATGCAATTATTCAACGAATACACAATTTAGAATTTGACCAAGCAAGCACATATCAAAAAACCACAAGTTCGGAGATTCCTACTCGTCATGCATCCTCTTCACAATTCCCAACCGGTATACAACACCTCTTCTCTCAAACACACCCAGCTCACGTTCACGTTCACTCTCACTACCATCCCACTTATTACCATCATCATCAACACCACCTCTTCCGATCCTAGGCGATACTCGCTTTCTTCCACCCCACTCCCTCAACTATACCCTTCCCAAACGCTTCTCCTCACAAATACAAGCTTTTGAGAAGGACAGTGGAAAGATCTCAATGGAAATTACTGTCCAAATTTGTCGAAAAGAATGGCAGGGTCGATACATGAGGTTTTACGAAGTGCTTGAACGACAAGTCCGGGACCAAATACTTCTGTGACCACGTATTTCTGCTTCATCGCGGACACTACCAGAAGAGATACATTGGAATAGACGACCCAGAGAATGAGCTATACTTTTACTGAGAGAAATTTCGCCTATACCTGGTGGCACAACAAATAGGCCCTTGGTCGATAATGAGCGAGGTTTGGGAAGGGGAGCAGATAGCGAAGGAATTATCAAAAGCACGGGTACATTACTGGAAGTTGGAGCCTGTGAGGCAGGTTTACCTGCATCAATAGGACAGCAGTTTCAGCTTGTTAAGCAGGCTTCTTGCGTGCTACAATGATAGCTGGTGCTTCCCATGATTCCTTGTCCGCATTGAGTTGGAAGACTGCCGTGAGGTATGCAATAGCTGTTTCTCGAGACCAAAGTGACCGACATCATGCAAAGTTTTGTTGCGAATAACGGCAAGGAAGTAGAGAATGATGATAATGATGATTTGGGCCAGGGAATTGAGGCTACTCGAGCTGCACAGTGTATGCGAGTGGAAAAAGGATGGGAGGGCGTACACGATATCAACGCTCCCTTGGAAAATTCTCTTGGCCTTACCCCAGTCTCTCCGCAGCGCTAGATTGCATAGCCTAGATCTCTTTCATCAGATCATCTAATTCATTGTCGTCCAGTTCACTCTTAGCACCGTGGCTAGTGGGACCCAATGCAGTTGAATTACTCAAACCTCTTTGGAGGACCGACAGTTCCCGTTGAAAAGCTGCATATTGTTGAAACAATAAGAATCTTTTCTGTTACTCGTCTACGGCGGAAACTACTTTCTTTGACACCTCAGATGTGGAGTCCACCTTGAGTAAAATGTCAGCGGCAAGGGACAAATGAACTGGCGTGTTGAGCATAGTCAAGCAGATAGTGTGAGAAAAGGGAGAGAGGGCGAGAAAGACCAATCCAATTTGTCGATGTAGTCAGTATTGATAATGCCAACGAGGACGTCAACCATCCAGCGGGTGCGAGCCTCGGCTATGTCCCGAAAATGGTTGCGATCTTGATGTAACCTTATTTCCTAGCTGGTTGTAGGACATCATGAGCAAGCCTGTCGAAAAGTTGTGGACCGGCCTGTTTTGTAGTTGTTTCCCTGTTAGAGACCTTGTCGGCGGGGAGATATTGGACCTGGAAAGAGGGTAGGGATCGGACAGAGGAGAGTCATGGGGGTGAGGGTGAAGGGGTTTTAGATGGACAAAGGGAGAGATGAGACAGGACTGGTCTGAGCTTGTGCGTTGCAGGTTGTGATACCAAGGATTCGTGCGACTGTGCTCCACTCTACGAGGGCTGGGGCAGCGCTGTTGAGTGGCGGGGAGAGGGAGACGACGATGGGAAGGGCATTGCAGTGGTCGACGAGGTCAATGAGAGCATCGCCGATGTCGTCGTTGATAGGGACTATGACGTCGGGAGCAAGATGGCTTGTGGCTGCAGAGTGAGTAGATGCAGACGAAGTCTGGTTTGCAATTATGAATTCTCTAGTTCATTGGACTGTAGTATTAGCTCTTCTGGGTTCTCATTTACTTTGATGACACACTACTGGACAGGTCTGATGGTTCACAAGATATAATAGTGGTGACTGGAGAGGGGGTGAAGGGAGTTGGAAAACCTCACACACAAGTGTAGAGATATATCTACATTGCATCAAAAGCATATTTTCTACTATACATGACAATTATGGTCAATTTTAGGTATTGTATAAGATAAAATTGACATCCTTTCCATTGGCAAGATAGCCGAGTTCACCATGGCACACTACTGATTTTGGAAGCAGTCAGGCAGGAGTTCAAACTACACCTTGACTATTAAGGTAATTCCATACTAAATGTGTGAAAAACAATTCACTTCTAAATTATTTTGTGTAAGGGTGACTAGAGTGGAGTAGACTCCAGGAGAATCCTTAGTAATATTACAAGTCCCAAGTATATCACAACTCACCTCCAGGAGAATCCTTAGAGATTAGGATAAGGCTCCTGGGGTGTACTTCTACAATATATATACTCCTACTGCTGAGGTGTCCCTGAGTCTATAGCCCTGTTAGTCAGGGTCAAGGATCTCCGAGTTGAGCTAAGGGGAATTAAATATTACATAGTAATATTTAATTAAGCATAGGGTTGCTCCAGGCTATGAGTCTAGTGTTTCAGAGGCAGCATTGGTAGGGTCCTCTTACATTTTGCCTTATCCTAACACCTTTCTCATCTGTATCCTCTGCTCTAATTCTTCATATTTTCTCTTTTTCAGAGACAGCATTATCAGAGATAGTGTGATAAGTTGTCACTCCATCAGTGATACATCAAGTCATGTATTATGGTAATCCTCTTGAATTGATATCAAATGTTGCTCAGGCAAATGATACAAACTGGACCACCATAAGGCACAAACTGGTCATTTGCATATCTAAACTTATGAAATTATGATGGTAATCTCAACACCAGCCAGAAACCATAGTGCTCAAGCAAAATCCAAGAGACCAACAGAAACTCACCTCAGACAGAAAACAATAGACCATTGGATAATAACTAACCTATAATGATTTTAAGGCACAAGTAAATCCATTGCTTACTTGGCAAATTTTAGTCTAGTAAAATTTGGACTCACACAATGATAAGGGATACTATTGATCAATAGTAATCAAAACTACCTGTCTCACTCTATTATTTCTTCAGCCCACTTTGCATAATATACTAGCAACATACTGGAGTATCTTTTGCTAAGGTCAAGTAGGTCTGCACTGTATTTACTAATAGCTTCTCAATAACTCACTTGTCAGAAAATTTAACATATACTGTTTGTTCTCCAGATTGTATGTCAAAAAATCACTCATTCATATGGGTTTTCAAGAATATACTTTCCTAAGTATTGCAGAGGCATCCAGTATAGAACACAAATAACATCCCTGATGACTTTGCCACTGGACCTCTTTTCAACCTCTTTTTCTGATGCATTCTGTGCTGACATATGCTAAGCAACTGTATATGAATACCCAACCAACAGGAATACATGAGGTATTTGGTTTGACACCTGGCAAGTCACATAAAATGTTGGTCACACCTAGACCAAAAATAAAAATGAAAATTTGGATACCAATCACAATATATACTTGAATGGTACTGGGCCATGACACAACTACTATGTTTTTTGTTCTTACCACAGATAAAAAGATAAGCTTGTCTTTGGCTATTCCCCCAATTTCTAGCAACTCACCACCACCACCATGTACACAACTAGCTACCTCTGCACATCTGATCTCAACTGGTTCATGACATATTGGACAATCTAAGAGCTTGAGCTTAACGATGAGCCAGTTTACTTTTATATTAATGATATTGAAGAGTATAGCAATGATTGTTCATCTGGTCAATACCAAACAACAAATCCACTATTTATACCATCCTATTTCAGCTCAATGCTACACATAAACTACACTGACATATAGAGAGTATTGAGACCCAGGACATATAAGCTGGTCAGCCCAGATGATGAAATAATTTATTCAACTGGAAGGACATAGCACACTCATAGTAGTGCTTGGTCTCCTTTAAGAACAGGTTCTGTTCCAATCTACAACAACCACCACCAACAATTGAACCTATGTTCTCTGTCATTGTCATCTTCCTTGCCCTTGAATGAAAAAGAAAGGCAGATTTATTGCCCATGTAAAAAATGCACAGATCTCACTTCAATATATATAAGGGCAACCAGAGCAAAGCAGACTCCAGGAGAATCCTTAGTAATATTACACCCCTAAATATGTTACAACTCACCTCTAGAAGAATCCTTAGAGATTAGGATAAGACTTCTAGGGTTTACTTTTACAATATATATACTCCTACCACTGAGACATCCCTGATCCTATAGTCCTGTTAGTCAGGGTTAAGAGTCTCCAAGTCAAGCTAAGGAGAATTAAATATTATATAGTAATATTTAATTGAGCATAGGGTCACTCCAAGCTATAAGTCTGGTATTTCAGGGGCAGTATTAGTAGGATCCCCTTACAATGTATTCATTAGACTCTTCAGATTTGGATTCTGATAACATGTATGACACTACTTTTGTGTGGTCACCAACTGCTATAAAGATACCAAAATGTAGTTCAAGCTATTTGAGTAGGATTATGAAACAAATGGAAGATTTTGGTGTATAGTACTTGTATCTTTTTTCAGATTGACACTGATAATTCATTAGCTGCCAAATCTTAATTTTCTTGCTCTTAGTTTACAATTTCTAAACTCAATAATGTCTTCATTGCCATTTTCTTGACTTCTATACTTGTTGCCCAACTTTGATAAACAAAAGATGTAACATTTGATATCTTTGTAAACATTAGCCCATAATCTCTCAGATAGATAATACATTTTGCACTTGCTATGTAAATAAAAGATTTTGTTTCTCCAAAATGCAGCAGTCTCATATGAATATTGTATAGGGTATT
>Ga0153951_1000375_pt1 | contig 16691 bp, 13 predicted proteins | sample TSNJ035MetaG_FD_102278 | JGI IMG/M metagenome (GOLD analysis project Ga0153951, IMG submission 102278) | Attine ant fungus gardens microbial communities from New Jersey, USA - TSNJ035 MetaG | ecosystem: Host-associated > Fungi > Mycelium > Unclassified | place: USA: New Jersey, Wharton State...
ATGTATGTCGCTGGACAGAGCTTTTCTATGATCGAGGACATCACCATGAATTCTTGTCATTGTCACAGGAGCTGGCAGCACCAGGGGAAATGCGGCAGGCGCAGACCTACGAATTCAACTTCAAGAATGTGGAGAAGCAATACGAGAGCTATCAGGGGATCAATGTTAAGCTGAGGTGTGTCCGCTCGACTTCTCGTGTTGACCTTACAAGGCTCACCGCCTATCCAGATATTTTATACGGGTGTTGATATCGCGACGAATGGCAGATGTCAATAAAGAAAAAGATATCTGGGTACATTCATTTAGAATGCCTCCAGATAGCAATAATTCGATCAAGATGGAAGTCGGAATTGAGGATTGCCTGCATATCGAGTTTGAGTATAACAAGTCCAAGTACGCATTTATGTCTCTATTTAGTTGCAGTCAACGGACAAGTGCTCTAGGTATCATTTGAAAGACGTGATAGTTGGAAAGATCTACTTCCTCTTGGTACGGATCAAGATAAAGCATATGGAATTGTCTATTATTCGGCGTGAAACCACCGGTGCACCACCTAACCAATATAACGAAAGCGAGACTATCACAAAATTTGAGATTATGGATGGCGCGCCTGTGCGAGGTTAGTCCACGCTAGTCATCTCTAATTGACGAGGTGTTGAAATGGTGATAGGTGAAACGATACCTATCCGGTTATTCTTGGGAGGATTTGATCTCACTCCGACATTCCGTGATGTCAATAAGAAGTTCAGCACACGATACTACCTGAATTTGGTTTTGATAGATGAGGAAAATCGTCGTTACTTTAAACAACAGGTATGTATTTTCATATCTCTTACGTTGGGGGGAATTTATGCAATCATTACCATATAGGAGATCACCATCTTTAGGGTACCAGAGGTACGTGATTTCTGTCTGGTGAATTGAATTCTACTAATCTTGTTATTAGAATTAACCGCTGCATCAACATCCCTACCCACATTTGCATAACATGCAAACGTTGGGATAGACTCATTGGTCAAGTCTGCCAATTCGGTTGAATTACTAGTTGTATCTGGATGACTTCTTAGGCGAAGGCCAGATAAGTCCGGAGAAGTATAGGCCTACTTTTAGAACACTATATTCACTAAACTGATATCATCTTATCTTTCTGTGGTGATCGGCCAGCGTGCGACGAATGGCGTTCACCTCGAGAAATAAAACAATAAGAATGCTCTCACTGCTTTTTCATGCAAAGAATTCTTCGTTCTTTGTTTCAATCGTGCAGGGCTCTGCATCACTCGGGAGCATCACTGGTCCGCAGAGATAAATCACTTTTTCGTGTGAAGACTTGGATTTATGGTGGCTAAGAAAATGTGACTGTTAAAAATAGGATGTCGTCTTGAAGAGTTGCCACTTTTCTCTGTGGACCATAAACTTGAGTCCTCAACAGTCATGAAGGCAAGGATAAGGGCTTCAGCTTATCACCACTCATCACTCAACTCAAAAAATGCATAGGTTATGCTCAGCATCTGTCATTATCAGTACATGCAGCATTCAAAAAAAGGAATATGCACAGTGAAGATCAAGAGTAACCCATGAGCAGCTAGTAAACGCCCGCGTCCAAAAGAACTGTGACCACTACACTCGAACCCAGCGGTGGAAACAGTTTAGCGGGTATAGATGGTGAGCAAGGACAATCAGCGATCGCAGATCAACAAACAAATGATCGATCGTGGTACCTGTAATGCAGCTGAATGGCGTGGTATGATGATAAAATGGCAATCCAAAAAACCCAAATCCCACCAGAGGGCGGAGCATAAATGGTGAAGATGCACTAGTGAGTGACGTTGAATGAATCAAGTCGGAAATTCAGAGGCCTGGATTGGATAGTAGGCCAAATCACTTTTCTCAAGTAAATCAGTCTTCCCTTCTCTTGGCAAATTTAGCGCAGATTCAACACGAGCATTACCTGCGACTTCTCCCACGGCCCACCCGAGTAGATCTATTTCACCTTTGGTATGGCATTTGAAAATCCCAAGTCCGGCCGATGGCTACAAAGTTCATCTTGCTCGGCTTTGGCAACTTTGATGGCAAATCCAGTGAACTCTTCCCTTCTGTCCTCTCCTAGCCCTGCTGTGTCCATTCCAACGACAAGTTCACCCGTATCATTCACTGACGTATCGTGCGGGATGCTTCTTGCCGTTTCCTTTTTCTTCTCATTCACCACCACCCTGCTATTTGTGACAAGTTCGTGCCTGAACAAAAACCATACCCCTATCATATACTTCTATTTTGTACATGGCTCTACCCTGTTGATCCCCTTACCCTGTTGATCTTCTAGCCCAATTGTGTACTTTGCTTGTTGTGGTATATAAATACAGAATTCTCCCTCTCGGAAGAAAACGTGATTAGATGATCGGTCACATGTGAATTTTTTCTGGTCAGCTCATCTCAAGCTTCAATCTCTGTTTCAGCTTCTAGCTCGACCTCTATCTTCATTCTTGCTGCGCTAAGGCGCTTCAGATATCCCTTGTCAGCATGCAAACTCTACGTAGACAATGTGCAGTTTAATCTCTTATCGAGGAGTTACAGAATTCATTGCTCTCACAGTGAATGTGAATACTTTTGGCCGATCCCTGCCACTCTCATGGCGTATGCAACCAAGTATGCAACATCAGCTGTTAAGATCAGTCACCCGACCGGGTTCTGTTGCTAAGGTGCGTCCTGCTTTGCTACAGAGATAGAGGTCCCTACCTATGCTTTCGATGCAGACATCCTCACTTCAGCGTACACTAGCAACGGAATCCAGCCATGTCAGAACATTTATCTCTTGCTTCATTTCCAAGTATCTGACCGGTCATTTGTAAACCAGGCCTCCATCCCTCCTCTTCCCCCTCCTCGTTCGTCGAGATGGAAGACTTTCCTCCAATTCGTTGGCAGGGCTACACTCATTGCAATGATCAGTGGTTTTGGCATATTCTATTTTATAGCTCAACATGACAAGCACCCGGGGCCACAAATGCCCTTTGACCCGGAAAAGAAAACTCTCGTGGTACTTGGAAGTGGCTGGGGAGCAACTAGTTTGCTCAAGACGCTGGATACAACTGACTACAACGTTGTACGTCCTTGTCATCGATTGTCTGTACATCCTGATTGGAGATTGTCAGGTTGTTGTTAGCCCAAGGAACTTCTTCCTCTTCACTCCGCTCCTGCCTAGCGTTGCTGTCGGTACTCTTAATACCCGTTCCATCATCCAATCAATTCGGTACATCACGCGTCATAAGACACGCAATGTATCCGTCATAGAGGCAGAAGCCACGGATGTCGATGTGTGTGCTCTTTTGATCATCCCTTTTGACTCCTAATCTATCCTCTGGACAGCCGGTCAACAAAACTATCACATTTCAGGGTAAGCTACACCTACTCCATTGCAAACGCTGGCGGACGTATGACCGTCAAATCTAGACAATAAAGGGGCTTTGTCTTCGACAACTATTCCTTATGACTACCTTGTCTACGCTGTTGGGGCAGAGACTCAGACATTTAACATCCCCGGAGTCAAAGAGCATGCTTGTTTCATGAAAGAGTTGGGTGATGCAGAACGGGTGAGCAATGCAAGGCAGCCTTGACGACGATCTGATAATCTCGGATTCTTCAGTTTCAGAAGGGATTCCTAGATTGCAAGTCTGGCTTACCATTACATGTTCAAAAATCCTGACTTACGCTGATAGGCCTTGAAACTGCCGCTCTTCCCAGTCAAGATACACAAGAGGTTGAACGCCTCCTTCATATAGTTGTCGTCGGTGGTGGTCCCACCGGTGTTGAACTAAGCGGTGAATTGCATGATTTCTTGGAAGATGATCTCAAGTCGTGGTACCCAGAACTTGCGGGCAAAATTCGTATCACTCTTGTCGAAGCTTTGCCCAATGTCTTGCCTATGTTCAGCAAGCAACTGATTAATTACACCGAATCCACGTTCAAGGAAAGCAAGATCGAAATCATGACGAAGACAATGGTCAAAGAAGTCAAAGAGAAAAGCGTCGTTCTTCAGATGCCCGATAAGAGTATAAAAGAAGTGCCATGCGGATTGGTTGTCTGGGCAGCTGTACGTGTAAAAGTTGTTCAAGCAACCTCGTTGATATTGATTTCACCTGTATCAGGGTAATCGTGGTCTTCAGATTACCCGCAATCTTATGGACAAATTCCCCGAGGTTCAGACTAATAAACGTGGAATACTTGTTGATGGTAAGCTAATATTCGCGTAATCAATGTCATAGTTGATGTTCCACCAGAGTTCCTTCGTATGCAGGGTGCTGAGGACAACATATTTGCCATTGGAGACTGCACATCGACTGCTTATGCCCCAACGGCGCAGGTCGCTGCTCAACAAGGTTCTTATCTCGCTCGCCAGCTGCATCTTATCGCCGAGCGCGATCAAGTGGAAGGAAACCTCGTGAAACTGGAGTCCTTGGCAGCAACAATTCATAATGAGGAAGAAAAGAAGAAGATTCTTCGTGAAGTCGAATTCGCCAAAAGACAGCTCACTAGGACCAAGAGACGACCATTTAAGTACTCGCATCAAGGAACCTTGGCTTATATCGGTTCTGAAAAAGCCATTGCTGATTTACCGTTCATGAATGGCAACGTAAGTGGACCGTACCCCTTTCTCTTTCTTCCATCTGGCTAATTGATATCTTGTAGTTTACCAGCGCCGGTGTCGCGACATATTTCTTCTGGCGCAGCGCTTATCTGAGCACACTTTTCTCTCTGCGCAACCGTACGCTTGTTGCTACTGACTGGTTAAAAGTTCGACTCTTTGGCCGGTGCGTGTCCCAACCCAAGTCGATTTGAGACGACCATGTATTCATTGATCATACAGTGACGTTGTTCGCGACTGATGTGTTATGCACTCAAATGGCCACTTTTACCAAGCTACACAATTGATCGTAACATTGATTCCCTTTAGACACCGTAGACATTGCAATATCCAGCCTAGCTTAAGCGTACTATATCATGCATAATACTATAGATATTCCACTATGCAATAGGACGTTGTGGTAGCTCCTTAGCTACTCGTTTTGATGAATGTGCTGACTGAGAACTGGACACTCAATTGGTCACCCTGTATGCAATATGAGTCGCTAGGAGGGAGTAGCAGTGTACACAAATGTGTTGCCATGCCCCTAAGTAATTGGTACCCACAATTGTCACCAGTTTTTTTGCGGAGTAAGGCAAAGTTTTGGATACTGAAGGTAGATCTATCATGGTGACGTATATGTTTTAAATCCATTGCAACTATCTTTCCCGCTATTGGCTATCCGTTTGTCCCGAGTCAATTGAGGCCAAGCGGTATTCTTTTCTTACAGAATTTCATTTTGATCACCCAGTCTGTTTGTTTTTCTTCCTAGAAGAGAGTTTTGGATGACGCAGATAATCAATTTCTACATCTGGACAAAGACCCCACACCTAGGAATGGGAAAATATCGAGATTACTCATAGAACAGAACCGATACATTTGAATCCCTGGGATGACCCAGAATGTTTCGTCCGGTTTGTCTATTCATGGTATAATTAGTGCAGCTGGTAATGCCTTTGGTTTTCTCAACTTCGCTTCTTCCATCTCAACTTCAAGTTCCATATCTATACCCATCTCCTCTGAAACACGGAAATATGACGATGGATGTGCCAATTTGGAACGAAGGTTGTAATGGGATTTCTTGCCGTCTGATCTTAGAGAGTCATGACGTTTTCTAAAGCCAAATCGACCAAGCTTTGTCTTGATGTTTCTACCGTGTTGTCGTTCTTGTATCGTCCGAGGCAAATGGTAAGGGAGTGAACGATCTGGCTGGGTGGGCCAGAAGCGTGAAGGTGAAATGACAATGGAGTCTCGAAGAATGCATGGTATAGGTTGATGATGACGAGGTGCTTTGCTGTTCATCTCCGACTTGCCAATGCTGTCAATAATGGGGGCATCGTTATTCGATAAACGAAGCTCGTCAGCTGTTTGATCGTCGAGTTCCACACGGCAGATGACAGCTAAAAACACAATGCCCTATCGATCGGTCAGAGGTCATCTAAATCGAGAAGTTCGAGCTGACAATAATGGAGGCCATCTGAGGTGGATGAAAATTAAGAATTCTGCATGAACTGTGAAAGTAATAGCACTCACTGAATCAACCAGGATATATTGAAACCATGAGTCGAGCGCAAGAGATATGATTAATGTGACCACAATACCAGAGTAAATAACACCAGATTCTAGAACGATCTGCATGATGATTGTGGAGTAAAATGCCCAACTGGTTGTGCTGCCAAGTATGGTGTACTTCTTCCAGATTTGAGTTGCAATAATTACTGTCAGAGAAAATCGGAAGCTCAGATACTATGAATGAAGTTGTTACCGAAAGACTCACAAGTGCAAATTGTACTGAAGGCAAGTGCGAAGGAGAAGAAGTTAATTAACCAAGTTTGCTGAATGAAGTTTGACGCATCCTTATAATTGCTGTAGGATATTAGCTGTTTGATGCTTGCGGCTGAAAGAGGTTCCAGGTTATCCGACGTCGTCAAAGAACAAACTGCAGCCCTACCAATGCCACATACAAAGAATAAACAGGGGAGGACAATGGTGCTTAAACGTCTGCCACAGATGACCCAGCATCTGTTCAACTATTCCTACCCATGAACGTCAGTCCAGCGGGAAAATAGGAGCGCTTACTAGAACTCCATGCCCAACCAGCGTTTGAACAAAATAGATAGTGGTACAAGCCAAACTCATAGGATATGAGAAACGGTTCCACTGATTAGAATCGTCTCCCTGATCATTGGAGATTTGCAGTACTTGCATAACAATGTGCTACTCAGCTAATTCAGTCACAAGTCCATGCAAGATGAGAAGTGAGAAGTTTGCACCCACTGTTGTTGCGCCAGCAAACAACATTCCTGAAGCGCCCGCCATGCCTTTGTTCAGCCTGTGCTCTGAAGGCCGACGAAGGACCAATACCCAATAAGTTAGAACAAATATTACAACGAACACTCCTTCAGGGTGCTATGAAAGGCAGGTTGGGCTAAGATGCCAGACCACCTACCATATAGAATGCCTTGAATAAAAATGGACGCAACTTCGACCTGGGCCGAAAGAGGATCAGTCTTGGCCATAAGATGGCAAGCAACCAGAAATTGACCTCGTATAAATTTACAGGCATTCTTCTGCAGGATGTGAAGACAGATTCAGGTCCAACTGGTGTATTTTATGACTTCATGCAGGGTGACACAAGTCTTGTACCGCAGTCCGCAATGAGCAGGATCATAGCATGACACAAAATGAAAGTTATATGAAGCTTAGCGCAAGGTGGCCTACACATGTACATGTACATGGCATTTGCTGGTTATTATCGCGAGAGCAAAGCGTTTGTATATCTCGCGTCAAGTCATTGTGTTGCTTCACAAAACAACATGTGTTTGAGCGCGAATCAGATGATGAAATCTAACCTGAGACTGCACCTACGTTATGCACATGATGTTTGTGATGGCAAACTCATACTTCAATAACAGCGCCTTCTCCGACTGCCTCAAAAGTCGCTCCACTCAATATTCTTGAGAAATTTCCCCCATTTTTTACATTGTTGAAGAAAGAATTAAAATTTCTCTTGTTTTCCTTCTTTTATTTGTCAACAATGGCCTCATCTCTCAGGGAAAAAATACATAAAATCACAAGGAAACTATTATTAATAACATCATATTCCACTGTCATATATTCTAGAAATCTGCCAATGGTCTTCTTCTTTTTATATATCAAGCCATGTATTTCTAAATAACTCTACATGGCAAGTGGCGCTAAAACACAGTCCCTGCAGTACAGGTTGTAAGTTGTACCTTCAATCATCTCATGTAATAACCAGAGGTATTGGTAGAGAATGAAAGAAAACTATCCAAGAGAGTGACCTCATTCTCCAAGTATCTGACCTTTGGATCCCAAATAACATCCCCTCAGTTTGTGCCGCCCTCAACTGACCCACATAAACCCCTAGTGTTGTGCTATTGCCAAGATTTTCATCTAACCCTGTCAATGACTCCCATCATGCGATGCATCACAGATAAGCCACCTACTTAGGTTAATAGGAACCCTCCCTTGATGGTGATGGCACACAGCATATTTAAGGGATACCCCGGAGTAAGTGATGCCCAGCCTGTCACAATTCAGCAATGGTCTGGAACCCATGAGTTAAATGGTGTTGTCCTCCAGCCCTCGAACAAAGGGGGTGCAAGAGGACACGTGGCACAATGCTCACAATGTTCTCTGCATGAAATAAGAAAAAAAGTGTGAAAGATGGTAAGGAGCGTGAATTAGCTGATGTTTGGTAATAGTAGATGCCCCCAAGGGATAGGGGGAGCCCACCTTCTGAGCGATGGTGATGGTTAAAGGAAGAGAAGCGTATATTCAGCTTGTCATCACCGTTCTCCACTAGTGATCTCATATTCTGTTTTTTCAAACAATGCAGTTACTTTTGTGCTTATGACTGCATAAAATTGAACATTTGTACTGGAGTACTAGCTAAACTACTCTAGGACCAAATTAATTCTCACTTGGTCCTATTATCTCGATATCCATCTTACAAAGATCGATGACAGAATGCGAACCATAACTGACACGAATATATATAGAATCTACTGTTCGGAACCGAATACATTGTAAAAACAGACGTGATATAATAACCAACAAAGTAAGATACCAGCATGAAACCACCACTGACTTTTCAAAATGTCCAAGACGACCAGGATGCAGAAAACCACTGCACCAGTTTCAAAAATCCAAGAATACACCCTCCCGAGATGATCGGTAACGTCAGATTATCGTCCAATGAACCCAAATCTTAGAACGACCATCAACAAAAATAGAAAGAAAGAGAACCACAACACATACCCAAAGCTTCCGTAATACCACTCACCAACCCAGATACGACGCCAATCACACCCAGTCCAGTCCATCCGCGCAACCCTGCTCCCTCTCTTGCACTATTCACTGTGACGCCTCTCACAAAATCCCAGCTGAGCTCCGTACCACCCAATCTCACAGGTGCAATCCAACCCCAAAATCCCACTGCGGCCATCATCCCTGTCAAACTGGCAGCTAGAAACCCTGCGACACTCTTTCTCGGTGACAATGGTATTTTGACGAGAGGGAATCTACGGTGAGGAATATATAGGCATGGAGGGAGACGTGGAGAGGAAGGACCGTATAAACGACCTATGGTGGATGCAGCTGTGTCTGCCCAAGAGAGGCTATGCGATTGATGTCAGTCAGGGCGGAGAGAGAGAAGGGGAAGAAGGAGATATGTACATGAGGATGGAAAGCGTGGCCACGTCAGGAGGGTAAAATTGAAGAGCGACGTTCGCTCCGAGGATGTACCATATCACACCATTTGTTGAATTCTAGCCATTGTTAAACCAAGAAGAGCAACAGAGAGAGCCTGGTTACCTTTTCGGAATCGCGCATGAGGAAACCAAGTACTCGCTCATACAGTCTTGCAAAGGAGGGATAGCGGAAGCGCAAGAGGTCGGCAGGGTAGATTATACATAGGGAGGACCACAAGCCACGGACGACATAATGAGCAGGGGAATCAGAGACATAGAGGTAGAGAGTGAAAAAGCCTAGTGATGTTATATACAGGGACTTGAGCAGAAAACAAAAGAAGAACGGACCAATTGAGCTGTGCAAGACCTTTCTGGGAATCTCCCAGTTGATGTCTCCACCGTGCTCCGACTCTTCTGGTTCGCTGGAGGTGGCAGACCAGGAAACATCGTCTGTGCTGTGGCCCAGTTCCTCTAGTCGCTGGATAACTTTGCGTGTAACACTTGAAACCGACATAGCCTTGGTCCAGCTTGAAAGGCAACAACAGCACACGAGACGCGACACCAATTTGGACCATCATCCCACGCATAAACATCTCCTATTCAACTACGACTACAACTAATACACATAACCAAGCAGTTTGCCACCAACATTCTTACGACGTGCTTCCTCGTGGTCCAGGATACCCGAAGAGGTGGTAAGAATTATATAGCCAAAACTACGAGCAGGGAGAAGCAAGTTGACCCAAGACTCAATCTGACTGTGTTGCACGTTGAAGCGGGGCGAGATAACGCCCGTTTTGTTAAGACGACCATTCAGTTGGATCACAATCTTTCCTGAGCGATGGTCATCGACGATGGTGAATTCACCAATGTAACCTGTAAGTAGTTGATCAGAACCAGTATCGGCAACCAAAGCGAAAAAAAGAAAGTATGTTGTCTCTTTGGTGAACACACGTCGGTAGAGTGGCCGACAGAGTGCTGTATTGGTTGACGGAGACGAAATGTTTGATATCTCGGAGGGTTAAAACGATCATCGCGTAGGACTCAAATGCGTAGAGCGCCAATCGTAGTTATATCACTCCGAAGGCAGATTAAAATCGCAACGAAAACTCACCATGACGTTGCATGACACTAAGGAACTTGACAATGACCTTGGACGAAGGACGAATAAGGACTTGACGCTTTCCACGGCGCTCAGCATTGACGATATTGTTCAGGCAGTCATTCTAACATCATCAGAATACTTATCTATCAAAGTATAACGCAGATCACTCACCAAGACGGAGACGCGGACCATTTTTAAGAGTAAGGCAGAGGAAGAGGACTATCTAGAAACGGAGTGAGCGATGGATATACGCGGACCCCAGTCTGAGTGTCGTACTACAAAAAGCACGAGTCAAACAGGGAAAAAGAATTATTTCCATGATTCGTCCTCTGCTCGGGCAGCCACTTCAGACCGTTTGAGAGGAATATTTACCTTGCAGCTGACTCGGCAGAACGAACGATCGAAATAGTATGTAACGATGTTTGATATTTGATTGTCATGTACTATATAGCCCATCAAAGCCACCACGCAAATGCCCGATCAACCGTCACCGACCAGTGCCGACGACAAGCACTGTCTATTCCGCAATCATGGTATGTTTATTACAATTTCTTGTCCAAACCGTGTTGAAATACAGTCTGTAGGGTCGTGTTCGTACCAAGACCACAAAAAGAGCTTCGCGCGTCCTCATCGAAAAATAGTACGTTATCTCTCTTAGTCGGTGTTCCATCCTAATCAAATTTGACACACAGCTACCCCCGTCTCACCCTCGATTTCCACACCAACAAGCGTATCATCGATGAAGTGGTCAGCCAATTTCCCTCTCTGACAATTGAAATAATCCATCGACGTTTGTCTTCAGGCCGTTGTCCCTTCCAAACGTCTGCGAAACAAAGTTGCAGGTTTCACGACACATCTGATGAAGCGTATCCAAAAAGGACCCGTTCGTGGTATCTCGTTCAAACTCCAAGAAGAAGAACGTGAACGCAAAGACAACTACGTCCCGGAAGTTTCTGCTCTGGATACGTCTGTGGCTGGTATTGAAGTCGATCCTGAAACCAAGGTGCGTTATCTCACGAAAAACTTTTTTCGGGGGCTAGCTGAAATGGGGTGTTGTTGTGCATCAGGCTCTCCTTGATCAACTCAACTTTGATTCTATCCCTGTCAATGTTGTTCTACCCGTTACTGCTGCTCCGGAGAGACCGAGGCGCGAGAGACGAAATGTTCCTGGTGCTGGCCGCTCATAAGTTGTCAACGGTGTAGATTATCATGTTCGTTCCCTTTTCTTGCCTAGGCATATGAATATGATGATGGCATTTTCTCTCATTTTCTTTGAGCATCCTATTTCAACATCGTTAGCATCAACTCCTGCAGCAGGTGAATATAGATGAAGCAATTCATGGGTATTACACAAGAACACCATCGAGAACGAGAACTAGACCACATTGTCCCATCCTCTTCATCACTTTGCAGTGGTCACTTCATTACCGTGTGAAGTATTTGTTTATAATGAAATCAAACGAGTGATTTACTTCCAACAAATCGAGTAGACAGACAGATGAACTCATCAGAGACGCATTTTTCGGATTACAAGACTCTTCGCACATAGAAAGGTGGAAAACAAAATTAGAGCACTAAATAACCCCTTCCATAGCTTTTGATTGACCTTTGTTGGGTCCCTCACAGTGAAATGCACAGGTGCGTCCTCAGAAAAATGCCGGATCAAGGTCCCGGCAGGAACGATTGGGCCTTAGGTTTACAGAAGAAGAGCCTCCTATGTACAGGTAGAATGTACTGTGAAGTGGAGAGGTTTCGGAGTTCTCTGCATACGTCGCTAGGTGAACTGAATAGAATAAAGAAAAAGAATAAATGAAGATCGAGCGAAGCACGGAGACGGAGAATGGACGTGGATTCGGGAATGTAGGGGGAGTAGGTGACGAAAAGGGATATGGGAAAATACTCCGTTAGTCCCATGTCAATCTAGCAGTGTAACAATGTTCATCATTATCGTCTTCGAGAACCAATCAGTCACAGCTCTGATATCCACTGAAGTCATACATTACTCTTCTTCTCAGATCCCGCCACCATGATCAACGTTTGGCTATGTGCACCATCACCAAGGTTGTAATTTGGTATCAGCTGATAACAACAACAGTCCCGACAAAAGTGCGACCCAGTGGTTGCAGCGGATACAATTGACCTCTTTCTTTCCTCTCACCTCTCACCATGATTTGTCTGCTCTCTTGGTTTTGTAGCAGTCTTATCAGAAAGAAGTCTTGTAGTGTCCAATCTAAACTGCAAGAATAGCCTGAACAGTTATGAACCTGAAACCTGTGCTTTGTCTGGTGCCATCACCCATACATCGAAATTATTGCCATGAGACAAGAGACATTATTGACGCAAAGTATGGGAACTGCACACAACCCTCATCACAAGCATATGTACATGGAATCTGATATTGATGACCAAATGATTAATACATTAACAAACAGATGTTGGAGGATTTTAGTTTGAAATCAATATAGTCTTCTTTGAAAATGTCGTGCATTACACTTTTTGCTTTATGTTTGGTGTCCACGTAGATCAGAAACCGAATGAACCGTCGATTAGAAGAAATATGGTAGTCGTTCTCTGACATCACACTATCAAGTGACTTGACATGCCTGCCAGAGACCTATTGTGAATATATATCAATACTCAGACGTCACCTAGGCTGACAGCTGAGGGATCCTCTAGTCAAGATGGGCATCATTTATACGTTCACTATATCCACCAGTTTACCCGTTATCTGGGAAGGAAGACAAGCGGAAAGATTGGGTGTGATGAGGACGTAGTGTTGGGATCGGTTGGTTGGAGTCGTGGCATTGAACTTGTCGGGTTGTGACCTATGGATCTCCATGTACCAATCCATTCTAACACATTGGACAAAAGAATCTTAGATTGCAAGGCTTTTCTAATGGTTAGGGATGCAAAATTGACCATCTGACTCAAGCCATATTCAACAACAAGCAAGCTGTAGTCCAAAGAAGGGAATGATCTACATGAATAATATTTGTGTCTGAAGTTCGGAATTTCCACCGTGTGAAGTTGGTCACGTTATCTCCCGCACAATCTTCTCGGATCAAAATTTCCTGTTTTTGTGAACACAGTCAAGGTATCAACTTTGTCAACTTTGTCCTCACTTATTGACCACTAATACATATAAAATGCTTATATCAGTCATGGCATTGTCTTCCCGATTCAGAATGCTTCCCGCATTTGATCGATGGTTGCGGTCCTCTTTCTGCAGAACCTTTTCTATTTCACGAAGTCTTCTTGAAGTACCATCTTGGCGGCTTCGCGCACATCACGAATTCGCCTTCCCTCGGCATTCCCATGCTCGACTTCTACACGCATCTACCAGTGCGTGCAATCTATCGGCCAGAATTACTGCTGCTTGAATGATAACGTGTAGTAACGCGACACGGCGGTATCCAAAGACCAAAACCCGGAACAGGGTGAGCAGAGACTTGGAACAGCCTATAAAGATGAATTGATCTGGCCTCACAGGATTCAAGTACATTTTAAAGACTCCAAGGGTAATCTCCTCAAGACCGTCGAAGCTAATGAGGGAGATGACTTGTTGGGTGTAGCGCATGAGTACGATATCGACCTAGAGGGTAGGTAGCTTATGCATTGCACTGGTCCCTTCCAACCCTGATACATCACCCCAATTTTTTTACTTCTGCCATTTAAAACTTTCCTTATACAATTTTTCGGATCCTCAGGGGCCTGCGAAGGGTCTGTTGCTTGCTCGACATGCCACGTAATACTTCCATCAAAGTATTACGACCTGCTTCCCGAACCAGATGACGACGAAAACGACATGCTCGATATGGCGTTCGGTCTAACCGATACAAGTCGACTGGGGTGTCAAGTGAAGCTGACAAAAGAACTCGATGGTATTACGGCTACACTGCCTGCTGCCACACGGAATATGTTTGTCGATGGTGCGTGACCGGCAATGATCAGATACCGTTCATAGCGTTGACCTCGGCGTACTGTAGGGAAGAAGCCGACCAAGCACTAACAGGCTTAGAATTTCCTGCGTCATGTTTCTACAAGCACGTGTTATTCGGGAACAGACTCTTGCTTTGTCTCCGAGTTAGAAGAACAGTTAGAGCTCCGTGCTACTCGCGTTCACTCTTGACACAGATTAATACATTGGGGCGAGACTTGATAATTTCCGCATAGTGGGCGGCGCCCGCGTACGGCATGCTTCAGGGAAATATACATCAAGCATCGATATGAGCTACCTACACCGCAATCTGAACAGTTATATCATATGGTCGTATTTTACATATAAAGTCTGCAGCTGTCAGCGCTCTGATATGTATTTGAAAGTGCTTAGTCATGCTTGTCGTTTTGTGACACTAAATGTCCTCAGGGATGTACTGCTTCATATATTAAGGGCAACAACTGTCTGCGCTGACAGTACCGCAAATCGTATGGAACGGCACATCTGTTGAAGCATGAAAAATTTTCGCCTCGTCATCACGTCGTCATTCAATTCTCAGACACCACTATTACTCATTTATTATCATATCGCTACAGGTACTTCCGAAACCGTCTCCATTACTCCTCTAACATCTCTACACAATGTTGGTACTTAAACTTCAGTTTAACTCTCACTTGGACCCGGTCTCCGGTACTCGGTTTCAGATTGACCTGAGTGCAGTATCACTCTATTGTCCTGACATCTACTGCTGCTCCGCTGTTAACATTTTTAAACTGATCTTATCAGATCCCTGACTGTACCTAAGTCAGTGCCTTATTACTAGCTCTGGCGCGTTTACACCTTTCGTCTTCCATATTCTGTTCTCTATCTCCATCATTCTTAAGGCAGCAGAACTGCCCTATAAACTTCACCCCACCTTCCTTGCTTCCCGCTTGGGCCTGTCAATGTCTGTCACTTCGCCTCACCGTCCATGGCCAGCAGACGAGTCATCTCAGGTCTACGTGAGTTATATAACAAGGCTTGTTTGGGTTACGTGTCGCTGACTGCCTAGTTTTTTTTCGTCAGCCTGTGAGATTAACCTCAACCGTAACACTCATCAGTCGAACCTCGTCTTTCGGCACGAATCAATGTCTAGAGAGTATTTCCTCTACCACTCCCGACCGCCGCTCGCTTGTGGGAGTGTGTAAACCGCTACGATCGTCGCCTCTGGCTGGTTCAGTCTTTCAGGCTGATGAAACGATCGCCGAAGTGAAGGAAACAACAAAGCTTAAACCTTCAAGGATTGTCTCCACACCAGACTTCGCGTCCATCCTGATTCCTCCGCCTGTTGCAAAGCGTTCCAGGCCCAGGACTGCTGAAGGTTCTCAGAACATTTTTGTCACCTCAGTGCCTCGGCCGACCAGCCCGGATACCGTCAAAGAGTCTACCGTCAAAGAGTCTGCCGTTTCGCATGCCTTCTATTCTGGAAATTCGGCGAAGCAGGCTAGTACTCATTTGGGAAGGTCCGCTTCTTCGGCTCAATCATCATCTAGCGCCTTTCCTACTCCAGCTGTCTGTCCACCGACGAGGAAGGCTGGAAGTACACCTCATCTCCGAGCTGCCTTTCGTAGTCCATGTATTGTGCGCTCCACAACTCCCCCGCCCCTCTTAAGTTCGAAAAAGCCATCGGCTGGACGTTCGTCATCAATTCATCGTAATCCTGGCGACAATTCATGGCTGATAGCAAATCCTTACGAGGTCACTCCAAAATTTACCCGATTAGGACTGGCATCTCCACATGTAGTTCTACCTCTGTGCGCAAAAGAGCACAGTCATTTGGCGCGTCAGAACTCGAAATCAAGCGTTAAGACGTCAACTGCACGGATATCGCGTGTCAGAAGTACCAATTCATCTTCCGGCACTAGTCTTTCATCACGTTCACAACAAGACGCTTTAAATTCATCGAGTCCGAGCTCGACGAAGTGCGATTTGTCGAATCGTGCTTCTGAACCTTGCTCTTTGCACCTACCACAGACTAGTGTGGCTCCTATAACATCCTCGGGCACTGCGGTTACTTCCGAAGGGGAAGCATCCGATCTGCAATATCCTTCTGCTTCGAAATCTGATCATTACGCTCGATCCGCTCCCACTGTAAGGACTTCGAGAACAAGTCCTTTGGTTCGGTTGAAGAATCTGACTCTTCGGACATTCAAGTCATCCGCGTCATTGAAAAAGTTAAATATTACTCCTATTATCGAAAATTTAACTCCAGCCGCCGATATTAGGCTGCAAGGAGAAATCAAAATTGGGCTTCTCACTCCGCGATCAAGCTCTCCGACG
>Ga0153951_1000376_pt1 | contig 16683 bp, 20 predicted proteins | sample TSNJ035MetaG_FD_102278 | JGI IMG/M metagenome (GOLD analysis project Ga0153951, IMG submission 102278) | Attine ant fungus gardens microbial communities from New Jersey, USA - TSNJ035 MetaG | ecosystem: Host-associated > Fungi > Mycelium > Unclassified | place: USA: New Jersey, Wharton State...
AATCGTGATCGGGGCTTTTGCAGAGATGTACAATGCGTTTTACAGCCGTGTATCTCCGTTTATGTGAATCTTTGACTGAAGCGGTAAGAACAATATTGGATGCGCTTCGCTACTCTTCACATTGAAAAAATATGCTATTGATGCCGGAGCCCATTTCAAGCAATCTGAAATACCAGTAGACAAGGCCTTGCCTCTTAAGGTGATCCTGATCGACAAAGAGATCCTGCGCATTACAAGAAGGAGAAGAGGATCACTGGTCCTGTTCAACGTGGCCAATTATAAATAAAATCATCTCTTCCTATCGTATGAAAAGACTCATGAGTAGCTTTATCTAATGATCTATATGCATCACCTCTGAAGCTAAAGACATGTCTTTTGGTCATCTTCGGAGAGAGCAGGTGTTTGAAGGCATAGTCTAGAAAACATGCACGTCATGCGCGACCGCTCTTCCTGTCCGAGGTTGAAGTAACACTCATAATCTTAACCTCGAAGTGGAAATGAGGACAGTGATATTACACGCAGCAAGTCGCGAGCAGGTCTCTGAGTGAAAGCTCTCAAGTGTCGACAAAGCTTCCGCAGAGCTCTCAAGACATCCAATTCTGACTCCTGCTCTTTATGTGATTCTAACTGAGAGAAGGGCTAGTATTAAGATTACTTGATCTTAACTTTTTCAGGGTTCCCATGTTTAGGCTTTGAGGAGTTCCTGAGTTTTTGCCGCAGACATCCAATTCTGGAGATGGTGCCATCCGAATCTATACATTTCACAGTAGATCATAATTGCTGGCACCTCTTTCAATTGAGTACCTTCCAGTTGATGCCAGAACCATTGCCATACTTCGCCTCTAGCCACTCATTAGCCTTGCTGAAATGCTTGTTGCCAAGAAAACCTTTGTGAGCCGACAAAGGGGAAGGATGTGCCGATTTCAATATGAGATGCTTCTTCTGCAGTAAGGCCGATCTATCAATTTTCATTCGTCTTCAAAAGAGAAAGAAAACTGACCGTACCCACACCTATAGCATCACACGTCCTCTGAGCAGGAAGGCCCCACGCCATGATAACAATGCCAGGGTGATCTTGTCGAGCCAGAATCTTGCGCAGAACCTCCGCAGTGAATATCTCCCAGCCCTTTTTGAAATGGGAGCCTGGCCTGTGGGCTCGAACAGTCAAGCTCGTGTTCAACCAGAGAACACCAAGCTCAGCCACACGACTCAGATCGCTGTGAGGCAGATGTTACTTTGTCATAATGCAAACGACAATCAACCCACCTTGAACTTGGTGGTTTGAAACCAGGTATATCTTGGGAAAGTTGCTTGTAGATATTTATAAGCGAGCCCGGTGGTTTGGTTGGGGGGAGGACAGAAAATGAAAGCCCTGGAAGACCGTCAAACAATGACGGTCAAAATGGTTGCATCATCCCCAATGAAACTTACCATGCGCTTGACCAACGTTATGGTAAGGATCGTATAAAAAATCAATGAGTCTCCTTGTGATGATTGAGCTGGGCCACCGACCTGACCCAGAATCACCATCTTTACTTGGTCAAAGGGGGTGAGCCTGGACCAAGAGTAGATCTGTTCCACTTAAATTAAAACGCTGTCAATCGGAAGAGGCCTAGATGACGGTGTGAGGTGCTCACTAGGAGGGTATATTGTGTTCGATTCACTTTCTTCCAGTAGAAACTGCTTCAACTGAAGTACGCAAATTGAGCAAGATCTGACGTTCATTCCAGAACTCCGGAAGGTACCCTTGTAAAATAAGGCTTTGAAATTTCCGCCTCAAGGACATGTCGCCAGGATTCGTGCATAGTCTCCTCTTCGAGCGAGTCAAGTATCGCCTGGATCGTTTCGCGGCTTTTCTTAACATTGGTAGTGCTTTGACTAATCGCAACATTATGTTTAATGGCCTGCATTTTTAAATTGCCGCGGGCAGCGACTAATCTGTCGACATTCGAACAGTAGTCTTGGAAGCTTGGACCAGCGAAAGCATTCCACCTTCAATACTTGCAATGGATATTTTTTGAGACGCCTTAGGCATATGTATGTTGCATGATCGTGCTATGTACAGTTGTTTACGACTACTAGCACGCTGGACAGGATAAGTCAGGCAGATGGTGGGATCGGGGACGGAATAGATCGAAGCCCCTACAATCCTTACAATTCTCCACGATGCAGGCATCGATTACAGATGGATAGGCTACTACTGAATGAAGCAATCAAAATTATTGTTGGCGGTAAAGCTTCCGGTTCTGAAACTTACCATTTACAGTAGAGATGTTAATCGAGGTTCACCATCCCAAGTCATTGCGAAGCATTGACTGGTATTCGATGAATCATCTTGATTTCTGGGCTGGTTCAGCATAGTGGTCAGCTATGTCCTTGTGACGATGCCACCTCCTGCCACGGTCTCTACGTATAATTACACTATATTGGCAAAGGAGATAATGTCTGGATAATAAATGAATACAGCAGATGGTCAACTATGGCAGATGAGTCGGAAAGCCCTCAATCTCCTGTCAGCCTCCTGACGGCACGATTGCTCTGTGTATTTGCGACCTTCTTCTCTACTTCCCAGGTGACTTTTTCGATATTGTCTATTGTCATGACAGGTTTTTTACCCAGTTGTCTTGAGGAGTCGATAATGTCAGTGAGTGAGCCCATAGGTATTTAGTGAACTCGCCTTTTCTTCTTTACCACTGGTAATGACGGCACTTCATCCCCATCTTGTTTCTCTTCACTGTCAGAGTGAATTATGATCTTCTTTTTGTTCTTGGATTTACCTGTACCACCAAAGGTTTTGCCTTCGATGGACAGTTGCTTCAAGTCTCGCTCTAGTTTTGATATTCGAGGTTGCTTCGATGTCTCTGATTTTCCAGCGGCGAGATCCCTAGTTCTCGTGACGGTTGTCCTAGGGTTCGTGGTATCCTGCCATTTCTCCTCTTCCTCCTCGTCATCAACATATTCATCATCATCTTCATTGTCCGCCTCCACTGCTTTCAAATCAAGTAGCCTATCTTCTTCCTCTATCAAATCCTTAATCTTATCAGTTCGCTCCGTTGAAAAACCGCTGATGACCGTTTCCATCTGGTTGATTCTCTCTGTTACTGGAACTGCGTTAGGCTCATGAGTGAACTTATTGACAAGAGGGAATGAGATGGATAATTCTTCATCAGCTTCATCACCAGGATCCAACTACAGAAGGTTGGGATCAATGAGGTAGACCGATGCTGAGATACCACGAGCGCACCAGATTCATTTCAACATCTGCAGCTTCTTCCTCTTCCTCGTCCGACAATATTTGTCTCTGTGTTTTCATGGGACTTCCGAATAGACCGGCTCTGTGGAGCATATCGATTTTTGCGTCAGTTTTAAGTTCATTTTGCTCCAACTGTAAGGCCTCATATAATCAACAAGATTGCACAGAGCCGTGGAAGCTCACCTCGCTCATGAGACGACGTGAATACTTTTCCTCCATGATTCTCATGCGCTCTTCCATCTCTCGCATTACTTCTTCTCGTGTTTCTACTTCAGTGAGTGCACATCTCATTTCCGCCTCAAACAGCTACGCGGCAGAAACTGTCCATAAGATGATTACTATGATGAAAAATAAGCCTGACCTTGAGCCTCAGATCTTCAACCTCATCAAACAAGGCATCGATCAGAGGATTTGACGGTTCTTCGTCGTAGTCATCTATATCATCTGCAGGCTCATCTTCTACATAACTTTTCAGCTGTACTCCAGAAAAAAAAAACAGAAATAGACCTACCTTCAACTACTTCTAGGATAGCTTCACTTCTCTTTCCCATTGTAATGGTAACCCTTCTCCTGAAGGGATTGGGATTAATATCGGGATCATTCATGGTCATGGGACTAATGTCCTTGAACTTCTGGCCTCTCAATTTACCTGGACCAATTGATGGGGCTTTCTGTACGGGGGCAGGAGCATTTGTCGTGTAAACGGCTTTGGCTAGTGCAGAGAACTTCATGACGTGCAAGTTCTCATCATAGCCTGTGTCGTATGGATTGACATTTACAATCATGGCCTGTATGTCAAAGATATGAGGTCTTGCCAATCGAGGGTTACAAAGTACCTCACCACTCGTCCTTCGCCTGTGAAATAGTCCATTAGACACTCTGTGAGCTTGCTGTGGCGGAAGGGAATGACAGAAAGTGTCTTGCGAATGTCTCGGGTATCCATCCGACCATCCTTTCCCAAACCCTCTTGCGCAAGACTGGAAGCAAGTTTCTTCTGGTTCGAGCGCAAGACTTCCATGCATTGACCAAGGACCATGAGGGATTTATTGATATTACCAGCCTCCTTCAGACGGTCTCCAGTGGTATGAGTGTGCTTGGTGCGTTCAGAGCCAGCAAGGTCAACCAACGTAAGTCGGGATACTTGCAAAGAAGTCGGGTCCTTGATTTTAGATATCAATCGACTGTTGTGGAAGAGACAAGTATAAACCTACATCTTTTTCGCCCCGATGTCCTCTAACGATTTTGATGATGACCATCCCGTGACTACGGCTACTTTGATGATTGGCCAGAGTCCCAAACACTCGACGATGGAGTTGTCCAAGTTTGACAAGAGATTTAGCTTGAGCGGCACTGGTAATACGGAGTTGTCGAAGACCAGCGATGTACTTCCCGTTGTTTTCCGCGCCTGCATTATCGCAGGCTGGCGAAGGGCGCACCGGGAGGGCTTTCCTCATCAAAAGAAGCTTTGGATCCGTTGTAGCCTTAGGTGTGGGCAGTCGACTAAATGATTCATCCTTTACTGAATCCAATAGGTCGTAAACCTTCTCGTTGTAGACTTCAATGTAGGAAAGCCAGATGTTGTACTCGTAATTGCGGTCAACTTTAATGGTCGTTAGATCTACATCCGAGTCGATCTCGGAGTTGGAATCGAGTTGCCCAAGTACCTCTACTAGACTCGGTTCAGTGGATATTCGAGGAAGATCACTATCGTTGTCGTCCGACGGCTCGATACCATAAAGACGTACAGGTCGATACTGGGGTAATCTTTTTTAGATCTACAGGATACCATAGATACAAGCTACTCACTTTTCCGTCGCCTTGCAGGCCTTCGATACTGTTGAAGATCACATCAAGGGTCCTAGGTAAGATTCCGACAGTGCCTCTTGCATGTCCACCTTGCACGGTGTAGGTTTTTCCAGAGTTGGTCACTCCGTATGTAAAGAGTAGACCATTCTGTCCTTGTAAGACATCCTGGACAAGAGGAAGAGTGGTCTTGGAGAAGAAATCAGACTGGGTCGTCTCTGGCAGAAAAATGCGGGAGAAAGTATAAATTGAAGAGCCTGTGATGGTGGAAGTCCGGAATCGAGTTTTGTTCACTCCATGGCATTGTGGTTCTGTCATTCGAACAGAAGTGTCGGAGAGGGGAGTCAGGTAGGGTGCAGAAGTCGGTTCCTCATCCCCAATTCGAGGGCGAAGTCGTAGATAAGCCTAAGATCTTGTCCATCGATATTTCTTGTCACTAATATGAGAATCTCCTCACCGTGATAGGTTCACGATCCTCGCCCTGAGCACTAGGGGTTTTGGTATCTTCATATGTTGGTGGATTCCTTGACTTTGTTTTGGAGGAGCCATCAGATACAAAGCTCGAGTTGGATCTACTGCTTAGAGGTTTCCTTGGGATTGGAGCGCGTTTCACACCCGTAGGTGCAGGTTTTGTAAGACCTGTGGACTTGGCCATCACTTTCGTTTTTGTCGTTCTGGAGGCCACTGGTGCTGGAACATTTGCAGAAACTGCCTTATTGCGGGCAGAGCTCCTCGTATCCATGTCCGTATTAAAATCTCAGTCTCGGGATGATCTTTAAAGCCTGCATGATCATTCGATCATTCATTGATGAACATGGACTCACGTGATTGACGCGTCGCTATAATTACGCTCGAGTATTGAGGTATCCTGTAGCATTGCAAAGTTCTGAGATATTATACATGGGAAACACAAGGCCTAGCGAGCTCGTATCCCGGGTTGACCATTGGAGCACAACCGTAAGATGTCAATGCACGCACAGTCACATGACTGACATTGGAACGCGTTTAGTGGGAACAACTATCTTGGTTATTTACATCTTCCGGCCAGTGGCCGACATTATCTATTTCCATCTTCTCCCTCCATGGTTGCCCTCAAAGAGGACTCTTCCAAACGTCGCCGCTCTATTGCTGTATTAAACCAAGCCAAGAAAGTTCCAAACGGAAGGCGGCGAGCATATAGCATCGCTCCTGGGGAACGTCTAAATGACCTAGACAAATCACGTCGGCCGTCATTCGTAAGTTTTCCATGAATTCCAGTAACTGAAATGTTTTGAAGCTTTTGGGTCTCCTTTCAGGCGCCGAGAAAGAGTATCTTGAAATCATCTGTACTAGTTAACACAGACGACGCTTTAGAACAGCTTTCACAACCATCGAATTCGCAATCTCTACAATTGGATGATGAAAATATAACTCAATCAATGGATCTCACTACCGACTATCGTGCAAAGCTCCATGACAATACGTCTCGCAAGTCCTTGGGTCGGCGGGTCAGCTTCGCGGAACATGCCCATGTGCGACTCTTCCAGATACCCAATCAGGACAACACAAATAGTACTGGCTCCCCACAATCGTCCCCGCTCCCATCATCATCTCCCGAGGCAAACCTGCAACCTACACTTTCCAATGAAAATGACTATCCCGCATCGTTCTCTCGGAACAAACGAGGCTCCGTTCGTCCTTCTTTTGCAGGAAGTGAAGATATGGACCTCACTACGGCCAGTCCAGGTATTATTATAAATGATGAGGACTCTGTCTTGATGAATGAAGAAATGGACTTGGATGAAAACGTCGAAATGGAGGTTACTGAAGTCTTACAGGGAGGACTGCTTCGTAGACACTCATCGGCAGTTCGCCAGCCCTTTGCGCCGGTTCGACCAAGGGACTCAATCATATTCCCCTCCGATGACGCAGTCCCATCTGATGATAACCAGAATAACGAAAACTCACAGATGTCCTCGATGCTGCAGGATGATAACTCACAAGTGCACTCAGTTGAAAACAGTCAGGAGGGTATGGAGTTCACTATCCCCATGGGACAGTCCCTTCGACCGCCTGCCACCGAAGACCCTGTCTGGCTTGCACTCCGTCGAATGACACATTCTGGTGATACTCCACATGAGCCAGAGGCCTTCTCAGAGGACGATATCCAGGTTGACAGAACTCAGCAAGGCATGGACCTCAATGACGCTATGGCCCGCCTTATACGTGTTAGGGACTCCCTGGGTGGTGTAGATACTGCAAATATATCAGGGGATATGGACGTCGCAAATTTTGCGATGCATGAAGACTCCCTCAGCACAGATGTCAGCATTGATGACGATATGGTAGATGGCAATGAGACGTTGAACGTCAGTAAAATAGTTGGGCGCATGAGCCTCGGATATCAGGATTCAACAATGGACGAGTCTGGAATCTATGGTTCACTTCAACCCCTTTCTTTCTCAACGCCTCAACAATCCCTTGCTACATTGTCTCAGGAGTCCACACTTGAAACCCAAGCATTAGATGAAGTCGAAACGATGTCGGGGCAAGCAATGCTCAACCCACTGCCCGAGGAAATAACGATGCCTTTCACGTCCACAGCAGTGCAAAAACAAACCCAGATCACCCCTGCTTTCTCATTTGGTCTCCCCATCACAGCTCCTACCATCTCAAGAACACCCACAAAACCCGCGTCACCAGTTAAACCCAAACCTACATTTTCGGCTGCTTTCGCCCCTCCTGTAGCAAGGCCTTCACCCAGAAGATTTGAGTCACCATCCACACCCGTACATGACACACTCAACAAACGATCTTTCTCAGTCATTCAAGATGGTGTTCATGATTCCGGGCGTCCGAGTCCTACTAAACGTCCAGCATTTGACCAAGGGCCTCTTGAGCGTCCATCATCAGATACCTCACATGGATCATCTACCGCACTGCAGGCTAGAATGTCACCGTCTCCGAGCAAAAAAACTGGACCAAGAAACTTGTCTGTTGTTCCAAAGCGGCCATCGGGTTATTTTGCGCGCAGGAAGAGTCTTGGGAATGCCTTCGTTGCGTTTCAGAATGAACAGAGAAGTGGAAACTCGACAAGCAGCCTAGTATCTCCGGCAAAGCAGACAAGCAATGGTCGTATGAGTCTAGGTTCCGTTCCTTCCGCGGCTTGGGTACGATCTGACAAGATTGTGCCTCACCAACCTACTATCGTGCCACCAGTTGAAAACACCCAGGCACTACAGGAGCAGGTACACACATCTCCACTCATTTCTGATCCTCCCAGAGCATCGCCCTCCCCGGTTGTCACTGAGGCGGTTCCCGATGAGATTCCAGAGCAAGTCAATGGTGAACAAGTCAATGTAGAGTACGCGTATCCGGGCGGAGACCAAGTTGATGATGACAGGACGCAAGAGCATTCGCCACCCCAAGAAGAAATCCAGCCAGATGATATTGTGAGTTATACAGTTCAGATTTCTCGATATGTCTTCTAATAAATTGAATCCAGCTATCAATCTCGATAGAGAAGTTTTTCGCCCTGACAGGTATCAGATTCATGGATGAACTTACAGCCCCAAGACGCTCAATGCATCCTGGTTTTGGTAATCGCCAGGCCCGAAGTCCAGCAGATATACCGCTTACAGAGTACTACATTGCAATGGGAATTGATGTACCTCAACTGGGGTTGTATACGCGAGTCTCGAAGGATTTGGAAGGTTGGATAACGAGGAGCAAGGCAGAGTTTGTACAGGCCGAGGAGGAAGCAGCCAAGATCACCCCTGAGTTATTCATTGAGTTCACGCGGGCAGATGAAGAGGGACAGGCCGAGCTTTTGGTAAGCTCCATTTTTTCCTAAATGCGTGGGCTAACTATCACAAAAGCACCATCTAAATCTCATCCGATCAAATGCTCGAGGACAAGCCAAGTCGGATTGGTATGATTGGAAGCTACGATGGGTAGAAGGATTGCAATTGACCGCCGAACAAGTCTTCAATGACCTTCAGGCAGTATGTCCTCTTGTTCGATGTATAAATAATGGCTCGGCTCATTATCTATTTTAGGATGCCAAAATGCTGGAACCCATCAAAAAGTCAACTGAGGAACTGTTGCCGACGTTGGAGAAAGAGTATATTGACATCCTCAAGGAACTGGAACACGAACAGGAAGAAGTTAGGCAAATTGAGGCCAGTGACCAGGGATACCTTAACGACCTCAAGGTTTCCATCGCAGAACAAAAGTACGCTCATGTTCTGATATTTGAAAATCTTTTAAATGTTTTTTAGTATCGAAGTTGAAACACAACGTGCAGAATTATACGAACAGACAGAGCAGCTCAATCATCTTGAAGGACGATTGCAAGAATTAGCAACTGAAAAGAAAGTAGCGATGGATGTGATTAGCAAAGCACGGCCACAACACGTCTTGCTGACGGAGGTTTTCAAGCTTCGTGGTGCGTATATATTCTTCTCCGAGGTCACCATCCAACGTTTTTGTTGTTAGATGAACTCGATACCTTGGAAGATCTTCATCGCTTTCGTGTCATCAAAGTTGACGAAAGCATGATTGAATACATATACGCCTCTTGTTTTAGGGTCTCCATTCCCTGCGATCATCATCTTCCTGTTGCATCAGGCGTAGAGATTGCTCCAGTCAACGGCCTAGCATTGAGGACCAAGGACGATCTCCCTAAACTCAGCAAACTATTTCTGCAAGCTGCAAAGACGTTTATTCATCGTACACAACCTGTTTCTTGTGCAGAGGTTTGTGATAACTCTAATCCGATCTGATCTCTAGTTCTAATACAATATTCAGATCATTTCTTACTTATCAGACTATTGGTCCTCATGCTCACAGTTACGCGCGCAAATCCTATTACTCGCTGTCAGATATCCCGTTGATATATCATTAATCGACTGTGATGGACTACCAGGATTCAAAGCACGGACCAAAGTCATGATACCATCCAAAAAGGCTAAATTTTCGGCAACATTTAACTTTACTCCAGATATATTTTCTCGCTGGCCGCTATCAGTAAGTTCGCTGACTTGCGACGTTGAAGTTGCATACGGCCCTGTTAGGTATCCAATCCATGACCCGCTTCGACTCCTACTGACAATTAATCTTAGTCAATCAGAAATCTCGCAAGCTCTGTCTGAGCGTTTTAGTCAAGCTACCCCATCTGACAATTATGCCTGCCTACTAGACGCGTGCATCGAGGCTCAGGAAGTTTATAATCAGGAGCGTCCATGATCTACTGGAGACACCTATCTACAATTATACTTTCCTTCACTTTTCAACCTTTGGAACTTGATTTCTCTCATTTGTGGTACTTTTTTGTTTGGTAGCTGCTTGTTCCAACAATTTAGCAATAGTGTTTTAATATTGATTTCAATTAGGGAAGGTAAGATATGATGTGATGGTCGTCAAGATCGTATCGGAATCATGAACTAGTACAGTAAATCAAAGGAGTGTCTATCTATACGCCCGGGGAGAGGATACACATCATCTATAGGAAATCATTGAATTCAATTGAATCTGTATAGTCTGTCCTCGAACGTTGGAAAAAGAATCGCTGAATGCCTGGAAGATGGGTTATCAGTCAGATAAGGAAGCTAGTTCAAAGGACAGCACTTACAATGATGTGGCTCACGTACGGAGCACCCGAGTCATCTGGTCCAATTCGGTCAAGAGGACAGATAAGACCGCCTGATCGCCTTTCAACAGGTCAAGTTCAATCTCTGCTAGATCCTTTACACTCGCCCATTCCGATAGGGCTAATTTAGCAGCACAGCCAATCTGAACAATATCCTTCTCCTTCCTCTCTGCGTTCAGACTTTGCCTCACACTGTCCTCACACCTTCTCTGAGTATCTCTTACAGCCTTTTCGCGTAACATTTCCGCACATTTGAGTTTCTCCTCCAAAGACGAGGCATATACTCTTGCATCTTCTCCCTTCCGCTCATTGGCTTCCAGATAGGTTATATGTCGAACGGTGTCCTGCATCTGTCGAGCGTGCGTTTCTTTGAGTGAAAAAATTTCATGTTCCATCGCTTGCACTTGCATCAGGCGTTCTTGCACCATGTTCTCCGCTTTTGCAAGCTGTAGACGGAGCAAATTGACAACAGGCGAATCGACCTGGCCCAAATCAGAGTTCGCAAGATTATATCGTTGAGAGACGTGCACTGCTGGAGATGGTGTGACATCAGGAAGTAGTACCTGCGAGATTGAACCATAACCTGCGGGCGAGTCGAGTGTGCTCAAACACGGACTAGATGGTAAATCAAGCGCACTTGAGGCAGGTGAAGTCGTTTCTGAATGGAATGGAGCCGGAATATCATTCAGCAGATTATTTAACTCATCTCTTCCAAGAGTATGAGCTGCTTCGGAAGCAAACTGTTCCCAGGATAGGATGGAACCTCGGCCGAACTCCTGAGCATTGCTTGCCGCTTGATATTGTGGAGACTCAAAGTGTGGTGCATCCTCACCAGAAGTGTTTACCCTTATGGGTAGCTGCCGTCCCAAAGACCGGCTAGGGGTCTTAGGCGGAAGTGCTGGAGGCTTCTGGGGCCGGTATTTCTGGATCCGGGGCATCGCAGGTGTAGGTGCACTTGGATTCGCAACAGGAGCAAGGAGAAGCTCCACATCCGCTAATTCTTCTTCGTCTTCATCTATGCACTCGGAGATGTGTGACATATTACCTACACCTTGGCTGTTAACCCTTGGACGCTGGCGTACATTACGTGTAGAAGAGGATGGACTCTCCGAACAATGACTTGTAGAGGGTAGAGGCCGATTGTTATTATCCTGAGTCACACTGCGACGACGAGTGGACTTGACAGCAGATGCCTGCGGAGTAGAAGAAAGAGTAGGGCTGGAGGAAGATTGGGGACCCAGGCTAACGGATCCCGATGATAAGGATGAGGAACGGAGGACTGCAGACATAGAAGAAGCACTTTTATGAGCCTTCGTGGGGCGTGCGGGGGAAGATTGAGCACCGGCAGTTGGTGTTGGGGGTGTAGGACTAGTATTCATAGTCTGAAAGACAGCACGCTGCGGCAAAGGATTTCCTACAGACGAAGCTGAAGGGGTTACAGATTTCTGCCTTTCCTCCTTTCCACTGTCATCTGAGCTGCTGAGACGACGCCTTGTCCCGGCACGAACGGGCTTAGGTGATGGAGGTTTGGATTGCTCAGATGTAACCATTTTCGGACGATATTTAGGCAATGAAGAGGCGGTTATGCTCTGTTTCTTCGATCGGAGAGACGCGGCTCGGGTCAAGATACCAGACCTTGGCGTGCTATTACCAGACTCAGATTTGTGTTGAGGCTGTTCTTCGGAAGGGGATCTGGCCGTAGAAATGGAAACTCGCCGACGAGTGTTGCTTTTGTATTCAGGGGTGGCCGTCCTCATAGTAGCCTGAGATGGAGACCTGGAGTCGCCCAAAGATGTACAGGGACGAGAAGGTTTTGCTTGAATGCTGAGCCTTCGAGAATCCCTAATTTTTTTTGAGGATTTTCCTGCATCCTTACTACCATCCTTGTCTGGTTTGTTCATGACATCCGCAAAAGCCTTGCTCATTGTGGTCAGATTGAGCGACTGCCTGATGGATGTCCTCCTCGTAACCGGTCTGTGGGCAGTCTGCTCTTGATTGATCATGTTGATAGATTGTATACAGTCGTTATGTGTCGTTGCTGACAGCGATGTTTCCTGCAAATGCTGTGGCTCGGCGTTCAAACTAATAGGCAACTTCAACATGTCGCGTCTGTATCCGTTACCAATCATGTGACTCCCATCATCTAGTCTTGTGACCTGGTCCTAGAGATCCAGACACCTCATGACTATAACTAGCTACCACATAAATCGTATATCGCCTCTTGGGTGATACAGAAATATACCCATCGTTACCACATTAATAAGGGCGTACCAGATACCCTCCAGAGCCAAACCTGACACTGGCACGTCAGGCACTTGCGCCCGTAGTAGTATATACGGAATCAAAAAATAGCGTGGTTCAAGGAGTGGTGTGGGCAGCAGGGTTAATAGCCCCATAACTGGTAAGAGAAGCGTCTGAAGAAGCGATTGATTCCGACCTAAAAGTCGATCAGCCCAATCTATGAATATCTAGGTTTTGAAGTCGAGAAGCGCACCAACACGCAGGTACCATGCCCACCCGCAGGCCAGGTAAATTGGTACGAGTAGATATGGAACTAAAGGATGAAACAGGTATACTCTCCTCCATACATAGAACGTATAGTGTCGGTTATCCGCTAGTAAAAACGGATGGTGAATCCTGAACGGAGCATAGCGTCAAGTTTCTCAATAAGAGGAATAAAACCGGCTAACGTAAAAAGTCTAACAGTGACGGCCATGGTCACTGAGATGACAAACGTCATCAATGTACGTCTGTTTTAATACTAATCTGAGCATAAAACATCCGAGAAAGAACGATCTACCGACATTTTCCCTCCGAACATGCGTTTCCGCACGTCGTGAATTAGGTTGAGAACTCCTCGAGGCTCACTAGCAAGCGCAGGCCATCCAAAAAAGGTGGCGGCTGTAATAAAGTAATACAACTGGGGAATGTGGATTGCTGGGATATGATTCGACTTGTCACCTTGATAATCATTATTCATTGTCCACTGATATATTTAACACACGCACCGAGGACTATACCTCCGTTCCAGATGGCAAATGCGCCAAACGCAATCAAGACGAGCAGATAAGGTAAAAAGAATGACATTATGTCCGGAATGACCCCTGGAAAGCTCCGGACTGCCCAAAACAGATCGGCTGGAACGCTCCAAATAAGCCCTGCCACTAGGAGAAAACCCTTCTCAATTTGCTTACCAAGAGAAGCATTAAGAGCAGGTGGATCATGCAAAATCGCAGGAGATTTTGATGTAACGCGTCTGACACGCAGATATGTGAGCTGGCTCGACGCATACGCGTAGATCACCCAGACAATATTGTTTTGTCTCAAGGTGCAGCTGATCAGACCTAGCTGATATTCACTTCACTTCATAATACTATAATGAAAATTTCATCATGAGATACCCACCAGTGCGGCTAGCCAATGTCTATCTTCCGTTGCAGCTGCGATGGTGGCAACCACGAATAACAAACTTGGAACATCTGTATAGTAAAGGAAGCCGAAGAACCAGGTCAGAGGAAAAGCTGCAAGCACAGTCGCCTCGAGAACAGGAACCATGATCGAGGCGGGCGGTCGCTCTCGCTTGTGATAGCACAGAAGTCGTGTTAAGACAAGCGGTAAAGCCAGCAAGGAAAGCAGAGAGGTGAGTCGAAACATGGCTACATTGCACTTGAACAAGAAGACTCGTTTCAGCAGCAGGGACATGATGTAACTGATGAACAAATTGTTTCAGTACTGTGTTCCACTGCGTATATGGAAATACCTCAAAAAACAAGAAAGTTACCCTCTACATGCAGAGTGCACGCCAGAGGCAGCGACATAGGACGTCATGAAAGAACTCACAGACCGGGAGGAGTCGTAATTTTTGGATTCCAAGACAAGAATTCGCCACGACAGTACGCTTGTGCCTGGGATATGTGGAACGGCTCATCCTGGAAACAACGAATTAGTGACGCGAACAAGTGTCAATTGTAATGTAACAAACCATGTATGGCTCTTTTATGACTGCATTCAGCTCCTTCAGCACAGTGACTCCTACTGCACAGAACGCAAGATAATGAACCGCCATCTTTACGTTGTCGAAGGTGATGATGGCAAGAGTATGTCGGTGCCTCCGGTGTTTTGTGGAACGCCGGCCTCTCGGAGGCCCGGAGCGTCTAAGTAGTTCTTGTGCTGTCTCCACAATAATCAGCAGTCAAATAAGAATTTTGGCCACCATTGTGGACGCATGCTTCATCGGATCTGCACTTGCATAATCGGTGTCATGCTTTCCCAAATGGATGCTGAGGAGGAGCATGTGTGTATCGTCAGATTCATTCATATCAGTCTTTCCACTCAATCTAGTTGAAGCAATTGCAGGCATGTCCTACACCACGCCGTTTCTAGTCATCCTCCTCGTATATAAAGAACCTAAGACTGCAAATTCACTTTCTTCAAGAGAGAATTTTGGCTAGAGTTCTCATCAACAACTTTTCCCTGACGTACCTGATAGTCTCTCGCGTTTCATTCCTGGATCTTGGTCCCGTTCATTTTATCCGACGTCCCTGATAGTCTCGCGCTTCATTCCTAGATCTTGGTCCCGTTCACTTTATCCGACGTCCCTGAGATTTTCGCTTATAGTTGCAACACGAACTGCCTTTCCCCCCCCAATACTCGCTATGAGCCATGAATGCTCTCAACAAACTCACTGGACATTCCTTCTCCCCTCAGAGCTCCTCTGCCAAATCTTTTACTTCTCCCTAAGCCCCTCCCCATTTAGAATCCTTTCTCGAGATAACTACGGGGATATAACCCTGTCTCTAGGACTCTCCAATATGACTACTCCATTCACCCTCGGTGCCGTTTGTCGATATTGGCGAGACATAGCCTTCCAGTATCCGCAATTGTGGAGATCCATTTACTTCGTCGCCAATCCACGCAAAGCCTCCATACAGGCAATGCTCCTTAGAGAATGGCTTTCTCGTACGGGCATGCTCCCTCTTGCCATCGAAGTCGACTGCTCCGATGACGATCATAAAAAGTGGACCTCTCAATATGCAGGCCAGGCTCTTCTCATTTTGCAAATTATTTATGAATACAGCTTCCGCTGCACGTCGTTTCACACTCGTCTACCGCCCACGTGTCTCCTGCTTCCACCAGCTGAACTCTGTATTCCCGACCCGCGCTTCGACAATCTGAAAACGCTCGAAATTGCTCCTTTTTCCTTGACCGAGGGCGTTGACGATGAAGACTCAGAGGATTTAGACATAATTTCTGTCTTCCAACATTCACGGCAGTTGCGCTATCTCGCCCTCTGGGAAATACGAATTGAGCAACTTGAACTCCCATGGAGTAGCCTTGCATTAATCACCATCTCAACAAGGACTTTAAGTCTCTACGACAACCTTGTCCTTCTCCGCAACGCTCCAAATGTCCAGGAGTACATATTCATGACTGTCGCTTATTCCGATCGATCTTCTCTTGGGACTCTCCCTGATTCCAATATACTCTTACCCCAGCTCCACACACTATCCTTCGACTTCACGGAACTTGAAAGCGGTTTTGACATCATTTTCGATTATATCATCGCTCCTAATCTTAGAAAGCTGCGATACCTTTCTCAGGAGGGTAGAGACTTCCCTACAGAAAAATTCCAGCTCTTCCAGGATCGGTCGAAATGTTCACTGGTTCATTTAGAGATTAAAGGACCTGCGATGACAGCACCTGTTATTTGGACTTGCCTGCATCCATATGCCCAATCCCTCGAGTATCTTGTAGTCGAGATCTCAACAGAGAATGACGAGGAAATCATATCAGTCCAACCCAAGTTGGATACCGTCTTTCCGAGAATGCGTGCCGCTAGAGTCTCAGCTCCTTCTTATGTCATCCAAACACTTTTCTCTTCTCCTAAGTAGACTACTATCCAAGATCTTTTTTGTTCTCGCGTTCTCTTCCCCAATTGTTACTATGTCTCCCGACTGATGAGATGATATCTCAATAGTACCTTGTTCTACCATTGTTC
>Ga0153951_1000380_pt1 | contig 16649 bp, 16 predicted proteins | sample TSNJ035MetaG_FD_102278 | JGI IMG/M metagenome (GOLD analysis project Ga0153951, IMG submission 102278) | Attine ant fungus gardens microbial communities from New Jersey, USA - TSNJ035 MetaG | ecosystem: Host-associated > Fungi > Mycelium > Unclassified | place: USA: New Jersey, Wharton State...
CGGCGAGGCCGAGCATCGTGCGGCGCACGGTGTGGCGGTTGACGTCGAAGCGCCTGGCGAGCTCGCCCTCGCTCGGCAGGCGCCCTTCCTCGCCGAAACCGCTGGCCGCGATCTCGGCGGCCAGAATCTGTTCGATCTGCCTCCAGACGGCCACGCCCGCGCCGCGCTCGAGCATCGTGGCCGGTGTCGCGCTGTCGTTCGATGTCATGGTGCTGTCATTCCCCTAGGTTCAAATGATCGCCGTGAGGTGCATTGTAGTGCGCGAGCCATGATGGAAATATGAAAACGTGCCTGCGTACAACGAATCCTTCAATTGCGCCTTTAAACGTCTAGACGTTTAGATGAATAGATGCTCAAATGTCCACTCGATGGATCGACAGGAAACCCGATGAGCGCCACTTCCCTTTCGCCCGGCATGCCGTCTTCCGCCGCGTCGCCGGCGCGGCGCGCCTGGATGGCCGTGCTGGCCCGCACGCCGCGCGCCGATCTCGAGGCCACGCTCGCGCAGGTGCTGCAAGAGCTTCCCCAGCCCGTCTACGACTGGCTGCGCCCGCCTGAAATCGGCCTTGCGATGGTGCGCGGGCGCGTCGGCGGCAGCGGCGATCCGTTCAATCTCGGCGAAGCAACGGTCACGCGCGCCACGCTGCGCCTGCGTGCCGATGGCGCGGCCCCGGCAATCGTCGGCGTGGCCTGTCATCTGGGACGCGACCGCCGCCGCGCCGAACTCGCCGCGCTCGCCGACGCGCTGCTGCAAATGCCGGAGCATCACGACGCGATGCAGCGCCGGCTGATCGGGCCGTTGGCCGCCCAACAGCAGGCACGCCGCGCACGCCGGCAGCAGGACGCCGACTCCACGCGCGTCGAATTCTTCACGATGGTCCGGGGCGACTGATGGAAACCTCACCGATTGCATTGTCCACGCTGACCCCGGGTTTCGCCGATCCGGTCCACGACACCCAGGCGGTGTTTCGCACGCTGCTCGATGCGCTGTCGCGGCCGGGCACGCCTGGCGTCGTCGGCGACCGCCTGCCCGGATCGAGCGAAGCGCACGAAACGCACGAAGCGCGTGCCGAGCCCGCCGCGTTCGCCGCGCTGCTCACGCTGTGCGACTACGCGACGCCGATCTGGCTCGCCCAGGCCGATATCGCGCTCGCTTCCGCGCTGCGCTTTCATACCGGCGCGCCGCTCGTCGAGACGCCCGCTGAAGCCGCGTTCGCCTATATCCACGATGCCGACGCCTTGCCGCCGCTCGACAGCTTCGCGCTCGGCAACGCCGAGTCGCCCGAGCAATCGGCCACGCTGCTGATCCGCGTCGCGTCGCTGACGGGCGGCGCACCGGTCGTGCTGCGCGGCCCCGGCATTCGCGAGACCGCGACGATTGCGCCGGCCGGCCTGCCCGCGCGGTTCTGGCGCGAACGCGCGGCGCTCGCCCCGCTCTTTCCGTGCGGCATCGACTGTTATCTGGTTAGCGGCACGCGCCTCGTCGGCCTGCCGCGCACAACTGAAGCGAAGGTGAACTGATGTACGTTGCCGTCAAGGGTGGAGAACGCGCGATCGAAGCATCGTGGCGCAGGCTCGACAAGGCACGCCGCGGCGATACGCGCATCGCCGAACTCAGCGTCGCGCAGATTCGCGAGCAGTTGCGTCTCGCGGTCGCGCGCGTGATGACAGAAGGCTCGGTCTACGACGAAGAACTCGCGGCGCTCGCGATCAAGCAGGCCGCCGGCGATCTCGTCGAAGCGATCTTCCTGCTGCGCGCCTATCGCACCACGTTGCCGCGTTTCGGCTATACGCGTGCGATCGATACCGAAGCGATGCAGGTCGAGCGCCGCATTTCGGCGACCTTCAAGGACGTGCCGGGCGGCCAGCTGCTCGGCGCGACTTACGATTACACGCAGCGTCTGCTCGATTTCGCGTTGCTCGCCGAGGGTCATGACGAAGGCAAGCATGACGCAGACGACATGGCGCACGGCAGCGCATCGGGTTCGGACGAAGCATCGACGCAGCAGCCGGCCGGCGAGCCCATGCCGCGCGTCGTCGCGCTGCTCGACAAGGAAGGGCTGATCGAGCAGGAACGTCCGTCGCCCGACGGCGCGGAACCCGGCGATCTGTCGCGCGAGCCGCTCGCGTTTCCGGCGAGCCGCGCGACGCGTCTGCAGAATCTCGCGCGCGGCGACGAAGGCTTTCTGCTCGCGATGGGTTATGCGACGCAGCGCGGCTACGCGCACTCGCATCCGTTCGCGGGCGAGATCCGCTTCGGCACGATCGCGGTCGAAATGGAACTCGACGAACTCGGCGCGGCGGTCGAGATCGGCGACCTCGACATCACCGAATGCCAGATGATCAACCAGTTCGCGGGCAGCGGCTCGGTGCCGCCCGCGTTCACGCAGGGCTATGGCCTCGCGTTCGGTCACTCGGAGCGCAAGGCGATGGCGATGGCGCTCGTCGATCGCGCGCTGCGTGCCGAGGAACTCGGCGAAACGCTCGCCTCGCCGACGCAGGACATCGAGTTCATGCTCTCGCATAGCGATAACGTGGAAGCGTCGGGCTTCGTGCAGCATCTGAAGCTGCCGCATTACGTCGACTTCCAGTCCGAACTGGAACTGGTGCGCAAGCTGCGCGCGCAACATCGCGCTCTGGGCGAAAACGCGTCAAACCACGACGCGGCAACCGGGGCCCACCCCGCCACCGACAGGGAGCAAGCAGCATGAACGCGCCGGATACCGCTCTTTCGAACACCGCCGCCACGGGCACCTCGCACGACAGCGCTGCGCACGGCTACAACTTCGCGTATCTCGACGAGCAGACCAAGCGCATGCTGCGCCGCGCGCTGCTCAAGGCCGTCGCGGTGCCGGGCTACCAGGTGCCGTTCGCCTCGCGTGAAATGCCGCTGCCGTTCGGCTGGGGCACGGGCGGCATTCAGGTGACGGCCGCGATCATCGGCAAGGCAGACACGCTGAAGGTCATCGATCAGGGCTCCGACGAAACCACCAACGCGGTCAACATCCGCCGCTTCTTCGCCCGCACGACCGGCGTCGCGACCACGCGCCGCACGGCCGAGGCGACGATCGTCCAGACCCGCCACCGGATTCCCGAAACGCCGCTGACCGAGAAGCAGATTCTGGTCTACCAGGTGCCGATGCCCGAGCCGCTGTACCGGCTCGAACCGCGCGTCGCCGAATGCAAGAAGCTGCATGCGCTGGCCGATTACGGCCTCATCAGCGTGAAGCTCTATGAAGACATCGTGCATCACGGCAGCATCGCGACGACCTACGACTATCCGGTGATCGTCAATCATCGCTATCTGACCTCGCCCTCGCCGATTCCGAAGTTCGACAATCCGAAGATGCATATGAACCCCGCGCTGCAACTGTTCGGCGCGGGACGCGAACGGCGCATTCATGCGATTCCGCCCTACACGCCGGTGCGCAGCCTCGACTTCGACGATCATCCGTTCGAGGTGCAGAAGTGGCAGCATGCCTGCGCGCTGTGCGGATCGAAGGAGAGCTTTCTCGACGAGATGATCGTCGACGATGCGGGCACGCGCATGTTCGTCTGCTCCGATAGCGATTACTGTCACGAGCGGCGCGGCGACGGCGATATCGAATCGCCGGCCCCGCTGCTGCCCACCGCGCGCCAGGGAGAATCCGCATGACGCCGCTTCTGAGCGCCCGCGCGCTGACCAAACAATACGGCGGCCGCAACGGTTGCCGCAACGTGAGCTTCGATCTCTATCCGGGCGAGGTGCTGTGCATCGTCGGCGAATCGGGCTCGGGCAAGACCACGCTGCTCAACACGCTGGCGCTGAAAACCGAGGCCGATAGCGGCTCGCTTCACTACACCGCGACGCATGGCGACACGCTCGACCTGCGCGCGCTCTCCGAGCCGCGCCGCCGGTTGCTGATGCGCACCGAGTGGGGCTTCGTGCAGCAGAATCCGCGCGATGGCCTGCGCAGCGGCGTGTCGGCCGGCGCGAATATCGGCGAGCCGCTGATGGCGGTCGGCGCGCGCCACTACGGCGAGATTCGCCGCGCCGCGACGCAGTGGATGGAGCGCGTCGAACTCGACGCGACGCGCATCGACGAATTCCCCGCCGCGTTTTCGGGCGGCATGCAGCAGCGTTTGCAGATCGCGCGCAATCTCGTCACCGGTCCGCGCCTCGTCTTCATGGACGAACCGACCGCCGGGCTCGACGTGTCCGTGCAGGCGCGTCTGCTCGATCTGCTGCGCACGTTGACGTCGACGCTGCATCTGTCGGTGCTGATCGTCACGCACGATATCGGCGTGGCGCGTCTGCTCGCGCATCGGCTGATGGTGATGCAGGCGGGTGAAGTCGTCGAGGCGGGCCTGACCGATCAGGTGCTCGACGATCCGCAGCATCCGTATACGCAAACGCTGGTTTCCTCGGTTCTGCCGGTTTGAGGCTCACGATGCAATCCATTGAAGCAGACCTGCAAGCAGGCAGCGCAGCGCGCAGCAGCGCCCCGGCTTTCGCCGCCCGCCCCGCGCTGATGCTGCGCGCGGCCGGTATCGGCAAGACCTTTACGCTGCACGGCCAAGGCGGCGTGCAGATCGAAGCGCTCGCGGACGTGTCGCTCGACGTCGAACGCGGCGAATGCGTGGTGCTGGTCGGGCCCTCGGGCGCGGGCAAGAGCACGCTGCTGCGTTGTCTGTACGGCAACTATCTTGCGAGCACCGGCTCGATCGAGATTCGCGACATGACCGATCAGGGCCGGCCCGTGTCGATCGTCGGCGCCGAACCGCGCGACGTGCTGCGTCTGCGCCGCGGCGTGGTCGGCTACGTGAGCCAGTTCCTGCGCGTGATTCCGCGCGTGCCGACGCTCGCGCTCGTCGCCGAGCCGCTGGTGTCGCGCGGCGTCGCCGAAGACGAAGCCCGCGCGCGCGCCGCCCGCCTGCTCGCGCGGCTGAACGTGCCCGAGCGGCTCTGGACGCTGGCGCCCGCCACCTTTTCGGGCGGCGAACAGCAGCGCGTGAACATTGCGCGCGGCCTGATCGCGGAGCATCCACTGTTGCTGCTCGACGAGCCGACCGCCTCGCTCGATGCGGAAAACCGCGACGTGGTAGCCGATCTGATCGTCGAGGCACGCGAGCGCGGCGCGGCGATCGTCGGTATCTTTCATGACGAAGAGACGCGCAGCAAGGTCGCGACGCGCCGCCTGGAACTACAGCCGCCGCGGCGCCACGCCGTACTTGAGATCGCATGACAGGAAGCAGTGGCAGACTGCCAGGTACTACCCCTTCAGGCCCGACTGACTACGGAGCAAGTCGATGTTGATCAGGAACGCTCGCGTCGTGACGCGAGACGAAGTATTCACCGGCGTGGTGCGCGTCGAAGACGGCATGATTCGCGACGTCGAGCGCGGCGCGAGTTCGGCGCGCGAGGCCGAGGACTGGGACGGCGACTATCTGCTGCCCGGTCTGATCGAGCTGCATACCGACAATCTGGAGAAGCATCTCGTGCCGCGGCCGGGTGTCGAGTGGAATACCGACGCCGCCTTCGTGATTCACGACGCACAGGTCGCGGCCGCCGGCATCACGACCGTGTTCGACGCGCTCGCGATCGGCTCGCGCTTTAACGTCGGCGTGCGCGGCCGCGATCTGCAGACGAAATGCGCCGACTCGCTGCTGCGGCTCGCCGCGCACCGGCTGCTGCGCGCCGAACACTTTCTGCATCTGCGCTGCGAGATCGCGACCGCCGACGTCATCGACATTTTCGATTCGTTGTGCGCCCATCCGCTGCTGCGGCTCGCCTCGGTGATGGATCACACGCCGGGCCAGCGGCAATGGCACGACCGCGAGCAATGGCGCCGCTACCAGGAGCGCAACGGCAAGATGAGCGACGAGCGCGTCGCGACCGCGCTCGCCGAACTGGAAGTCGAACAGGAGCGTTATGCGGATACGCATCGCCACGAACTCGTCACGCGTTGCAAAACGCTCGGCATTCCGGTCGCGAGCCACGACGACACGCTGATCGAGCACGTCGAACAGGCCAAGGCCGAGGGCATCGTGCTCGCCGAATTCCCGACCACGCGCATTGCCGCGCAAGCCGCGCGCAAGCATGGCATCGCGACGATCATGGGCGCGCCGAACATCGTGCGCGGCGGCTCGCATTCGGGCAACGTGTCGGCGCTCGAGCTTGCACGCGCGGACCTGCTCGACATTCTCTCGTCCGATTACGTGCCGTCGAGCCTGCTGAGCGCCGTGTTCGAACTCGTCGACAAGGCTGACTGGACACTGCCGCGCGCCATGCAGACGGTCTCCGCCGAGCCGGCGCGCGCCGCCTGCCTCACCGACCGCGGCGCGATCGAGCCGGGCCTGCGCGCGGACTTCGTGCGCGTGACGATGCTCAACAAGTTGCCGGTGCCGCGCGCGACTTACCGGGGCGGCGTGCGGATCGTGTGAGGCAATCCGCACGATCGGGATCGAAGGCGCCTCGAACCACCGGCTCCGCCGCGCGCCCGATCGCGCGTTCTACTGCGCTTTTTACTGCGCTTCCGCCGGATCCTCCGCGGCATTCTCGTCCGTCCGCGCCGGCGCGGGTCCGTTCTTCGCGGCCGTCCCGGCCTGCTCGTCGAGCAGGTCCCGGTAACGCAGGTACGCGCAACGTCCACCCGATTTCGCCGCGTACATCGCCGCGTCGGCATTCAGCAGCAGTTCCTCGGCATTGCCGCTGTCGTGCGGAAATTCGCTGATGCCGATACTCGCGCCGACCGTCATGCCGTGGCCGTCGATCACGAGCGTTTCGTTCAGCGCGTCCATGATGCGCGCGGCGATCTCGGTCGTGACGTCCGCCGCGCGCTGCCCCTCGATCAGCACGATGAATTCGTCGCCGCCCAGACGCGCGACGACATCGTCGGCACACAGCACGCCCTTGAGCCGCCCCGCCACCGCAGCCAGCACCTTGTCGCCGACCGAGTGGCCGAACTGGTCGTTGATCGGCTTGAAGCGGTCGAGATCGACGAACAGCACGGCCAGCCCCGCGCCTTGCTGCTTCGCCGCCTCGAGCGCGCTTTCGAGCTTCTGCATGAACAGCATGCGGTTCGGCAAACCGGTCAGCACGTCGTGCGTCGCGAGATGCGCAAGCTCGCTCTGCTTGCTGTGCAACGCATCCATCTGCGCGCGGATTTCGCGGCGCAAATGGTCGAAGCAGCGCGCAAGCACGCCGATTTCGTCGGTGCGCTTGAGCGGCAGCGGATTCATCGCGTGCTCGGCGAACAGGTGCGTCGCCGCCTGCGCGAGCAGATGCAAAGGCTTGGTCACCGCGCGCGCGGACAGAATAGCCAGTAATACGGACAATGCGCTGAACACCAGCACCATGCGGATGATCCGCGTGCCGAGCTGATTCGCGCCGGCCAGCACGTCTTCCAGTGGCTTGGCGAGACCGAGCACGATGAAGCGGTTGCCTTCCGAGTCGCCGAACCGTCGGCGCACGAACGCGAGCACCTGGCCCGCCGCCTGGCGCGGCCGCATGAGACCGTTCGCGAGCACTTCGCCCTGCGTCTGCGCGAACAGCGGCTTCGTCACGGGGAAGCTGTCCTGCATCAGCACGCGCCGGCCACGATCGAAGCCAAAGGTTTTCGACGGGTCCGGATGCACCAGGAAGTCGCCCCATTCGTTCGCGAGATAGACCTGATAGTCGCTCGGCAGATCGCTTTGCAAACGCCTGAGCATGATGGCGAGATCGATGTCGATCACGACGACGCCCACCACGGTTCCATTCGCGTCCGCGACCGGCGTGCCGATCCGCAACGTCGGCTTGCCCTGCGCCGCGTGCGTGCCGTATTCGTGATTGACGACGATCGGCGACGTATAGATGCGCCCCGGCGCAAACGCGAGCGTCTCGAACACATAGGGAAACTGACCTTTCTCCTGCAGGTCCTCGCCGTCGACGCGCACGAGACCGTCGCTGTCGCGATCGAAGCGGATCAGCTCGAGCCCATGATGCCGGCGCGCAATCAGCCGCACCTGCAGATACTCCGGGTGATGCAGCATGAAGCTCGAATACACCTGCGCGAGCCGCTCGCGCGGCGCGTTCGCGCCCACGCCGTCGTCGGTTTCGGCGACGTTCGCCGACGAAGGCATGGTCGCGAGCACGAGCGCGTCGGACGCGGTGTCGTCGATCGAGAACGCGATGCGCTGGCCGAGCAGTTCCGTCGAGGTCAGCAGGCTGCGCTCCGCTTCGTTGACGAGCATCGTGCGGTTCGCGTGATACGCGTAGTAACCGGTCGCGCCCGACGCCAGCACGCCGATGCACGCGAGCAGCACGGACAGCTTGAAGGTCAGGCCGCGCCGTAGCATCAGAAGCGCTCCGAGCGATCGCCCGATTCGATTCGCGTCCACAGTGCCTCGCGCTGCTGGATATTCTCGACCGGGCCGATCCAGACGATATGCGCGTTCGGACTCGTTTCCGCGGGTTCGCTCAGCGTGTTCGCGAGCCCCTGGCGCCGCGTGAGCAACGCGCTCACGTCCGGCTCGAGCATGTAGTTGATCCACGCGAGCGCGAGCGGGCGGTCGCTCGCCGCACGCGTCATCGACCAGCAATCGAGCCACGCGAGCGCGCCTTCGTCGGGAATCACATAGCCGACGTCGGCGCCCGCGCGGCGCAGCAGCTCGACCTGCTGCGTGCCGTAGTTGCCGAACATCAGCGCGGCCTTGTGCTCGATGAAGTACGCGGTCGCCTCTTCGGGCAGCGTGTAATACGTGAGCAGATTGCGGCGCAGTTCGACGAGCTTGCGCGCGACCGTGCGCATCTGCTTGCGATCGAGCTGGAACGGATCGGGATAGCCGAGCGCGAGCGCGGTGAACGAGAAGTTGTGCTGCGCGCTGTTGAAGTCGAGCACCTTGCCGCGATAACGCGGGTTCCATAGTTCGAGCATCGAATGTGGCGCGACCGGAACCTGCTTGCGGTCGTAGATGAGTCCCATCGACGAATAGGTGAACGGAATCGCGTACACCTTGCCCGCCGACGTGAGCCCCTCGATCGAACCGAGCGCCCGGAAGCGCGGCAACTGCCTGCGCGTGTTCGGCAGACTCGCGAGGTCGAGCGGCGCGAGCAGATTCGCCTGCGTATAGCGGTGGATTTCGGCGGTGTTGGCCGCGAGCACGTCGAATTGCCCGGCATCCTTGCCGTGCATCTGCGACCACAGCGCCTCGTCGGAATCGACCAGCGTGACTTCGACCTTCGCGTTATAGCGCGCCTCGAATGCCTTGACGACGTCGGGGTCCGCGTAGCCGGGCCACGCGAGCACGTGCAGGACCTTGTCGGCGGCGCGGGCGGAGGTGGCCGCGCTCAAACCGATGCAGCACAGGGCGGCGATCAGCAACGCCGAAATGGGGGACCGGAAAACCGGCGATACCGCGATTAATGCAGAGGGAATAATCGCGCGGAAAAAACCGCGAAAAAGGTCGCCACGCATCGAGAACGCGCGGACCGGCGCGCCAACGCCCGCGACTTGCCGCTGAAAAAGCCGAATGCCACTGCCTGTTTCATCCGCCGTCGACATCGTGTGCATGAATAACACCGTTTAGCAGAAGGCCCTTTGAGCGAGCTCAAACATGCGGTATTGAAAGCCGGCGTGGCGCACGACGACTTGCAACGGACTGGCCCGCCCGTTGCGCCGGCAAGCCCTTCGAGAAAGGCCGCGGCGAACGCAAGGAGCATCGATGATAGCGCCAAAGCAGCGTTTTTTGTCCCTGGCTCAAGCTGCATCGAAAAACAGTCTGATGACGGCAACGGATTCCAGCTATGCACAATGCGTTATCGGCAAATTGCGTGAAATCTTGAGCGCGCCGGCTCCCGTTCGGGAGCGGCGATGGCATGGCCGGCGGCATTGAAATCGCACCCGGAAATCGCGGCGCTCGCGGCCGTTTTATCCCACAATCTGGACTCGCTCCGGCAGCCGGATTCGTCCGCGGGCCCCGCCGCGTGCGCCATCCGGTGTTTTACTAGCTTCCCAATCTTTTTGAACTGATAAGCTTGGCGCGCGTTGCAGGCCAGCCCGGCTTGCAACCTGGACCAGGCCCGGCCGCAAGTCGTGCCGGGCAGACCGCGGCGGCACAACCGCAGGCGGTCGTAATTGAACTACACCGAGGAGTAAAAACAGTGAAAAAACTGCTAGCGGCTTTGACGGTTGCTTTGCTTGCCACCGTCTCGATTGGCGCACACGCTAAAGATTGGTCGACGATCCGTTTTGGCGTTGACGCCAGCTATCCCCCGTTCGAGTCCAAGGGCGCGGACGGCAAGCTCGTTGGCTTCGATATCGACCTCGGCAACGAAATCTGCAAGCGCGTCGGCGCGAAGTGCGTGTGGGTCGAAAACGACTTCGACGGCATGATCCCGGCACTGAAGGCGAAGAAGTTCGACGGCGTGCTGTCGTCGATGTCGATGACGCCGCAGCGCGCCGAGCAGGTCGCGTTCTCGGCCAAGCTGTTCAACACGCCGACGCGCCTCGTCGCGAAGAAGGGTTCGAGCCTGCTGCCGACCGCCGATTCGCTGAAGGGCAAGTCGGTCGGCGTCGAACAGGGCACGATCCAGGAAACCTACGCGAAGACCTACTGGGAGCCGAAGGGCACCAAGGTCGTGCCGTATCAGAACCAGGACCAGGTGTATGCCGACCTGATCTCGGGCCGTCTCGACGCGGCGCTGCAGGACGCGGTGCAGGCTGAGCAGGGCTTCCTGAAGACGCCGCGCGGCGCGGGCTTCGTGTTCGTCGGCCAGAACCTCGACGATCCGAAGATTCTCGGCACCGGCGCCGGCATCGGCATGCGCAAGGAAGACACCGATCTGAAGACGAAGGTCGACAAGGCGATCGCCGACATGATCAAGGACGGCACCTACAAGAAGATCGAGCAGAAGTACTTCGACTTCGACGTGTACGGCAGCTAACGCCACGACGCGCGCCTCGCGGCGCGCCGGCCGGCTGGCTCGAACGGGCTCCGCGATGCGGAGCCCGTTCTGTTTTGTGCCGCGCCTGTATTCCGCCTGTATTCCGCCTGGGCCACGCCTGGGCCATGGTTGTGCCGCGCCCGGGCCACCGCTGCGCCCGCTCATCTGCGCTCTTCGAGCCACATCGTGTGGCATATCGGCTAAGATCGTGCACAAACGTGGCGCCGCCCGCAGTACCGCCGCCCGTGGTCCGCGCCCGCGGGCCGTCCCCCGGCAGCATGCTTTCTCCATTGCAACCAACCCCATCACGCGGCCTGCACCTGTGAGCCGCGGCTTTCGAAAATCATGCAAACGCAAACCCATCCGCTGATTGCCCCGTCGCTCGGCACCGCCCGCAGCCTCACGAGTTTTCACTACGGCCTGGCCGGCGGACAGAAGATCTACATCCAGTCGTCGCTGCATGCCGACGAACTGCCCGGCATGCTGGTGTCGTGGGCGCTGCGCCGCAAGCTGGCCGCGCTCGAAACCGCGGGCAAGCTGCGCGGCGAAGTCGTGATCGTGCCGGTGCCGAACCCGATCGGCCTGAACCAGCACCTGCTCGGCCATCTGATGGGCCGCTTCGAAACCGGCACCGCGCAGAACTTCAACCGCAATTTCCACGATCTCGCGGCGCTCGTGCTGCCGGACATCGAAGGCCGCCTGACCGGCGACATCGACGCGAACCGCACGGCGATCCGCGCCGCGATGCGCGAGGCGCTCGACGCGCAGCAGCCGGCCACCGAACTCGCCTCGCAGCGCCTCGCGCTGCAAAAGCTCTCGTACGACGCCGACGTCGTGCTCGATCTGCACTGCGACTGGGAAGCCGCGATGCACCTCTACACGAACCCCGATCTGTGGCCCGAAGTCGAACCGCTTGCGCGCTATCTCGACGCGAAGGCGTCGCTGCTCGCGCTGAACTCGGTCGGCAATCCGTTCGATGAAATCCACAGCTTCTGCTGGTCCGATCTGCGCGGCCGCTTCGGCGAGCGCTTCCCGATTCCGAACGGTTCGGTCTCGGTCACGATCGAGCTGCGCGGCCAGCGCGAGGTGTCGTACGAGTACGCGGAACACGATGCGCAAGCGATCGTCGAGTACCTGACCTCGCGCGGCGTGATCGACGGCGAGCCGGCCCCGCTGCCGCCGCTCGAATTCGCCGCCACGCCGCTCGCGGGCACGGAGCCGCTCGTCGCACCGATCAGCGGCGTGCTCGTGTACCGCTGCGAAGTCGGCACCTGGGTCGACGCGGGCCACGAAATCGCCGACATCGTCGATCCGCTGACGGATCGCGTCGTCACGATCAAAAACAGCGTGGCCGGCGTGCTGTACGCGCGGCATCTCACGCGCTTCGCGACGGCCGGGCTCGAATTCGCCCGCATTGCCGGTGCCACGCCGTTCAGAAGCGGTTCGCTGCTGAGCAACTGATAACAGCGCCTTAGTCGCACCAACTCCCGATAAAAAAGGGGATCGCCTGCCGACACGGCAAGCGATCCCCTTTTTCTCTTTATCGGCCCGCACACGAGCAAAGTGTCGCGTCGATACGACAGATTGGCAAAAATTTTTCACTGTCACATAGCCTACTCAGCGCCCCCTTAAATTGCCGGCAATCGCGCGACTTTGCCGCAGAGCAGCGCGTCGCGATCATCCAATTTTCAACCGGAGAATGTTTTGAACAAGAAAATCCTGACCGCCGCTACCTTCGCCCTCTTCGCAAGCGCCGCTCACGCACAAAGCAGCGTCACGCTGTATGGCGTGATCGATGCGGGTATCAGCTACGTCAACAACTCGAAGACGTCGACTGGCCACGACAGCCTCACGAAGTTCGACGACGGCGTTGCGCAAGGCAGCCGCTGGGGCCTGCGTGGTACCGAAGACCTCGGTAACGGCCTGAAGGCACTGTTCGTGTTGGAGAACGGCTTCAGCAGCGCGAACGGCACGGCCGGCCAGGGCGGCGCGATGTTCGGCCGCCAGGCGTACGTCGGTCTGTCGCAAAACAACGTCGGCTCGCTGACGTTCGGCCGCCAGTACTCGTTCTCGACCGACGTGCTCGGCTCGAACTACTCGACCGGCGGCAATACCGTCGCGGGTAACTACGCGTACCACATCAACGACGTCGACCAGCTCACGTCGAGCCGTATCAACAACGCGGTGAAGTTCTCGAGCGCGAACTTCTCGGGCCTGACCTTCGGCGCGATGTACGGCTTCTCGAACACGGCAGGCGGCTTCGCCGGCACGCCGGCTGTGGGCACGACCGCAGGTTCGTCGCGTGCTTACAGCTTCGGCGCGAACTACGCAAACGGCCCGTTCGGCCTTGGCGCTGCTTACACGGACATCCGCTATCCGGGTCAGGCTTCGCCGGCTTTCTCGACCTCGCTGGCTAACGTGAGCTTCGCGACGACCGGCGTCGGCCAGATCCAAGATCTGCGCACGTTCGGCGTCGGCGGCCGCTACACGATCGGACCGGCCATGCTGTGGGCCCTGTACACGAACACGCGCCTCGCCCCGATCTCGGGCCAGTCGACGACGTTCGCCGCATACGAAGCAGGCGCGAAGTACGCGATCACGCCGGCTATCACGGCAGGCGCGGGCTACACGTACATGCACCTGAGCGGCGCGAACGTGGGTCACTGGAACCAGGTGGACCTGAGCGGCGACTACGCGCTGTCGAAGCGCACGGACGTCTACGTGCTCGGCATCTACCAGATCGCCTCGGGCCACAACGGCACGCAGGATCTGCAAGCTCAGATCGGTTCGAGCACGAGCTACTTCGGCACGTCGGGTACGGCCGACAACCAGCTGGCGTTCCGCGTCGGTCTGCGTCACAAGTTCTAAGCGGCTTGTTGCCGGCAAGGAGCGCATGCGCTCCTTGCCGGGTTGCTGTGGTGAATGCTGTAGTGGAAAACGCCTCTCTGTGAGGCGTTTTTTGTTTTGGTGGGGGCGTTTGCGTGGAAGTTTGCGTGGAATCTGGCGGTGCCCGGTTATCGAGCGGATAGGTCAACGGTTCAACGACTCCTGCATCGCGCGGCACGGCAATGTACGGCCTATCCATCGACATACAAGCCGTTGCATTTTATTTTTCCGCACATGAAGGCAAATCCCACGGCATCTTGCAGACCTTCGTTGACCCCGCCCACTATCAATGCTGCCGGCGCGCTGCAAATTGCCATGCCGATCAGATCCGGCTTCACGATTGCCATGAGAAGAAGATCCGCGTGGATGCCGAGAAGCATGAATGAGCCTGTGCCGCCAAACAGATAACCGGCGGCCCCTTCCAGATAGATCGTTCCGCCTTCGAGGCTTTGCGGATTCGTCAAGTCATTGCCTTTAAACGAATCCGTCAGATACAGTCTGCCCCTGCTGGTGAAGTCGGCCGTCGAACCTGATCCGCTCAATTCGTCGCTTTTAACGAGGACCTTCGGCAGTGCGAGTCGCGGGATGCGAAGCAGCGTCGCAAGCCCACGGGATGTGCCGACTCCAAAACCGCCGTAAATATACTCATACGTTTGACCCGACGGGGCATCGAGCGCAAACATACCGCTTTCTGACTTGAACGCGCCGAAACCAATTCCGATGCCCGCGCTAGTATTGAATCTCCAGTGACTCTCTCGCAAAACCATTATCGCCAGCCCTTTCCAAGTGCCTCGCCTCTAAACCCCGCATCGAGAAAACCCACGGCGAGAATCAACAGGAAAACGGATGGAGCCCATAGATCGAACGCACTATCGATCATGGCCGAGCGGCCCGGGTTCCCGGGGTTGTAGCGAATGAGAACAGCCTGGCCGACTTCGAACGACCTGATCGTGCCGGTCGGCAATTCATAGTGCTGCCCATTCTTTGCATCGAAGGCTATCCGCGGGTGATGCCCACCGGAATTCAGGCTGACGACAGTTCCCGCCGTCGCGACGGATGACAGACGAAATTCGATGGTTGAGTAAATGGAAAACGCGGCCGCAATGGATGCAGCCACCCCAATGGCGAGTGCGTAATAGTTAGGGCGCTTCACCGCTCGAGGTTCTCTCTGATGTCAAAACTGGCAGTAACCGCTCCCGCGCTTCCCCCCGTTGGACTTTGAAGCGTGTATTCGTTTTTGACCCGGGCGAATGACAGCGTGACGTGCTCGTAACAACTATCACCAAACACAATAGGCTCGACCGCGGTAACGACTACGTCGCCCAGCGCAATTTTCAGAAAATCCATCGGAATACCGCCTGACTTGCGCGTACTGAGTACCGCCTTGGGTATATGCCTTCCGGTAAGGCAGTAGCGCATCAGATTCGGACTCGCACGGTCGATTTGATGAACGAACTCCAGGTCGTTGACTGTTGCCTTGCCTACGCCACGACCAGAGCCCGTCATCACCTGGGATTGCTGCGACATTTTCCACCGCCAACTGCTGACCTGTATTTCCCCAAGATGCAGTTCATCACGAGACTCTCCTGCAATCCCATCGATCTTGATAAAAATATCTTGCGCCGCCCTTCTTACCTTTTTGGACCAGACAACGTTGAAGTAAACGCGCGTGCAGCGCGTGGACTACGAAACCGCAAACAGGATTCGTATCGTGAATACTCAACGCTACAGTGGATTTCCTCTCGATACAGTCAGACAACGCTTAAATCTGCTTGCAGAGCAGACGAAAAAGGTCATGCACCATTTCTGCACTTTCTTTTATTTCGAATGTGTGCGGACAAAGCACCCGGCGAGACGTTGAATGTCGGAGTTCGTAGCTGGATTTGAGCTACTCGATCATTCCGAAGAGAATAAAAGATTCGGGATGCCAGGAGAAACCGGCATCGACAACGGCAAATACCTGCGGGCACTCATGCGTATCACGTAGCCGAACCACAGATAGGGAGCGTCGCACACGACTGCTCAACAGGAAGACGAGCGCCGCCCGTGTTGAAAGCCTCAATGCGAATGCCGCGGCACCACCGCCCCCCGGCACCCGACGAGAAAGTCGAGGTCACAGCCCTCATCGGCCTGCAGCACGTGATCGATATAAAGACGCCGATACCCGCCGCCCTCGGGCGGCTGCGGCGGCAGGTGCTGCGCGAGACGGCGCGCGAGTTCCGCGTCGCTGATGTCGAGATGCAGCGTGCCCGCGTCGCAATCGAGTTCGATCCAGTCGCCGTCCTGCACCGCCGCAAGCGGACCGCCGGCCGCCGCTTCCGGCGTCACGTGCAACACGACCGTGCCGTACGCGGTGCCGCTCATGCGCGCATCGGAAATCCGCACCATGTCTTTCACGCCCTGCTTCAGCAGCTTCGGCGGCAATCCCATGTTGCCGACTTCGGCCATGCCCGGATAACCCTTCGGCCCGCAGTTCTTCATCACCAGCACGGAGTTCGCATCGACGTCGAGCGTTTCGTCGACGATGCGCGCCTTGTAGTGCTCCAGGTTCTCGAATACGACCGCGCGTCCGCGATGCCTGAGCAAGCCGGGCGTCGCCGCCGACGGCTTGAGCACGGCACCGCGCGGCGCGAGATTGCCGCGCAGCACGCGGATGCCGCCATCGGCGACGAGCGGTTTGTCGAGCGGACGGATCACTTCGTCGTTAGTGCTCGGCGCATCCTTCACGTTGTCCCATAGCGATTTGCCGTTGACCGTCAACGCGCCCGGATGCGGCAGCAGGTTCGCTTCGCCGAGCCGGCGCAGCACCGCCGGCAGGCCGCCCGCGTAATAGAACTCTTCCATCAGGAAGCGGCCA
>Ga0153951_1000384_pt1 | contig 16610 bp, 13 predicted proteins | sample TSNJ035MetaG_FD_102278 | JGI IMG/M metagenome (GOLD analysis project Ga0153951, IMG submission 102278) | Attine ant fungus gardens microbial communities from New Jersey, USA - TSNJ035 MetaG | ecosystem: Host-associated > Fungi > Mycelium > Unclassified | place: USA: New Jersey, Wharton State...
GAGTACGCCCAGAACATTGACGAACTTGATGCATTTGCTGGCCAGCGCGTGGCAAAGGCCGTTACAGAGGCATTTGTTGCTGCTCGAGTGGGAGATACTATTAAAAGCCTTCCAAATGAAATTGCTGGAAGACAAGATGACATCAGACACCTTGAGAAGCTGTATCTTTTAGTGCGTTCGTTTTTGCTTTTCCGGATCGATTTGCTGAGTGATGTGCCATATTCAGTTCCTTTTGACAACTCTAGAAACAGGTATTGTGGATCTCCTTTCGTCCGGTGCCCTCGGTACGAGCAGTGGTCGGGATGCTACTCGCACCTTGAGACTCGCTATCAAAGATATCAGTATTGAGTTGTTACCCGAGGCTATTGGCCTGACAGACGCATTCGGCTTCACGGACTGGGAATTGGATAGGTTAGACCCATCTACTGGATTCTCACCCCCATATTGACTGAAAAACGTTCTAATTACCAGCGCTCTCGGGGTATATGATGGCAAGGTTTATGAGCAACTTTGGAAACGCGCTCAAGATGAACCACTCAATCAGATCGAGATACCCATTGCTTATGAGGTGTGTCACCCTCTTCAAGGGGCAAACTTACGATTAAAGAATCCAATCTTACAGAAATCTATCAAACCTATACTCAAACGAGGTCAAATGCACGCCGCATTGCCGCGTGCCAGACTCTGAAACACTCAACGTTCAGTTATTGCGAGCAAATATCAGACGCGATGTTGTATATCTTTAGAATCTATGTGTAGCCAACAAATGATCCTACCATAGAAAGTGTAGAAAGAGTGCAACCAAGATCACAAAGGCAGCTCCAAGCATGTAAAGGTGATATGACCCTGTAAAATTCTATCTTCCTTGTAATCCTCGCAAAAATTATCGAAGTCAGTGCGATTGAGCAGCTGCTCAGCAATGCGCTTGTCTTCTTGGAGTTGCTCAAGGAAGTAATCGTTAAACATCCAAATAGCTTCAATGGCTGGTCTTGTGAGAGGCTTGCCATCCTTCCTCACAATAGTGACCTATTATGTCAGCCGCCCAAAGAACTTAGAGGACCTCTACCAAAGCGAAATTGCAAAACTTACGCTTCCAGGTTTCTCCGTAAAACTACAGAACGCTCAACACTAGACCGCATCAGAAAAGGAAGTATGACCTACTCAGTAATTGTCTTACCATCCTTACCAACCATTAACACTTGTGCAATTTCGTTTTGAAGGGCCATGTCTCTAGTTGCCTTTAGCGGATGCTTGTAGACCAGTAACGGCAAATCTACAAGGTTTGATACGGGTGCAATGATGCCATGCTGGTAAATAGGATGTTTGGCATCAACTTGAACGGGACGGAATATGCCACCGCCATTACCCCGTTCACTGTTGCAATTGATTGTGATACCAGTGACGAAGGACATGGTAGAGGTGACTTGAAAATTAATGAGATAGAGTCGAGGGATGTGTTTGTAGGCGAGGGTTTGAGAGCATCTGGTGATTTAAATAAGTACTCATGATTCGTGATTTAAATTCAGTCCAGGTTGTAATTGTGCTGCGATAGGCCACCAGCACGCTCAGTCTGCACCCGAATCACGCCCGTGAAAACGGACTCGGAAGTGATCTATCGTCTTCTCAATCACGGACATTTGGGAAGGATCATATCGGGAGAGAGAACACCAACCGGTTGTCCCGAGAAGTGTTTGCGGAGGAAAACGGCGAATGAAGATAATCTAATAAACTCAGTGATTGGTTATGACCGAGCCGATCTGAAACGAGAAGATAAGAAGTTTGGTCATCAACTGCTGCTGATCGTAGTCCTTTTGGTGATTTAAAAACAGAACTCTGGAGTTCGTGCTGCGAACAGACCTCGTTGATAGAGGATAATTACAAGCACTAGGCCGTCGAAGCTTTGAGGTCGCATGGTCTGTCTATGGTTATCACGGCTTGCAAAGGTGAAATTACAATACGATGGGAGTCACCAACCGCTTCAAGGAGTCTGTATGGTAGACTTTACCCTGAGCCCACGCTGCAAGTAGTCTAATATAATCCAAGAAGTTGCAGATGCATTGTCCTTGTCGGTTAAGGTAGGAGTACATTCTTGTCTTGAGAAGAATCTCATCAGTCTAACGTACAGCAAGGGGGAGAGAACCATAGACAAAACAGAGGACATACAACCAGCGAAACTAGACATGCGATATCCAATCAGAACAATTTCTATCACGACGCAGCAACAGGAGCAGGAGCAGGAACAGCGCTTTCATCGTCTGTTTTCACCTTTTTCGTAGCACTTTCTTCGGTACCTGTACTGGTCAAAGTTGGGGGTACATTCACACCCCGTACACCAACATCGTGGCCACCATCAGGTTCCACAGCTCGTTTCCTTTTCTCTCCAGCTTGATTTTCCATTTCCTCTTTCTTCGACTTTATCGAGGTGGATGCGATAGATTTTCCCTTCTGTCGACCACCATCCCCACCAGAACGGCCTCCACGGCCGCCTCTCCCGCCACGACCACCACGACCACCTTTTCCATTTCCTGTGTTTGAACTGCCGGCTGCCGCGGTGGTCAAAGCAATTTTTGCCGCAACTTGCGCGCGCTCTAATTGGAATGCCTTCTCATCTTCCTCTAATGATTTTGATTGCCCATTAGATAATGCATGGAATTTAGACGGCGAAACTGACCACTGAGAACGGTCCAAGTAATAGGTTTGTCTTCGATTACCCTGATCGTCTCCTTCACAAAAGTAATTTCATCTTCAGACAAGGCTCTATGGAAACCAACTAGGCCAAAATCATCGCCATGAGAGTACTTGATATAGGGAGCACGATTGTCAAATTTAGCTTTGAGGGGGTCCTTCGCAGATGAGGATTTCAGCAAAAGGTATGAAGGGTTAGAGAATGAAGATACCTTGATCTGAGCCCACCTAACATCTTTACAACCTTCGAATTTGAGTGTGGCGCCCTTCACAAATGAGACATCTTCTGCACTGACAGTACCATTCCCGTGATTATCCCTTTTAATCAAAATTTTCTTTCCCATGAAATCGAGGTAGACCTGCTTCATCGAATGATTCGACTTTTTCTCATCTGTAACTCTGCTTGTGTCCATTTCTTGAAAAGCATTAAAACCGCGGGTACGAATTATTGAGTCACGCTTGTTGATTGCGGCCACGCCTGTAAGACCTTTTTCTTTGATCTTCATCTCACAGTAATCCTCTCTACTTTCCATTGAGTGGGTGTCGAGCAACTTATGACGATTAGGACTCACTTGCTCATGATCAACAGCTCCTGGTCATTCCACGTTGGTTTTGGATCAGCCTTTAAGAAGGCGTCAACACTTGAAAAGTCGGCAAATTCTACAAAAACTGAACCCTGAAGGGAAAATCAATTTCAGCCTTACTATGCAAAAAGTGAATGAACCTTGAACTTTTTATTGTCTTCCCTCCTCATACGAACAACGTTAGTCTTGCCGTACTGGTTGAAGAACTCTTCAAGACGCTCTTGTAACATTGGCTCTTCTTCACCAAAACCTTTCTGGTTGAGTATAACCAGTCAGTGTCATAAAGTTGCAACCATCATTACCGCACATACTGCGTAAACACTCCTCTCCATCTGGTTTTTAGGCTCTTGTACCTCAGTTGTCCGGCGGACGTTCGTTTGCGATTCGTCAACTTCCAGTAAAGTACTTTGCTTGAGGGCGTCAAGCAACCATTCTGAATCTTCAGATTTGAATTCTCGCATGCGCTTGAAAGAGGCAATCGTTTTAATGGGAACCCAATGTTCCGGGTTTTGTGAGTGCAGTGTCCACATGAACCTGAGAGAATTGCTTGAGCTTGGGCCTCGCCAGTCTAAAACTTTCAACGCACTTGTCATAAGGCAAATTGGAGTCAGCGAAGTAGAACTCCACTGCAGTGCGGAATCAAATCAGAGAAGAGTCTTTGGAATTGGCTCGACCGCACCTTGACGCACTGCTCGAAATTTTTTCTTGGCATCGGTGCTTGTTGGCGAGCTTTCAGAAATTATTTCTGTGGACTTTTCGACCGCAGTCTCAGTCATTTTAATGAAAGCAAAGGATGAAGATAAGTTATTAGATAGAAGCAAATCAAAAGGGGAGAGAAAGCTTTCCAATTTAGGTAACGTGCAGTTTTTACATAAGACAACACTGCGATCGACCTAAACTCGTTTGCCAGGTTATGTATCCCATCTCGAACGAATAGTTACTGAGGATCGTCCTCAGAAAAAGATGTGGCATAGAAATCACCGCTGATGATTTTCGTTGAGCGGCTTCTGTTGTACTAGTTGGTACGTCAATGCGTCAGTCGTAAAGGTGTTTGTTGGACGGTGGCGATGTACGACTGTTGCAAAATTGACTCGTCATAAATGCCAGATGCAGGATGCTCAAAAAGCGTCCTGCAAGTGAGCTTTTTCCGGTAGAGGCATGCTGCTGATTCATTCATATCGGTGTCACTACAGCTGTGGCGAACTGTTATCCGCTGTCCATGATCTACGGAAGGGTTGTGAGCTTCTAGAAGAACCAGGTATCAGCCCAGAATCAAGAATCCCGAGTTCCAGTGAGTTGCTGACCTGTGGGTATGCCAACCCTGACGTAACAATAAGGCTGAGATGACGAATTTGGCCCTAGATTTGGGTTTCCAAGGCGGATGTAACTCAGCACTAACACTCACTCACTCTAGACCATCTCAACACCACTTTTGCGGGTTAGCATCTCCACAAAACCTCTTTTTTCCATTTCGTTCGTTCCTTGCTCCAGAAGCGCTGGCATACGCAAAGGACCTCAATTGATTGCCTCGAGATCGACGACTTGCGCTGCTGGCCCAGCGTACTTCACCAGAATAATCAATCTGACCCTTGATCCCACCACCCATCAGTGTTGAAACGTTTGAGATTTTCAGAGACGTACGCACGATTGGAGTGGCACCCAGAAATACATGCTCACTCCTATAAATCCTTCATTCCTTACAGTTCTTAGGTTGACTCTCGTGGCGTGAGCTATCACTTGCCTCCTGCATTCCATCGACTTCTGACCGGTAGACCGCGTGCTCAGCTTCTGCTGAGTTGTAGACCTTTAAAAACACATCGGCCCATCCGGCACCACTGTCCTTACCAATTCACAATGTTTTTCCTCCCTGTTTTTGCACATTATTTCGCCATTTTACTCTGTGTTGAAGCCGGCTTATTGCCTGGGTACTTTCCTGGACAATCATCACAAGTAGATTCGGATCAACAATCTACAAGGAACGCCACTATCAGCAGCATCGACCCTCGTCAGGACAATCAACGATACGTCTTCATGCATCATGTACGCCCCTTACGTGTTGTGCATCTTGACCTTCTCACTAGTGACCACCTCCAGATTGTTGGCAGTGAGTAACTGATTCTGAAATGGCTGTCTAACAAGCCTACGTCATTTTTGATGCTATCAATTGCAGATACGTGAGTTGCGAAGACCCTGATGATCAATATCTCAGTTTGCTTATCTATCTGAATAGCTACGAATACTCTATTGATGATTGGAAGAGCGACATTCAACAAATAGAGTCTGGAGACATGTTAGTGAGCCGGCTTTTCTCCGAGATTTACTCATGCATGGACTTCAAAGTGACGCTATCGCACTCAACATCGGGACTGATTCCTGGCAAACCGGCCAAATACACAATGCCTACAGTGCGGCCACTGGGACTAAGGTCAAACTTTTTTTTTCTTTTGACTTCAGCGTCTTCCCTTGCGACGTAAATTCTGTCGTGGCCGTTGTCAATCAATTTTCTGCGAATCAAGCTCAGTTCAAGATTAACGGTCGTCCGCTCATCTCATCGTACCTTGGGAAATGTCTAGGAAATGATGGCTGGGAGGAGATAAAGCAACGGACGAATGGATACTTGATGCCCTTCATCGCGGAGATCGAAGGCCAATTCAATAACTGGAATTGCTTAGATTCGTGGTTTTGGTGAGTTTATTAGTGCTTTTTTGGAATCACGACTGAAGATATACCCAGCTGGGGATGTGCTTGGCCTCAAGGCAACGTTGACAAAACTGTAAGCATTGTACCCGAAGCGTTGGTATGGGCATGAATGCTGATAGTCGTGATCTAGACTGCAGATGATCAATACTGTGAGCATTCCATCAACTTCGTACTTTCACCGTGCTGACTCATCCCAGACATTCAACAATTGGGATCATCTACTAAATATGTGACATCGGTTAGCCCATGGATGTTGTGAGTGACAATGATGCGTATCAACCAGTGACTTCAATCAGTATCACAGCACACACTATGACTACAAAAATTTCTATCAGCGTGGAGATGACTGGCTTATTTCGCATCGCTGGGAGGAGATCGTAGAAATGAGAAACGACATACACATGGTTGAGATGATCACTTGGTAAGTGCCATTTAGATGCATATACACTCCTATGTAATTAAATTAACAGGAACGATTTCGGGGAATCTGACTAGTAACTCTCTTATGATCTCTGCCGGCACGTTTGCTCATAATCCCTGCAGCTATAGCTCTATCAAAGGATCACAGCCACCTGGAACTACCTGGGCTGATGGATATTCTCATCTTGCCTTCTTCGAACTTTCCAAGTATTATATCTCAGCCTACAAAACTGGAAGTTATCCTGCTATTACGGTAAGTTACTTCCGATATATCTGTCGGTCCTGGCGCTTACTGCCACCTCAGGAGGATACCATTTACTTCTGGGCGCGCCCACATCCAGCACAAGCAACTGCTCATGGAGATCCGCTCGCGCGACCGACAGGATTTAACTTTGCTGAAGTATGTTTATTTCCATCTTCATGGGTCTCATGGCTCATGTACTATATAGGATTATCTCTGGACGCTAGTTCTTGCGACACAACCAGGGCAAGTGACGCTGGCTTGCGGAAGCTCGAAGCAACAGTTCACTGTCGATAGCGGCGTCAACAAGTTGAAGCTTCCCCTCGCACCGGGCAAGATTACAATCTCAATGGTGAGGAATGGAAGAACATTGATCAACCAGACACCAGCCGACTTCACATACAGTTCAAATCCAGATCTTTGTAAGTTGGAAGATCCAAGTTTGGCATGGAATTGAACAAAAACATTTTCAGATAACTTCAATGTTTACGTTGGATCCCTCAGTGAGTTGTCTCGGCACTTCCATTACTGCTGATATTCATCTATACAACAGAAGCAGGTGTCCCAGCCTCAGTCCCAGTGCATACCCCACTGGTGAATAGTTCGTATCCCACGTCGACGGCACAGTCGGATTCATCTATGACAGTCACTTCCAACCCTTCCTCGACTCCGACTAGCCTCGAAGGGTCGTGGAATTATTATGGTTGCGTTGACGAAGGTACGACGGGGTCACGTCGAGCGCTCACTGGACCATCGTATTCAAGAGAAGCTATGACGCCTGAGTTGTGTCAGAACCTTTGCGCAGGATATCCATTTGCTGGTGTTGAATACGGGTAAGTCCTTTCCGACTTTGTTGCTCCTTCTCAGACTTACGAAAAATTCTAGGCATGAATGTATGTATATTGAAAGTCGATCGAGTTTTTCTCTTAAATACAAAAATTCAAAGGCTACTGTGGCTACTCTTTGACCAACAATGGGGCCAGCGGAAATATCACTTCGCCATCAAAATGCTCTGTACCCTGTGCTGGCAGCTCTTCCTCGATTTGCGGAGGGTCATGGGCGCTGAGCGTGTTTAGAACATCAAGCAAGGCCTTCACTCTTGCTGCAACAAACGCTGGTGGCGTAAGTAATTGCACAGTCTATCTCCTCTTTAAACTTGGATCTGATGATGGTTTGTCTTTCACAGGATTGGAAGAGTCTTGGGTGCTATCCCGACTCTCGGAGTCGACTCCTCCAAGGCACTGCTTTCAGCCGCAGCGGAATGACAGCAGCAATCTGTACGGCTCGGTGTGCCGGCCTAGGCTATAATTATGCTGCTACAGAATACGGAATAGAGTGTTACTGCGGCAAGTCCATCAAGAAAACATCACATGGTGCTAGTGTGGATGAGAGTGAGTGCAATATGCCATGCGGTGGTGGGTTCAACCTTCTTCTAGCTAAGCTAGTGTCGCTGCTGATATGATGGCGATACACAGGCGACTCCTCTGAAAAGTGTGGTGGATCATGGCGTGCGAATGTGTATTCAGTATTGAGTCCCATGAAGTCGGTGTCCAGGAGACGCCATCTTGCTAGGAGAAAACGCTACTAGATTGGCCTGGCTTGATAAGAGCCCTTACCTTTTGTCTTCGTTCGCTTTGAGTTTATGTATATATTTCGTTTGGCAACTGTTGTTGCCAGGATTGCTTGCACCATTATCAAATCATTTTTCAGTACGTTCTTGGGAGGGACCAGACCGTCTTCGACCCCAGAATGTGTGTCTTTCCGTAGAGGCCGGAATTAAGCATAAAATGAGGTTTTGGCTGTGATAGTATTTTAATCGTTACCTGGTTCTCTTCCATTCCTGAGAAGCGATGCTATAGTCCGGCAAACATGAGAAACAGGCCATTTCATCGGGCTCAAACTACCATATCGTATGCTCCCTTTCTTTCGAAAGAACGGTCCTTCAATGTCATTCACAATGCCAAAGGGGCGTGTCATCAACAGAAGTGCAACTAGTTTGTCAGGTTTCTCTCACATATGATCGTCCAGCTCGACAACAAGGTATTCGATAATTGGGCTCAGCCGATGAACGTTCCATCAATTATGTCTACGCCGACTAAAGCCTCCGACATGAATATATCCGAATGTCTGGGGATGTCCTGACAAAAAGAACACTCGTTAGCGTATACTAATGGGATAGGATATGGACATGAAAGAAGCAGATGGAGAGAACCGCTGACATGCGTGTGTGCACAGGTACCACCAAACTCAGGCGTTTCTCCAGAAGCTTGCAATTTCTTGTAATAGTTCTTCTGGGGCTTCTCTTCTTCTTTAGGCGCGGTGGGAAACCCTTTTGCCGAAAAGCATCTGGCAATATTGAGGAGTACATCAGCTTGGACGACTCTAGTTAGTAACATATTCAGAGAGGCTTTTTGATGTTGAAAGGCGTTCATGCATTTTGATCTTGAGGCATAGAAAGATCTCATGCCGAAGTCAAGTCAAGTTGAGACATCTCTCAAAACTGGTTGGCCACTTGATTTTGGAGTGACGCTGTTCTGATGTGGCACTTGCATCAGGAGAAGTTGATTCAAGTCCTCTCTCATTTGTTGAGAACCCTGGCTTCATCAGCTGCTCATCTATGTCAGCCTACAAGGATGAAGATAAATTAACAAGATCAGCAACTTTTTTGGGAAAGAAGCTGATCATATGGGCTTCACGCAGTTTCACAGATATAACGACCGTGTAACCAAGGCATAGGTATACATTGGTTCGTGGAGTCGATATACCAAGGCTCTGAAGCTTAAATAAAGATATGTAAGCAGGGAGCCCTCCCAATGCGGTCAACAGTCACTCTTCATGCCCAGCATATAGCGAACTTGGAAATCTATCAGTCATGATCTTTTATTGAGCAACGTACAAGGAAAAATACCTAACTTCATTAATCTGGCAAGTCGCTACTGCTTCTGACTCTCGACGAAATCGTCAATGGTAGATGGCCACGCGCCTGCAGGAAATGGAACGTTAGATGATCAAGTAAGAGATTGCAATCACGGGCGCTTGCCTTCTGGATCGTAATTTGAACATCTGTAGTCAATGGTACAGAGGAATTCAAGGAACTACATTCCACATTGAACTTGCGCTAAACACGGATTTATTAGTCTGGTCCCACTTACCATCAGCCAGCTGTCGCGACTGATACCCTTCAAACCCTTGTCATCCAGGAATTGAAACCACATTCCAATCCGTTCTATTGTCCAACTCCGTTCCGCAGGCAGGTTTTCGCTATTAATATCGACATCGTCAGGAGCATTAGGGGTAGAAATAGCACCGCCTTTGAGGCCATGAGGCAACAGAAGGTTCCAAAGTCCTTTAGCTGTTTCAGTAGCTGGGCTCTCATTAGGACAAGAGCGGGTAATACTAAATTCATAAAACTGACCAAGACTACGTTGTCCTTCATTTCGAGAGAAATTGAATGTGTGGCTATAGACCTTGGTGAAATATTCTCGATCTGAGCCAAGCTTCTCACGGAGCCCAGGTAATGCCTGTCTCATGGAGCTCAAATTATCACAACTGATGATTGAAATGAAATTTCGATCCAGCTGCCGCAGGTAATTACATGTACGCACGATAGTTTCTTCCAGCCTTCAACCCACCCCTGTTTCGTCCAGATAGCCATCCTTGGGGATTTCAACTCGTACGCCAGAGCGAGTAAGACAACGTCTTCAGGATCGACTTCTAAATCCTCACAAAACTTCATTGTGCCATCAACAGTAATATCGTCACCATCCTTGTCTAGAATCAGACATTTAGCATTCTGGTTTTTTGTCTTCGATAATGGTGTCTGACCCTTGTATTTGTTAAACTGTTTGACAATCTCAGAGGGCGGAACACGGCCGACCGGCCTTGATTGTGATGACGATGATGTTGATGATGAGTCATTAAAATAGGCATCAATTGCGGCGTCCAGCCGTTTGTGTTTTTTCAAATACTGTCTTGCACTGGTATCTCTGATGACAGGGTCAGGCAGATCAGAAATTTATTATAGGATACTTACGTCGACCCTGTAATAGCTATGAACTGTGTAATGCTTGTATCTTCATTCTTCCCTGGCATGATGACTGACAAGAGAGCACGCTTAGTCTGAAGGAAAGGTCGAGATATGGAGGATAACCATATGCGGGAATGCACACGTGAATAGTTAATATATAGACTGCAACCGGGGCTCACAATTCCCAACTTGGTACAAACAGCGATGACAGTACAAGACACGATGAACAACAAAATTTCAAGAACGAAACGGGGTCGCTGGAGATCCAGAATGTAAACTGTAGGGTAAGGTGTGACGAGGACATGTGCAGCTCATCTGACTTTGAATTTTCTGCGGTTATTTCCGGCAGGTTTGCACGCTGACTGACGCCCTCGCAGCACCCAGACCTTCATTTTATGTTCACCATTTCGCTCGGACCGAGGATACTGTCGTATCTTACGCCTTCGACGTCATGCTGTACCCTAAACTCTGATTCATTTAGCTCTCGTAGTGGCGCGATAGCAAGAACTTACTGAATGGACCTATTTGTCGTAGTTGACGGAAAAGATCAAAGACCGAATTGTCCTAACGCTCCGCATAAATTACTCGTGACCATCAGAAAACGTTGCTTCCTCTGTAAGGGTTCCGCGATCTCGGTTGTATTTGCTTCTGTCCACAGTCCAATCTGCTTCTGTCCACCAGTCCAAGTTGACATGACATGTCATGTCAAACGTCAGGGTACTGATGCTCTGAGTTATCCCCTTGTGGTGAATGTGCCAATTTTCTCTTCCATATGCCTACATAACATCATCATATCGTGTATCAAGCTGGGGAAAAAGAAATAGTAACAACAATACAGATGTAGGCTTTGGGAAGCATCGACTGCCAAAATGACTAATATTAGAAAGATGGCAGATGGCTCTTCTGGCTGTGATATGACATGAGGATAATATATCATACAGGGCGATGACTGACATCTTGGCTTGTGGGTTTCTATTCTTCGGTAAAGAAGACCCACGATCTTCTCGTGCACATTATTGTAGCAAGTGCGATCTGTTTTTGGATGCCCTATGTAAGCCATTCGGGGTCTTGACTTCTCACATTCTGTTGCGAAGGAGCACAGAACAGTGTGCATCATTGCACCCAAGGTGTAAATAGATGAGGAATCCAGTACTGGCACATGTGTAAATTTCAGCCGAACGACACTGATGTATCTCATTATCTCTCACGTCCCTTTCCTTTGAACATGAGCGCTATCCGACTGCTTCCGGGAGCCGGGCAAGCGAACCTTTCAGTGACTCTAGGACAGTTGAGTCCTGTCAACGCGATTTATTAGGCACATTGGACTTCAGTAAACTTTTAAATTTCGACGTCCGTCGGAAAGAACACCTGTTCTTATGTCCAAGTGCCAATCTGATATTGGGAGGGAAGGGAATCTCAGATGTCACTGACAAACTCGCCTCCCCACTAATGCCCTCGGAAATTGAGGTATAGGTATCGAAGAATCTTTGTTAGTTAGTTGACCATCCTGTCAAAAAGTCATACGGATACGTATGTAATGATAATAACCAAGTAAAAACCCCATTTGACCTGTTGTTAACTAGTATCGAGACTGGAGGGAAGTGTACATTTGTCACTTTATGTTTGATGACTCCTGAATTATCATAAATGACTTGATTTTATCTTCTGATACTGACTCAATCTTCACAAATCGATAACTCGAGTCTGACAAAAAAGGGGGGGATGTGGGAGAAGTGTCCTTTTTTTGCTTTGGCAATTGTTGTGGTGGTGCATTTTCTCCTTTCCCGTTTGATGGCTGGAGTAGGAAGTGATGAGGGTATTCATCTCCGACGAACTTCTCCCGCACTTGCTTCTGCTTCTCTTTCTTCTGCTGCTGCTGCTCCTTGTGATTCTTCTGCTTGTTGCACGTACTTTATTTAGCTCTTGGCTTTTTGCAAGTTCATTTTGGCGGATCCCATAAGGAAGTGAAACCTGTTTAAGAGTTGTGTCCCATTAGGCTGAAAATAACTCAGTCACTTGATTCTTCGGTGACAGTGAAAAATGAAGCTTGTCGACTTTGCACAAGAATGGAAAATTGAATGATTGATGTTGATTTTCTATTTATTTTTAGCCCTATGTAGTGTGAATGGTCCGCAGTTGCAGGAGAGAAAGAGGATGTTCAGCATAGACTACAATTCATAACTCAACGGATCACAAAAAGCATGAAGTGTGAAGAATAACGATGACGATGACTGATAACTGTTATGCTCTGATGAGTCACCACCACGCTCGAAAAAACTCTTGTCCGCTATCCCTTCCCAAGGAAGGCCCTTTTTTCGTCATTCATTGGCTTCTCATTCTGGATCTGGGTTAGTTTCGCGTTTCATTGAACGTTATTTTTTTTCTCTTTTTTTGTCTTCATAAGATTCCGATTAGAAGGACACTATAACAAAAGTCCAGGTTTTGAGCTTAATTTAAGCTGAATAAATTCACTAGAAAAGAAAGCGTCCCTTACTACTTGACCTTATTGTATGTATGAGATGGAGATAAGCTTCTGCGGCAGGGTCAGCGCCGCGGTGTTTGAAAATGTAATATAACGATATGAATGAATGAATGATTATACGGTATGAGGATGTACACCTGCTCTTTTGAGTGCATGACCTTGGTGTTTTTTCATGTTGGCTGTCTCTTGCATGGTTACTGATATCTATTTAGTCATGTGAGAAGTTTATTACGTTAGGTCGCTTGTCCAATGATATAGAGAACAGTCAGCACACGACCTTTTCGATAGCAATGCCGGTATAACTTTTGAAAAATGATTTTTTGGAGAACACCTTAGTGTATAACTGATGGTCTTTCTGCAAGCAACACCTCCCTAATGACTGAGCCATTAATTCGACCGGCACACTTCACATTACCCAATTGAAGCAAATTAGCCCCTAATTTTCCCTATATTACCCCTGGGAATTTCTATAAGTCATTCATGATTCCTATTTCAAGAACAATCACATCTAAAAATAAGTCTCTAAGTGCCATTTTGATTTCTCTATCTAGGCATTTTACATTCTATCACATACAAAAAAAATCAGAGTTCAATGTTCACCAGTCACAGAAAAAACAAACGGATTGTACACATGCACAAGAAGCAAAGCGCGAGAGAAAAAGAAAGAAGACAAGAAATTCCGAAGCGAGAGGGAGGAAGCTGAACCGATAAATGGATAATGAGATTCCCAGAAGGAAATAGGATTCTGCTGCCGCTTCTTCTTCTTTAAGAGGGTGAACCAGGGTGACGTGCAGGCAGGCAGGTGCGTTGCGTTGTAGTATGTACAATGTAGATAGATAGCAGCAAACACACATACACGGAAGGCTATGTTCGGACAATGACACGCTTGGTGTGTTTCCCAGCTCGTCTGCGTTCTGCATAAGGGATCGGTTTTCTCCATGATTCGTCGTCATAGTCGTCATGAGGAGGATGGTCGTGGGGAGGGGTGCGTAAACCTGGATTAGGCTGAGAGTTCACAGGAAAAAGCTGGGCAGGTCTTGAAGGGCGTTGGGAGAAGGATGGGGGAACGGCAGAAGGAGATGTGTGGGACCAGGAGCGGGAAGACGGACCGCCTGGATTGGACTGTTCTTGTTCTGGAGGGAGATCGACCTGGACACGGACTCTGATAATTTCCTTCCCGGCCTGGGCAAAAAAGGCACGTTCCTGGCGCTGGAAGAAGCCCGACGTGGGGCCACCGCGAGCCTCCGGGCCACCCTCGGGGGGAGGAGGTGGGAAGAGGGCCATGAGCTCGTGACCAGTAGGGGGTGCGGGGAAGCGGGCACGTGAATGGGCATCGGAATGGGAGAGGTCAACGTCTTGCGATAGTCAGTAGACGCCGGCCGGAACAACAGATACTCACCTCGGAGGCACGACGGCGAGAGCGGCCGGCGGGGATGTGCAGCCTTGTGGCGGGGGCTGGGAGCTGGCGGGGGGATGTCCGAGGACGAGGACTGGGGGGCAGGCATGGCAGAGCAGGCACCAGCTGATTAGTTATATACTCGTCATCATTCCCTTTTCCGTCCATCAGATCTCTCCTCCCTCGCCCTGCAATCTTCTCCTCCACGTGCGCACCTGACCACCTTCCAAAGAACCTTCCTAGGTCACCGAAACCCGATTGCGATCCGCCTCCACGGGCGCTGCCTGGTTTGCAGCGTCGGTGCCGGCATCGTCCGTTGAGTCGTCAGTGAATCAAAGATACATACAAGATATTTTGTGACGAGGACACCATTACCTAATACTCCACTCCGAGCCGAAGAAAGAAAGTAAAATTTCCTTTGCCAGATGTTTTCCTTGTTGTGTTATTCATCAAAATCCCTTCCACAGTGTCTTCTAATCTTTGTCCCACAAAGAATTCGCTAAATGGTGCTTATACTTCCATTGACTGTTAGTGAAAAAAATGATCAAGTCAAGCATCGATACTTTGGACATATCCTTTCAAATTATGTAAGCATAGTTGTAGTTTTCAGACTCTGTACTTGAAAGATCATCGTTAGACTCTTATGTAATGGATGGAAAAATAGACTTATATAAAGATCCAATGGCATTACTAGAGAACTGACATTGACACCCTGTTAAGGCCATAGGAGACAAGTGATATAGTATTAGAATACCAGAAGGTAGATGATGTAAGGGCAACTAGCAAGTAAAAGGCCCCTAGGATAATATTCAACATAAGCTTTACCTCTAGGAAAACCTCAAAAAATAGGATAAAGGCAACTAACTATCCTTTATTGTTATATAATTGTTACAAAATGTAGAGTTGCAATGGATAAGAGTAGCTAATGGAAAATAAGCAAAGTGACAAAGATGAGTTTTAAATATATTAAGATTGATGGTATATCATTGACATCAAAACTCTAATTAGTGAGTATGAATACTTATGGAGAACTTAACTTGGAGCTCAGACAATGCTTGGATAAACTTTGCTGTAATTGTTATGAACCTATATTGGGACTATTACCAGCCTTGAAGCAACAATCAGTAGTTGTTAGAAGAGATATTGGTAATAACTAATAAAGCAAGTAAAAATAATACAATGAACATTGTATCAGTATACTAATTATGGTTTGAAAAGAGGCAATCTTAGATCTTCTGGACTTATATTATAACTTTGCAAAACAGCAAGTTAATATTTATTTTTCTTTTCTTTTCTTTTCTTTTAGTTTCTAAAGATCAAATACATAGGAGAGTTGAAAAAAAGGAATGTATGGAACTTTATAAATACTAACAAGTACTAGAATGTGTATAAGTAGTATATAGTAATTGAATTAAAACTATAAGAGCAACTGGAGCAGAGCTTCCAGAAGAATCCTCAGTTTATACATGGAGTCTAGAGTACATTACAACTTATCTTCTAGGAGAATCCTCAGAAAATAGGATAAGGCTTCTAGAGGGGTAATCTACACTATATATACAAGTTCTCCTAGCTATAGAATGTTCTAATGGTTAGAGTCAGGAATATAGGAAGTGAGGCAACTAATTAAATGTTAGGTAATTGTCATGAGTTGTCTTAACTATGACAAAAGGCTATAAATAGAATAAACATAGACTAAAGTTAAACCAGTAGCTGATAAACAACCTATAGTTTAGATAAGGACAAATAGTATACTTGTATATATAGTAGACTACAATTGATCAAGTGTTAGCATAAGATTGTGAGAACTTAAAGCTCAACCAAGGTGGTTGTTCAGGAAGAACTTGTAAGGGCAATATTAGACAGAAGGCCAGAGATCATACTAGAAAGCTAAATAAAGGTTGTCACAAACTTCATTTGGACCATAACTCCAGGAATACTTGACTAATTTCAACGATCTAAATGGCCACCAAAAGCCCTTAAGAAGACTTTTCAAATGATACCAAAAATGTCTCAAAGCAATCAGTATTTACCAAGTCACCAAACACTAAATTGCTAATATCTCAGAAACTACTTGA
>Ga0153951_1000386_pt1 | contig 16552 bp, 15 predicted proteins | sample TSNJ035MetaG_FD_102278 | JGI IMG/M metagenome (GOLD analysis project Ga0153951, IMG submission 102278) | Attine ant fungus gardens microbial communities from New Jersey, USA - TSNJ035 MetaG | ecosystem: Host-associated > Fungi > Mycelium > Unclassified | place: USA: New Jersey, Wharton State...
CCGAGCGCGACCAGCAGGATCGGCGCGAGCGCGACCTTCGGCACCGACTGCGACGCGATCAGGATCGGATAGACGATCCGGTCGAACACGCGCGAGTAGACGATCAGCGCCGCGAGCGGCACGCCGATCGCGATGCTCAGGCCGAAGCCGGCCAGCGTTTCGATCAGCGTGACCCACATATGCGCGAGCAGATTGGCGCGATGATCGACGAGCGACACCCAGATGCTGCTCGGCGGCGGCAGCAGATACGAGGGCACGTGGCCGATATCGACGCCCGCTTCCCACACGGCGACGATCGCGACCAGCACGATCAGCACCGGAAACCGGGCCCATAGCGCGCTGAACACACGACGCACGGAGCCTTGCGATGTCGAACTCTGATTCATGACCGGCGCTCCTCTTTCAATACGCCCATTTTTTCGAAGATGCGGCGGATATGCCGCGTATAGCGCGTGAATTCCGCCTCGTCGCGAATGTCGACGTGCCGCTCGCCGGCCAGCTCGATCGGCACGATCTCCTCGATGCGGCCGGGCCGCGGCGACATCACGACGACCCGGTTCGACAGGAACACCGCCTCGGTGATCGAGTGCGTGATGAACAGCACCGTCTTGCCCTGCTCGCGCGACAGCTGGTGGAAGTCGAGGCACATCTGGTCGCGCGTCATCGCGTCGAGCGCGCCGAACGGCTCGTCCATCAGCAGCACACCGGGATCGTGCATGAGGCCGCGCACGATCGCCGCGCGCTGGTTCATGCCGCCCGACAGTTCGTCGGGGAAGCGCTCGGCGAAGTCGCCGAGGCCCACCCGCTTGAGCAGTTGCTGCGCGCGCGGCAGATACTCCGCGCGATTCAGATTGCGGACTTCGATCTGCAGCAGCACGTTGTTGAGGATCGTGCGCCACGGCAGCAGCAGGTGCTGCTGGAACACCACGCCGAGTTCATGCACGGGCCCCTTCACGGGCTTGCCCAGCACCTCGATGCGGCCTTCGCTGACCGGCATCAGGCCTGCGATCATATTGAGCAGCGTGCTCTTGCCGCAGCCGCTCGGACCGACGATCGAGACGAATTCGCCGCGCGCGATCGTCAGCGAGGCGTCGCTGACGGCCTGCACGTCGCCCTTCTTCGAACCGAAGCGCTTGAACACGTGATCGACGCTGATCGCGGCGGTGTTCGCCTGCGGCGCACTGGCACGCTGCCCCGTCACCAGTTCGAGCGGCCGCGCCTCTTCGATTTTCAACGTCTGGCTCATGATGCACGCTCGTCCGCCCACGGCGAAAGCCGATCCGGGCTGTAAAGAATGTTGATCAACGCGGGGCCGTCGTGCGCGAGCGCCCGTGCGAACGCCTCGGCGAACTCGGCATTGGTGCGCGCGGTGAAGCCTCTCGCACCCATCGACTCGGCGAGCATCGCGAAATCGATCGCGCCCAGTTCCGTCGCGACGGCGCGGCCCGGAAACTCCCGGCGCTGATGCATCGTGATCGTGCCGTAGTTGTTGTTGTTGAACACGAGCGCGACGAACCCCTTGAGGCGCAGACGCACCGCCGTTTCCAGCTCGCTCATCGTCATCACGAAGCCGCCGTCGCCGGAGAACGAGACCGCCGGTTCGTCGGGCCGCGCCATCTTGGCGCCGATCGCCGCCGGCAGCGCGTAGCCCATGCCGCCCGCGGTCGGCGCGAACAGCGTGCGCGGATGCTTCCAGCGGTAGTAGCGCATGAGCCAGCCGCCGAACGTGCCGGCATCGCTCGCGATGCTCGCGCGCTCCGGCAGCAGCCGCAGAATGTCGTGATACACGCCTTCGAGGCTGATCATGTTCTGCGGCGCGCCCGCATCGAACGCGCGCGGCGTCGTGCGCTGCGCGTAACGCGCCCGGAGCGGCGCGATCGCGTCGAGGCGCGCCGCCGCGCCCGCGCCGTCGAGCGCCGCCGTCAGCGCGCGCGTCGCGGCGCCCGCTTCGGAAACAATTGCGACATCCGCGCCGGCCCAGCCGCCGCCGGTATCCTCGGCGGACAGATCGATGTGGATCAGGCGCTGGCCCGCCACCGGCCAGCCGTACGACTTGGTCGTGTACTCGCCGAGACGCGTGCCGATCGCGACGATCACGTCGGCTTCGAGCAGCGGCGCGGCCAGATCGGTCGGCAGCACCGGCATCGGTCCCAGATACAGCGGATGGTGATTCGGGAATGCGTCGAAGCGCCGCCAGCCGGTAAACACGGCCGCGCCGAGCTTCTCGGCGAGCGCCACGACATCGGCGCTCGCGCCGCCGCGCGTCACGCCGCCGCCGACCACGATGCACGGCCGCTTCGCGTCGCGCAGCAGCGCGGCCGCCGCCTCGATGCCGGCCGGCGACGGCGCCGCCGCGTAGACCTCGGCCATGCGCGCCGGCACCGAAACGGCCAGCTCGCGGTCGACGTCCTCGGGCAGGCTCACCACCACCGGGCCGGGCCGGCCGCTTTGCGCGACGTGAAACGCCTTCTGCATCAGTTCGGCGGCGCGATCGCCACGGCCGATTTCGAGCGCCCATTTCGCCATCGGCCGCGCATACGCGACCACGTCCATTTCCTGGAACGCCTCGCGATAGCGCACGTCTGACGGCACCTGGCCGACCAGCGCGACGAGCGGCGTCGAGTCCTGCTGCGCCGTATGCAGCGCGATCGCCAGATGCGTGAGGCCGGGCCCGCGCGTCACCATGCAGACGCCGGTCTTGCCGGTGGCCTTGGCCCATGCCTCGGCCATCAGCCCGGCGCCCTCTTCGTGGCGCGTCGCGATCAGGCGCGGCGAGTCGCTGCCGTGAAACGCGTCCATCACCGCGAGGTAGCTTTCGCCCGGCACGCAGAACACGTGATCGATCTGCTCGGCGGCGATGGCGTTATAGATTGCCTGTGCTGTACTCATTGCGTTCCCGCTGTCCCTATTGAGAGATGAACTGGTTGGTGTAGTAAGCGGACGGTGCCTTCGGATTGTGGACACCCGCGTACTTCGAGAGGACGTCGAGCATCTTTTTCCAGTCGCCCTCGTCGGTCCAGCCAATCGGATGACCGGCCGTGGCCGGCGTATGCAGCTGTTCGTTGAGCGCGATCTTCAGGCCGCCCGCCACGAACTCGCGGTTCAGATCGGGGTACAGCTTCAGGCTCGCGTCGATGGCCGCCTCGGGGTTGCGCTGCGCCGCTTCCCAGCCCTTGCGGCTCGCGTCGACGAACTTGCGCACCACGTCGGGATGCTTCGCGAGCATGTCGTCGCTCGCGATGAGGCCGGTGCCGTACGCGACCACGCCGTATTTCGCGTAGGGCATGTACTTCGCGTCGGGCATGCGGCTGCGGATGCGCAGCAGGTCGCCGGTCGCGAAGCCGGTGAGGAACGCGCCGTCGGTTTTCAGGAACAGCGGCACGCGCGCGTTCGCATCGACGATCTGCAGCTGCACGTCGTCGGTACTCATGCCCACGCTCGCGAGCGCCGGATTCAGCATCCGCAGGTCCGCGGTGCCGGCGCTCGAAATCACGGCCTTGTGCTGCAATTGCTTGAGGTCGCCGGTGAAGCCCGAATTGGCGCGGTAGATGAGCCCCATCGTCGCCGTTTGCGTGTACACGGAAACGAGCTTCACGCCGATGTTCTGCGCGGTAATGCCGAGCACGGCGATCGATGCATCGGACAGACCGAAGTCGTCGGCACCGGACGCGACGGTCTGCACGGTCGTGCCCGAACCCTGGCCCTGCTCGATCGATACGTCGAGACCGGCCTGTTTGTAATAGCCGTTCACGACGGCCAGCGCGAACGGCGCGACGTAGCCGTTGAACTTGTAGTCGGTACGCAGCACGATCTTCTGCAGCGGCTCGGCGAAGGCCGACACGCTCATCGCACTCGCCGCGCACAGCGCGACTGCCATGCAAAACCGTCTAGTTATGCGAAACATCTGTGTCTCCTTTTATAAAAGTTCATCGATGAAGCGAAGACGGCAGGCCCCGCCGATGCCGTCAACCCGCGCCCGCGAGCGCCACCACCGCGCCGTGCACCACGGCATCCACCATGACCGGCGTATCGCGATGGCGCTCGCGCGCCGCGCGCCGGCGGCTGCCCGGCAGGCGCGCGCCTGCGGCCGACGCGAACGCTTCCATCACGACCTTCAGCCTCGCATCGAACGTGCCACCCGAGGTGGCCGCCGGATCGAGCGCGATAAAGAACTGTCCCGTGCGCGGCGGCCCGCCCACCGGGCCCGAGAACGGCGACGCGGCAATCCCGGGCGTCGCACCGGCGAGGCACGCGGCAAACATCTCGACCATCAGCGCATTGCTGACGCCCTTGTAGCCGCCGGCCGGCGCCATCGAGCCGCCGTCGAGCGCGGCGTCCGCGCTATTGGTGGGGCGGCCTTCGCGATCGAGCGCCCAGCCGTCCGGCAAGGGCCGCTTGTCGCGCCGGTGGCGAACCACCTCGCTCTTGGCGACCGTCGAGGAACTCTGGTCGATCACGAAATGCACGCCGCCCTCGCCGTCGGGCACCGCCAGCGACCACGGATTGGTGCCGAGCACGGGCGTCGCGCTGCCCCACGGCGCGATCGACGCGGGCGCGTTGGTAAAGCCGAGCGCCACCACGCCTTGCCGCGCAAGCGTTTCCGTGTGATAGGCGAGCACGCCGCAGTTGTACGAGTTCGCCACCGCCATCACCGCGGCGCCGAGCTGCTTTGCAAGCGGCACCAGTTGGGCGAAGCCGAGCCCGATTGCCGGATGCGCGAAGCCGGCGTCCGCATCGACCCGCACCACGCTGCCGTGCGCCTGCACGGTGGGCACGGCGGCCGGGTTGACCTTGCCGCAGCGCAAATGCTCGCAGTAGACCGGCAGGTAAGCGAGGCCGTGCGAGGCGATGCCGTCCGCCTCGGCGGCGGCCACCGACACCGCCAGCGCGCTCGCCTGGTCCTGCGAGGCGCCCGCGTTCAGCAGCGCGCGCCGCGCGATAGATTCGATCTCGGCCACCGGCAGTGCGATCCCCGTCGTCATGCTCATGCTCCGTTGGCATCGCCGAACGGCGATACGTCGTCGTCACCGCCGCTCGGCGCGGGACCGCCCTCGCTCAATGCCTGATGCAGAAAGCGATGCCAGTTCAGGCCGAGGATGCCGTCGATTTCCGCGGCGCTGAAACCGACACGCTCCAGGCCGCCGCTCACCAGCCCGAAATCGAGATTCGAGCGGAACCACTCGGGTTGCGGCGGGAAGCCCGCCGCGATGCCGTCGTCGGGTTCGGGATGCTTCCAGCGTCCCTCGCGCATCCAGCCGAGCACGCGCGGCGGCTGCTCCTGGCACAGATCGGAGCCGATGCCGATATGCTCGACGCCGATGCGCTCCGCGAGTCCGGCCACCATCCGCGCGAATTCGTCGAGCGTGGTCTGCGAGCCGTGGATCATGTGGCCGGGGTACAGCGACAGCCCGAGCAGGCCACCGGATTGTCCAAGCGCGTCGAGCACCGCGTCCGATACGTTGCGCTGCGTATTGCGCCAGGTGTAGGGATTGCCGTGGCTCACGACGACCGGGCGCGCCGAATACTCGATCGCGTCGAGCATCGAGCGCTCGGCCGCATGCGACATATCGACGATCATGCCGAGCCGGTTCATCTCGCGCACGACCTCGCGCCCCATGTTGGTGAGCCCGCTGTCGTTGCGCTCGGTCCAGCCCGTGCACAGCAGCGACTGGTTGTTGTACGCGAGCTGCATGAAGCGGATGCCGAGCCGATGCAACACCTCGACGAGGCCGATATTGGCTTCGATCGGCGACGGATTCTGCAGCCCGAACAGAATCGCCGTGCGGCCGCTGTCAATCACCGCGTCCATCTCGGTGCCCGAACCCGCGAAGCCGATCAGGTCGCCGTGCACATGGAAGCGGCGGTTCCATTCGACCAGCAGATCGACGGTGTCGCGAAAGTTCTCGTGATAGGCAACCGTGACGTGCACGGCGGACACGCCGCCGTCGCGCATCTGCTCGAACACCTTGCGGGACCAGCGTGCGAACTGCATCCCGTCGATGACGATCCTCTTCGAAGGCGTGACGGCGCGATTCATTCGGCCTCTCCAGCGTGAATGTACGAAGTCTTGACGGTGGTATAGAACTCGACCGCGTAGCGGCCCTGCTCGCGCGGCCCGTAGCTCGACTGCCGGGTGCCGCCGAACGGCACGTGGTAGTCCGTGCCGGCGGTCGCCAGATTGACCATCACGCAACCGGAGCGCGAACGCTCGCGAAAGGCCGAGGCGCGCGCGAGCGAACGCGTGACGATCCCGGCCGTCAGCCCGAACGGCGTGTCGTTCGCGATATCGACCGCTTCGTCGAAATCGTCGGCGCGAATCACGCAGGTGATCGGCGCGAACATTTCTTCCTGGTTGATCCGCATCGCGTTGTGGGTGCGCGCGAACACGGCCGGCTCCATGTAGTAGCCGGGCGTCTCGCGTTCGACGCGCGTGCCGCCGCACAGCCGCGTCGCGCCTTCCTGCGCGGCCAGTTCGACGTAGGCCAGATTCGCTTCGAGCTGCTGCTCGCTGACCACCGGGCCGATCTGCGTGCCCGCTTGCAGCGCATGCCCGACCTTCAGTTCGAGCGTGCGCGCGACCAGCTTTTCGACGAACGCGTCATGCACGCGGTTGTGCACGACGAGCCGCGACGAGGCCGTGCACTTCTGCCCGGTGCCGCCGAACGCGCCGTTCACCGCGAGCGACACAGCGAGGTCCAGATCGGCGTCGTCCATCACGACGAGCGCGTTCTTCGAGCCCATTTCCATCTGCACGCGCGTCAGGTTGCGCACGGCCGCCGCCGCCACGCCGCGCCCGACTTCGAGCGAGCCGGTGAAGGTAACCGCCGCCACGCGCGGGTCTTCGACGAGCCGCTGGCCGACCTGGCGGCCGCTGCCCATCACGAGGCTCATGAGCCCCTTCGGAATCGCCTGACGCGCGATGATCTCGGTCAGCGCGACCGCGCTCGCCGGCGTGAGATTCGCCGGCTTCCACACGACCGCATTGCCGAAGGCCAGCGCGGGAGCGATCTTCCAGCTCGCCGTCGCGATCGGGAAATTCCACGGCGACACCACGGCGACGACGCCGATCGGCTCGCGGCGCACGTCGACGTCGACGCCCGCGCGCACCGACGCGACCGCATCGCCCGGCTGGCGCAGCACTTCGCCGGCGAACCAGGTAAAGAACTGGCCGGCGCGATACACCTCGCCCACGCCTTCGGCGCGCGGCTTGCCTTCTTCCCGCGAGAGCAGCTCGCCCAGTTCGCCCGAGCGCGCCATCAGTTCGCGGCCGACCGCGTCCAGCACGTTGGCGCGCGCCTCGAGTCCGGTCGCGGCCCACACCCGCTGCGCCTCACGCGCGCTATCGAGCGCGGCATCGAGTTGTGCCGCGCTGGCCTGGGCGTAACGGCCAATCACGTCGTTCGTGTCCGACGGGTTCAGGTTCTCGATGAAGTCCGTGGCACTTTGCCATTCGCCAGCTATGAAGTTAGGTTTGATATCCACTCTTCTCACCAAAAAATGTTTCCGTGACATCTATAAGACGGCATCAATTTGTTTCAGTCAATTCTAATAAACTATACTTTTGTTCAGGTTTTCTGAAACGGAGACGAACGTGCCGAATCTGATGCAGTACCGTGTCCTGGTGGCGGTGGCCGAAACCGGCGGCATTCGCGCGGCGGCGGAGCGGATTCACCGCACGCCGTCGGCGGTGTCGATGACGCTCAAGCAGCTCGAAGACGAAATCGGCGGTGCGCTGTTCGAGGGCGAGCGCAAGACGCGCTTGACGCGCTTCGGGGAGTTCGTGGTGGATCGCGCGCGCGATCTTCTGGAGCACAACAGGCGCGTGGATCGTTCGATCAGTTCTTTTATTCACAATGGCGCGGGCAGCATCGAGATTGCGGTGCTGCCGTCCATTTCGCTCACGTTCCTGCCGCGCGCCTTGCAGATTTTCCGCGCCGAGAAAGATGCCGCGGTCGTGCGCGTGCGCGACCTCGACTCTCAGGCGATTGCCGAGGCCGTGAGCCGTGAAGTCATCGATTGGGGTATTGCGAGTTCGCGCCGCTTGCCGGACATCGACGTCCAGCTGCTGTTTTCCGAGCCGCTATCGCTCGTCGTGCGCGAGGACGACCCGCTCTGCAAGATAGACGGACCGATCCCGTGGGACGCATTGCGCGACCGCTCGTTCGTCGGCAACGGGATTTGCGACGGTATCGATACGCCCGCGTTTCTCTCGATCAACGAGCATCAGATCATGCATGCGCGCAGTGTGATGTCGCTTTTGTCGATCGTGCGGGAAGGCATCGGCATCACCGTGCTGCCGAGCCTGACGCGCATCGGCGGCGTGGGCGGCGTGCGCTTCCTGTCGATCGACGATCCGAAGGCGAGACGCAACGTCTGCCTGCTGTCCCGCTCGGACCGCAACATGTCGCCGGCCGCGCGAAGCTTCGCGCGGGTCTTGCGCGATCTGATCGCGGAACATGCGGGCGAATACGGGCTCGATATATAGCCGCATGTGCCGCGCGGGCACGCCGGCTATCCAGGCGGGTCGATCTAGGCTCGCGCCGCGACCGAGCGCGCCATCAGCGCCGCCGCGCCGAGATAGTTGGTCGGGTCCGTCAACGCCTTCAGCTTCGCATCGTCGAAGCGCTCGCGGATCGATTCGTTGTCCTTGAGTACGTCGTACAGCGTGCGGCCATTTTCGATCGCGACACGGCAGGCGTCGTACACCACGTCGTGCGCATGCTGACGCCCGATGGCGGGCGCGAGCCCCATCATGACCGCTTCCGCGACGATCAGGCCGCCCGTCAGGTCCAGATTGCGCCGCATGCGCGCGCCGTCGACCTGCAAGCCGCGCAGCATGAAATTCGCCTGGAACAGCGCGCTCGCCGCGAGCAGGAAGCTCTCCGGCACGGCGCTCCACTCGAGATGCCACGGTCCGGTGGCGCGCTCGAAATCGTGCATCGTGCCGTCCAGCATCAGCGCCGCGCGCTCGCGCAGCATCTTCGCCGCCGCGAACATCAGCTCGCTCGAAATCGGATTGCGCTTTTGCGGCATCGTCGAGCTGGCGCCGCGGCCAGGCACGAACGGCTCCGCGACTTCGCCGAATTCCGAGGCCGCCATCATCATCACGTCGAGCGCGATCTTGCCGAGCGAGCCGCCGATGCCCGCGAGCACCGAGACGAGTTCGTACAGTCCGTCGCGCGCGACGTGCCAGGTGATCTCGGGATCGCGCAGCCCCAGTTCCTCGGCAAAAAGCCGCCGCGTATCGAGCGCGCGCTCGGGGTCGCCGAGCGACGCGAGCGTGCCCGCCGCGCCGCCGAACTCGACCATCAACGCGCGCGCTTTCATCTGCTGAAGACGCTCGGCATGACGATTGAGCGCCGACAGCCAGACCGCCGCGCGAAACCCGAACGTGACCGGCAGCGCGTGCTGAAGATGCGTGCGGCCCGCCGTCACCGTGTCGGCATGTTTGAGCGCGAGTTCGCGTAACGCCTCACGCACTTCGTCCAGCTGCTTTTCGATCAGCGCGACGCCGCGCGCACATTGCAGCATCGTCGCGGTGTCCATGATGTCCTGGGTCGTCGCGCCCCAGTGCAGATAGCGCCCCGCCTCGCCGCACATCTCGCTCACCTGCTTGACGAGCGGCAGGATCGGATAACCGACGATCTCGGTTTCATGGCGCAGCTTCTCGAGGTCCAGCTTGCCGAAATCGGCCTTCGCCGTGATGTCGCTCGCGGCGTCGCCGGGAATCAGGCCGGCCTGCGCCTGCGCGCGGGCCAGCGCGGTTTCCGCGTCGATGCAGCGGCGCAGATACGCCTCGTCGGAGAACACTTCGCGCATCTCGGGCGTGCCGAACATGTCGCGGAACAATGCCGAATCGAAAACAGTCGTTGCCATGACGGGCTCCTTGAATGCCTTTATTGAGTTCGCGATTTACTGAGCGCTTTACTGCGCGATTGACTTCGCGCTTTACTTCGAAAGACGCGCCAGCCACGGGCGCAGACCGTCCTTCTCTTCGAGGCCGAAGCCCGCCGCGTCGGTCGGGCGCACCAGCCCGCCGCCGATACCGCAGCCGGCCGGATAACCGCCGAACGGCTGGAACACGCCCGGGTACGCCTCGCAGCCGCCCAACTCCAGGCCGACGGCGATATGCAGGTTGATCAGATGGCCGCCATGCGGATACGCCTGCGCCCGGTCGAAGCCGTGACGCTCGATCAGCTCGATCATGCGCGCGTATTCGGTGAGGCCGTACGCGAGCCCCGCGTCCATCTGGAAGATGTCCTTGCCCGGACGCATGCCGCCGAACAGCGCAAGATTCTTCACGTCCGGCACGGAGAAAAGATTCTCGCCAGTCGCGATACGTCCCGCGTAGGCCTGCGCAACCTGCCGGTTCAGATCGAAGTCGAGCGGATCGCCGATCTCTTCGTACCAGCGCAAGTCATACGGCGCGATGGCTTTCGCGTAGGCGAGCGCCGTCTCCAGATCGAAGCGGCCATTCGCGTCGACGGCCAGACGCTGGCCTTCGCCCGCGACCGTCAGCGCCGCTTCGATACGGGCGAGATCGGTCTTCAGGTCCGCGCCGCCGATCTTCATCTTGAAGGCATCGAAGCCCATCGCGCGATAGCCGCTGAACTCGTCGGCGAGACGCTGCACGCTATCGTCCGGGTAGTAGTAGCCGCCCGCCGCGTACACGTTCACGCCTTCGCGCTTGCCCGCGCGGCCGTAATGGCGCGCGATCGTCACATAGGCCGGCTCGTCGCGCAGCTTCGCGTTCAGGTCCCATACGGCGAGTTCGAGGGCGCCCGCCGCCGCCGCGCGGTCGCCATGACCGCCCGGCTTTTCGTTGCGCAGCACGGTCTTCAGCACCGCTTCCGGATCGAACAGCTCGCCGCTCGCGTCGAGCAGCGTCTCGGGTGCGGCGGCTTCGAGGCGCGGAATCATGCGCTCACGCAGGATGCCGCCCTGCGCGAAGCGGCCGATCGAATCGAACGCATAGCCGATCACCGGCTTGCCGTTGCGCACCACATCGGTTTCGAGCGCGACCAGCGACACATCGTGCTCCGCGAAACTCACGAGCGCGTTCGCGACATTGCCTTCGAGCGGAACTGAAATTTCCCTGACGGACGTAATACGCATCATTTTTCCTTTGAGATTCCGAATTCAGATGACCTTGCCGGGCGCGACGCCGAACACGCGCTGATATTCGCCGCGCGCCTTGCTCTCGTCGAACTCGCCGGTGGACTTCGCGATCACGAGCGTGGCGACGCTATTGCCCATCGCGTTGCAGATCGACACCGCCTGCGAGGTGAAGCGGTTGATGCCGAACAGGATCGGCAAGCCTTCGACGGGCAGGATGCCCGACGCGGTGACGGTCGCCGCGAAGACGATGAAGGTGCCGCCCGACACCGTCGCGGCGCCCTTCGACGTGACGAGCATCAGCACGAGCAGGCCGAGCTGCTGATGCAGATCGAGATGCACGCCGTACGCGTTCGCGATGAACATCACGCACAGCGACATATACACCGAGGTGCCGTCGAGATTGAACGCGTAGCCGGTCGGCAGCACGAGACCCGTCGACTGGCGCGAGCAGCCGAGCCGTTCGAGCTTTTCGAACAGACGCGGCATCGCGCTTTCCGACGAGGCCGTCGCGAACAGCAGGAAGATCTCGTCCTTGAAGTAACGCAGATAGCGAAAGATATTGAAGCCGTAAATCCGCAGGATGACGCCGAACACCACCACCACGACGAAGGCCAGCGTCAGATACATCACGACGAGCAGATAGCCCAGCTCGATCACCGCGTTCATGCCGCTGCTGCCGATCGCAAACGCGATCGAGCCGAATGCGCCGAGCGGCGCGAACTTCATGATGACGTCGACGAACTTGAAGAAGCACTCCGACATGCGCGACAAACCGCCTTCGACGCTTTCGCGCGACTCCTTGTTCAGCATCAGCAGCGCGGCGCCGAAGCCGATCGAGATCACCAGCACCTGCAGCAGCGAACCGTTCGCGAACGCGCCGACGAAGTTGTCTGGAAACAGCGTGAGCAGGAAGTGTTCGAGCGACATCGGCCCGGCCTTGCCGTATTGCGCATGCACCGCGGCGGCGGCTTCGCTGCTCTGCGTGAGATGCATGCCGAGGCCCACGCCCGACAGATTGGCCACCACCATGCTGATGGCGAGCGCGACGGTCGACACGATCTCGAAGTAGATCAGCGCGCGCAGGCCGATGCGCCCCACGTTCTTCAGATCGCCGGCCGCCGCGATGCCGAGCACGACGTTCAGAAACACCAGTGGCGCGACGATCATCTTGATGAGCCGCAGGAAGATGTCGCCGAGCACCTTCATGTCCACCGCGAGCTTCGGCGCGATAAAGCCGAGCGCGATGCCCGCCACGATGCCGACCACGATCTGCACGCCGAGCCGCGCATAGAACGGCGTCTTGCGGCGCGCCTGCGGCGGCTTAGCCTCTAAGTTAGGGTGATTCGCACTCTCGCCATGCACAGCCATGCCCATCTCCTGTCACGACGGCTTTCCAGGGTCTGGATAGCCGCTTAATATGTCCGTACTTTATGAATATGTACGGACTATATTGAGACATGCTGGACGGGTCAACCAGGGGTTTACGCGAACCAGTGGGGTTCGCGCCGCCGGTGCCCCGCTTGGCAAGGCCCGCGCGCACGGCTAGCATTAGCCCGCCGCGCCATGCACGCGGCCCAAGGAAAGCAAAGAGGAAGAAGGAAGATTCAGATGAAACCGCGATATGCCGAACTGGCCGAGCAACTCATTCAGGCTATCGGAGATGGCACGTTCGAAGTGGGCTCCGCGCTGCCGAGCGAACTCGATCTGTCGGCGCAATATGGCGTGAGCCGCGCGACCGTGCGTTCGGCGCTGGAACGCGTGCAGGAACTCGGGCTGATTTCGCGCCGCAAGCGCGCGGGCATTCGCGTCGAGGCGAGCAAGCCGCGCGTGGCGTTCGAGCAGTCGCTCTCGAGCGTCGAGGATCTGGTGCAGTTCGCGGTCGTCACCGAGCGCCATGTCCAGTCGGTGATGGAGATTTCGGCGAGCCCGTCGCTCGCGGCGCAGCTCGGTGTCGCCACCGGCTCGCGCTGGCTGCGCACGGAAATGCTGCGCGTCGATCCGACCAAACCGGACCGGCCGATCTGCTGGACCGACGTCTATCTCGAACCGGCGCTCGGCGCGGGCATCCGGCGCGAGCTACGCAAAAGCTCGGGACTGATCTGCGAAATGGTCGAGCAGCGCTTCGGCCGCGTGGTGCGCGAAGTGCGCCAGGAAATTCGCGCGATCGGCGTTCCGGCGCGCGTGGCGAAGCAGCTCGGCGCGACGGCCGACGAGCATGCGCTGGAGATCACGCGCCACTATATCGACGAGCATGGCATCGTTTTCGAGGCCACGGTCAGCGTGTTGCCGGCTGACCGCTTCACTTATGCGCTGCAGTTGCGGCGTCATGACTGAGCCATCGCGCCGGACTCGCTCGCCTTGCGCAGATTGCCCGCCTTCGACCACGCCTTTGCCCACATTAGCCGCGTTGCCCGTCGGCAGGCGGGCTCTGCCGCTTCAGGTCACCTTCAGCGCCACGCCCTCGTCATCCGATGATTTCATCGTCATCGGTTCGACCGGGCCGACAACGAACAGATACGCACCGGAGCCAATCACGCAGAAGGCGCCCGCCGTTACGAGCGGAATCAGGAACGAGCCGTGGGTGATCGTCAGCATCACGCCGGTGAACGTCGAGGTGAGAATCCCCGCGACGTTCGAAGCCGTGTTCTGAATCGCGCTGATCGTCGCGACATGACGCCGCGTGGGCGCCACGTCGCCCGGCAGCGACCAGGCGTTGAAGGACACGAAGGACAGGCTCACATAGGTCACCGAAAAGAGCACGATCGCGAGCAAGGGGCTTTGCGCGAACGCGCATAGCACGATGCATGACGACAGCAGCATGCCGCCGACGAGGCAGGTCTTGCGCGCGGCGGTCATGCTCCAGCCGCGCCGGAACAGCGCATCGGACGTGGCCCCGCCGATCCAGCCGCCTGGAATCGCGCACAGCGCCGGAATCATGCCGAGCGTGCCGAGCTGCGCGAGCGAGAAGCCGCGCGCTTCCAACGGACTCGCCCTGCATCTGGACGGGCGCCTGTTCGTGGCGGACTGCCGGCGCGGACTCGTCGCGATCGATCCACGCGCTGGAACGGTGACGGACGTGCTCGGCCGCCGCAACGCCGAAGGCTTCAAGGGACTAACGGTCCGAGCCCGAACGGCCTCGTGCTGTCGCCGAACGAGCGCGTGCTTTTCGTCGCCATGACGCGCGACAACGCGATCTGGCGCATCCCGCTGTTACCAGACGGCTCGATTGCCAAGGTCGGACATCCGACACGGAGCTATGTCGACGCCCATCGCGCGGCGCTCGACTGGATACAAGAGCATGCGAAAGAGCAGCGGGGATGAAAAGCCTCGCCGAAGCGAGGTCGAACTCATTACGGCTGCGTGGGCTTTTCTGCTATATGCCGCTTTGCGCGGATTCGGATAATTGCATCCTCGACATCGGACCAAAACTCACGGCAGCGGATGCGGTAGTAAATTACGTTGGCATCATAGCGCGCCCGATATATCAAGGAGCTTTCCCGCTTTGATAGATTGCGTTTTATTTCATCCACAACCCACTCAGTATCGAAAGTAAGCCAGGCGGGGGGCACTGGCGTTAGGACATTAGGCCCGCAAACCGGCGCAACCTCTCTGAAAAAAATATCTTTCAATTCTTCAATCGGAAATTGCGCGATCTTTTCAGCCCAATAGTCATAGTCAATTTCATTGTCCACGAAAAACTCCGACATTACCTGCCATACGTTTTCCCGGTCAGTGTCAGCTATCGAATTCTCCATGCCTGAAATTCCTTCACTTCGTCCAGGTAGCCGTCATACGCTATATCCGTGACCGTAGCCGCTGCCGTCGAGCCGATGATAAGAACCGCGATTGCGCAAAACGGCGCACCCGGCCCGCATATAGACCCAACGGCCATACTTGCCAATGCGGCACCTGTCATACCGCCTTCAAGGATTGTTCCCTGTCGCGCCGTCTCCGTAACCTTGTCATCTGCTCCTGCGATGGCCCACACGGCAAGGGCACCCGTTACGAGTAGCCCAACCTTTCCCGCTGTTCGCATCCGCGCCGTCTTCGCGTTGACCTTCGCGTTGCTTCGCCCTGCCGCCTCAATAGCTGCATAGTAAGCCTGGTCCTTTTCTTCGCTCGTCAAGCTGCGAAATGGCTTTGAGAAAAGCCGATTTGCGTAACGATCCAGAATGGCCTCATAGCTGATACCTTGGCCTTTCATGCCCTGCGCACGGGCTAGACCCCATGCCGAAGTTACCTTCCGGGTTTCTTCCATGATCTGATTACGCATTGTGTTGCAGAACTCCGCACCTTCTGCAACCGTCATACGCCCGGAATTTACTTCATCCTGAACCATTTCACTCATTCTTTTAACGCCTGCATCATAACGCGTGCGGACGTTAGCGTCGCTAATCGCTGAACTGGAAAAGTAGAACCCGGCTGCTTCCAAGGCATGGCGAGTGTCCTTAAGAATATCGGTTTGCAACGAATGCTCTTGTTTCGTCTGAAACGGCCCGCTGCGAACAATAGACGGATTAGCTTGAACCTCTGACATACTTACCTCGCGATTGCTGAGGGAATTGATTCTGTTACAGACCCGGACGCGCCCGCGCTGTCGCGCGGCAATAGTTTGATGCGGGTGCAAGCATTTCCATTGTCGGCACGCTCGAATCGAACAACGTTGCTTGCGTCAAATGTCCCGTACTCACTCGACCCGTCCGCGAAATGCGCTACGCAACGCAGCCCATCGAAGTTTCCCAACTCAGTTAAAGTGAAACTGATCCAGTGATTGACGGCGGCCGCAGGCGCGATTGGCCCTCTAGTTGTGTCTTCGTCGCCCCGGTCGGTAATTCTCCAGCTTGTGCCATAGATCGCGATGATTCTCGGACGGTTGGCGCATTTGCAAAGGACGATATCGCCGCCGACCGCTTGACGCCGCCCGCCGTTCACGTTGTCAATCAGGCGATGCCGGTCGCTTACGCCTGCCCCGTAAGTGATTTGGCCGAAGCTGTCGCAAGCGGGACAATATGCCTTGTCGCCGATGAAAGCGAGGCGACGGCGCTTGCCGTCTTCGCGCGTATCGATACGCTGCTGAGAGAGGCCGGAATCGTGATCGAGGAAGCGCAGGAACAGGCCGCCCGATACACGCATCGCTCTAGCTATCACGGAATATGTCTCGCGTAGCGGGACTGACATCGCAACACGGAGGCGCGGCCTCGATACGCGCCGTGCCGGCCTGCGCCCTCGAGAACGCACGGCATTTTCGGAACTTCGCATCCACGGAGACACGGTATGAAACGCGTTTTGATCACGGGCTCGGCCGCTCAGATCGGCAAGGTTTTGCGCGCCGGCCTGCAAGGACGATATCGCCTGCGCCTCGCTGACATCGCGCCGCAAGCCGCCGCCGGTGCCGCGAGGAAGTCGTCACGACAGACATCACCGAACTCGACTC
>Ga0153951_1000388_pt1 | contig 16535 bp, 15 predicted proteins | sample TSNJ035MetaG_FD_102278 | JGI IMG/M metagenome (GOLD analysis project Ga0153951, IMG submission 102278) | Attine ant fungus gardens microbial communities from New Jersey, USA - TSNJ035 MetaG | ecosystem: Host-associated > Fungi > Mycelium > Unclassified | place: USA: New Jersey, Wharton State...
ATACCACGATCGCGCATCATACCCCCGAGTACCTCTGCTAGCTCCCCAGCCAGTGCATTGACCCACATTTTCTCATCGGTCATCATATCATTCGTAACCGGAACATTGGACACCTGTAGCCCGAGTTGGGCAAGGGATGAACGAATGAAGATAGCTTCTTCCGGAAGCTCGTGTAGAGCCATCTGTGAACTGCCGCCTGTTTTGAGGGTCGGAGACGGGGACGATGGTACTGGAGTTGAATTCCCTGAAGAGCGATTCGAGTCGATCGTGACGGAATCCAGTCTCTCGTTGAGTTCAGCTGCGAGTTGGACCATGTCGCGAGCTTTGATCATGAGTGCTTCGAGGTCTTGAAGCGCACTTTTGAGATCTATATCCTGACCTTGAGCAGACGATTCCACCGATTGGAGAATACCGGCTATCATGAATGAGTATAACAGGGCACGGAGTGTGTCAAAGCGTAACATACTGATTCCGCTTCGAGCAATGGCATTATTATCGGTGTCGGAATTAGCGAGTGCATCAGGCTTGTACAGGGGTGTTGCTCGAGTCTGTCAAAAGCTCAGACTTTCGCTGAAAAAAAATATGTGAAGCAGGATACCTCCCAGGCCTTGCTCTTCAGACTTCGTTTCAGAGTCGTATGAAAGGCCTTGTCACCTCCCTTCCTAAAGCTGACTTTAATCATCTTTCTTCCTACCGAGTGTTCATCTTCATCATCAATATCAGGTGAACTCTGCCGTGTGGCTGGTGCCGATTTCGCAGCGAGCTTGGAACCATCTGTGGAAGTAACAGGAAGTTTCGTCTCGCAAATTTCGCATTCCGCGAGCGATGGATGGTTCAGGAATGTGCAGGCAGGACAGGCAACAGACGTAGTCGGTTGGGGATGGTTTAAAGAAGATGATGAGACGACAGAGCTAGAAGGAAGAGAAATCGAAAGGTGTTGTGATGAAGTTGACTGTGTTGCAAAAGAATAGACGACGCCGCAAAGCTCACAAATCTGTGTGCTGGAGGGACTGCGATCTGGTTCGTTTATATTTCCGCATACGTCGCATTCCCAAATGGTTGGGCCCGTGCGGCTGTGACCAGCTTGGATAGCGAGAGGACTATCCGAGGCAGTCACGTTGAAGCCTTTGCGTGCGAGGTGCAAAGTGATCTTGGGCGAGGAAGTGAACAAACCAGCATAATAATCCGTCTGGGTGATATATGCGAGATCAAGTGCAAATGAATAATTTTCCGGGGCCTTTTTGTCCACGTAGAATAGGCGATGGGATGTGATCGAGACGATGCCTGATTGGTGAGGTGCAGATTTCTGGAGACTGCGGCGTCTGTTATCTGGTTGTGTATAGCGTATGCAGGGTAGGCGTACCCGTCATAGATGCCTACACCTTCTTGCGATGCCAGTAGCTGTTCATTTGTGTAGAGGAGGGCTTGGATCGGGATTGTACCATCGACTGACACAGTGTATCTTGGTAGAGCCATGGCAAGATTATAAATAAAGTATTTGTTCTCTTTGATAAATCCCATCATGTTCAACTCCTTCAAGCGTCGTTTGGTAAGACGTCATTACAATGCCTTACTAGTCTGATTCCAACGTACACAGCCTAATATCTCAATCTTGTAAGCTGCGATTTGGTATCAATCGTCGAGAATCTGAAGCTGCGATTCATCAGTCACAACCCGTCCTCTCAACCGTCCACCAAAGCCCTTTCACTTCTTCGAAGCTCTTTATCTACTCCTTATCCGAGTGAAAATCCAACTTTAGCGCCATTACAGTTCAATCTCGAAGTGGTGGAATCACCTCCAACGGCTGACCAACTTGAAACCATTCTCTCTTATTTTCCGTCTAAAGCCGTGTCCCCTAGTCATGTCCTCATTTCGGCTCACCCTTCTGCACCGCTCTTCAACGACCGTCCAACTACGTTGAGTGGGATCGTGCAACTTGCCCAAGATAGGCCTCAGGCAGTGAAATGGCCCATTGTCGTTGACTGGGACAATGGGAAAGCGGCCGTTGGCGATATCGAGGGAGTCAGAGCCATTCTGGATAACTTGCGAAAGAAGAGAGATGGAAAAGTTCAGGAGGATGACGTTCACCAACCGAAGGGGTGGTTCACATGAATTGGCTCCCTGACGGTGATATGACTATGACAGAGTACAAGGTTCAATCTTGTTACTTTAGCTGTGTATAATGTTTTTTTAATATTGTTGCGAGCGGATTAACTGAACCAGGAAAGAATGTGGTAAGCTTTGATGACCCTAGCATGACCCAAACTAGGCCCATCATCACTTGTTCGTTCCCTCCATCTCTTTCCCACTGAGTGGGCCTGAAAGCAGGTGCATCCTCAAGAACATGGATTCTCCCAACACATATGACGAGAAACTGCTCTCGCAGGCACCTAAGGTATCCAAGGCAGATATACAGGTATGTCCACTATGCTTGGTATGCGGTCGTATTCAATCCGTTTTTCGAACAGGATGGCTACAATGTAGATATTCTTCATGAGTCTACTGGCGAGCGGACATCCACAGCGCACACGGTACCTCTCCGATCCAACTCTGTTACCCTCTACCAAGATCTCGAGTCCTCCCGAACGGCTCTATCACCCGGAAAAAACATTGCTGAGCCCCGCAAACCGTGGTGGAGAACTGTCAAAGGAATTGCGATAATTGCAGTCGTTGTCGTGGTTGTGGTCATTGCCATCGTCGTTCCTGTTGCCGTCACGACTTCGAGGAATAAATCCAGCAGTGATCAACAAGCCATCTCCCCTTTGTCCTCGTCGTTTTCGGCGTCAAGTACACCTCCGTCCAGTACACCTATTTCATCCAGTGCAGCTTCTCCGTCCAGTACACCACCGGTTGATAGTCAAGGCTCCGCCGGTGATGGCCAGAGTGATAGTGGTGTTTCATCAGGTAAAACGGAGCAGGGATCATCGGATGACGGTGCCTTCGATGGTTCATCACCCGTGAGTGGCTAGCGGCTTGAGTCGTCAAGGAAGTAAGGAAGTCGTGGTGAAGGACATCGGGCTTCCAGATATATGCTCTTATGTCTGAATTTCTAAACCAACTTGTTAATCTAAACTTTCTTTGTCTTGCTTCTGATATGTTGTGATAGTTGTTTCTCGTGATTACTGACGCTCTTTTTTTTCTCTTCTTCTTCTTCCGCTGTCTGATAAATTCAGAGGTAGTTGATGCGTATTTTGTCGGTACCTATCTCTTAATACTGTGTAAGTTTGGGTATCACCTTGTGTCCACTACGGGTCTCAAGTGTACGAGTTGATTCACCAGCTAAACTAAAAAGACAGCCGGGAAAGAATCTTTGACGATATGCATGGGCCATCACCACTGAAGTGACTTGAAGATAACGCTTGAAATTTATTCCAAAAGGGAAGAGGTGTACAATTACAAGGGCACCATGCAACGGTGAAATGAGGATATGAATAGAAATGTCATGCACATAAATGTTCACAAATGGAGTCGATCACAAGGTACGGCACTTGAAGACACAGCGTGTGTCCCAGGTTCCATCTAATTTTCTCTTGTATTTTTAGCGGTATCATAGCGCAGTAGTAGTGATTGCAATGGATCTCTCACGCGCTTTGTTCCTCGTCAGACTACTACCGGATGGATATTAGCAAGCGCCGGGAGAGCGTGACAAGGTCTGTTAGTGAGTTATCAGCGATGACTGAGGACTTTAGTAGAGGTTGGTACCTACAGCCAAGCAGAATGACATAAATGCATTCAATCTATTACAGTGGCTCCATCTGATAGTTATAGAAAAACCGGTGCTAGAGAGCAAAAGAACTGTGGTTGCAGTAAAAGGTTAAGCTAGGGCATCTTTCGACCTTGTACCTCTATTTTATAGACTATTAGACTTGATTAGATGCTGTCATGCACAGTTGAGTGGTTATTATATTTGTACAGGTATTGTGAGAAATGGGACCGGTAGCACGTGGCCGGGTCGTACTTCTGGCCACACATCCCTCGCCTAGCCTGCCTGCCGTTCTGGCTGCCGTTCTGACAACCTCGGTGAGTGATAATAACATGATCGGCAGGCACGTTTTGATATATCATTTCACCACAGAAAAAAAAAACACCTACGCCAATGCCCTCGTTTTTTTCCAAGGTCTTTGGCCGAAAGAAGGACAAGAGAGCCTCCTCTCCGTCCCGGGGGCGTGCATCAGACGGCTCTCTTCTCGACGGAAAATTCGAGGCAGTGTCCCCAGTCAACACGCGCATCGACGAGTTTCCGGAGAACGCGCTCGGGGCAAATGGCAGGGAAAAAGTCCTTGCGTCCGGTCTCTCCAGAGCCAAGTCCCAGCGGTCGCAGTCGTTTCCTAATCCCAAGAGGGAGGAGAATCTCCCTCAACTGTCTCTCACTCTTCCACCACCAAAGGATGACACGCAGACTTCGCCTCTAGGTGTCGTGTTCGAGGCTGGTCCTGATGTGCAAATCCTCACAGACGACGCCATTGGTAGCAGACTTCTCACACCGTCCGAGACCCTAATCTTAGTCCGGATATGTTCGCAAGCTATCATTGCCCGAGGTCTGTTCCTTGCCTTCATCTTACGTGTTAACTCTAACCATGGAAGCGATCGTTTACCAGGTCTCGAGACGCTCGGACTGATGCACCCTCACTGGTATTCCTCTTCACCCGACGTTCAGCGCAGACTCATCTCGCTGTTCATACACTCCTTAAATCCTAATAATGCAATTACCATTCTTCCACCCAGCCTTTCATCGTCCTCGTCATTGTTTGAATCAGAAATCAACTATACCCGATCAACGCATGATGTCGCTGCCGTCCTTCGTTGGGGGTTACGACATCTTGAGTTAAATGGAGCAAAGTTTGGGAAGGATCAGCTTTGGTACAAGACTTTCTCCGAGGCTGAGCGCAGTTCAGAGTATCTTGCCGGTTCCTACTCAACAGACCTCGCTCCGCTAATCCCTCCAGAACATCTTGAGCTTCTTAATGTTATATTGGATCTCTTCTCTTCCCTGGCCGCCCACGCCGAGAGAAATGGCACTTCTGCGAGCAAGCTCACGAGAGCGTTTGGTTTTTGGTTGTTGGCGGCCCCGCGCATTGGAAGAGATGATGACGATTGGCCGAAGTTTTATGCTCGATGGCAAGACAACGGACGGATTCTTGAGCACCTTTTCCTCGCCAGAATAAGGTAATGCCTGTTTTGTCTATTTTCCAAATCAACTCTCATGATGGTCAACTTTTAGGGACGAAACTTTGAGGCTCAGGATGCCAACGCGTCTAACCGAGCTTGTTGTGCAGTATCCCTATGTCAGGGGTGCAACACCCGCAAATGACGTCTTCCTTCCACCGCGTGTGTCCTCTAGAAACTTTGACGCCCTACTCGTTCGGGTTGAAACTGAATTTTCCTCTTCACGAGACCAAGTCCGCTGTCATCCTCTCCGATTCCTCAAAGATGCTCTCGCTGCTGATGTTGTGGCTGGAAAAAGCGAGTTGTCGACTCTTTGGGAAAAGATCAGAAACGCGGGTAACGATGAGAATCTAGTATCTCCAGGAGGTCTACCAGGGCTTGGTCAAGTTTTTGCAGACGAGACTATCCGTTACCTCACCCTCATTCCGGGTGATCACCCTCTCAAGAGAGTTGCTTCGTCAACTTTGAGTGTCCCCAGAGCTCAGCAAATTCCAACACGTCGATATGTATCATCTCCCGGTTCTTCCGAGACTGTTGGTAGCGATCGAGCCCTCAATGGCACTACGGTGACCAATGGCCATCGCGAGCCTCCCTCGTCACTCCCAACTACTGCCAAGTCGGTTTTGCCAACTGACTGGGCACAGTTCTCGTCTGCTGGTTTCTCTAATCTTTCTGCTCCCTTACCATTAGCCTCGACGCTATTCGGTCAGGACGTCGAGAAGACCAACCCACCGTTGCGCAAGACAAGCAGACATTCGATGATCTCTTCACCCTCTCGCAGTCCAAGTGAAATCCACAAATCTCCTGACATGGCGTATCAACGTCGCCCCTCCGATCCCTCTCAATCTGAATCTCCTATCAAGTTGGCGTCGAGATCGTACCCTTTGTCCGTGGTTGAGATTGACGAAGCGTTTATTGAGTTTTGGGTGGACGCGCTTCTGGACCCTGTTGCATCTATCTGGCGCAAGTTCATTATTTGCAAGTTGAGGCCTTCTCTGTCTGAGCTCAGCGTCGAGCAGAAGCGCGTTCAATACGTTGTTGTTGAGCAGGTATTCGTTCCCAAGCCCGTGCCTCAGGTACCTACTATCGAAGTTGCCTATTCTCAGCCGATTGAGATGGCAAGAGCTATGAGCCTGGACAAGTCTACTGTTGCTTCGTCCTTGGGTAGATTGTCTATTAATTCTGAGCGAAGTCGATTTTTTGGGTTGTTTAGTTCTTCGTCGGGGCGGCATAGCTCGTACGGATCACCGATTGCATTTATGAACACCAGAGGCAATAGCAACAGCAACAGCAACAGCAACAGCAACAGCAGGAAGAAGACATCGTCTGCGCATCATGTGAGCGATGTGGGTGAAGTGGTGGAAGGTTCTGTCAATGGGAAAAAGACCAAGTCGGGTTCTTTACTTTTAGCTGTCACCAAGCCTGAATTGAAAAAGTCCATTGATGATGAATCTGAGTTGGTGGGGAAAGAGGGTGCCGGGAATGATAAGCAAGCTTCTGAGAATGAGAAGAAGAAGGAGAAGGAGAAGAAGGAGAAGAAGGAAGAGACTAGAAAGGAAAATTTGAATGGCGATGTAGTCGGTGCGGATGTCGATGCTGCTGTCACTGTGACAGATGCTGCTGTTGAGGTTCGAGATGAGCTTTTGCGTGGAGGGGCATCTACGAGAATAGCTATCGGCAAGAATCTCGATCAACAGGCTGCGCGAGTCTCGGAGCAAGCTATACAGGAAGGAAAGTCTGAGACTATGGTTGTGCCTGAAGAAGCACTTGCTACTACCGAAACATCTGTTCCCGCTGCTGTCGAAAAATTGACGTACGAAGACGCGCCGTCTGGTAGCGCATCGGCAGTTCGGACATCTGAGATTCAAGGGACAGGTATGACTGTTCCTGGACCTGAAGCTATCAGCAAAGAAGGTATGTTGTACAAGCGTCTAGAGCTAAAAAAAAAGTACTCATTCCCAAAAACTCAGATATTTCCGCTCGTGACGTCAAGGAGTCTGCCGAAAAGACGGGTGCCGTCCAAGGATCAAGTATTGATACTACCAAACAGACTGAAGGAGATCATGAAACGAAGACGGTTTCTGTCAGTAGTGAAGAAGCACTCCCTAGACATCTGGATGGTATGTCGCTTCTTTTTTGATTGGCCTAAAAAGTGATTGTTCCGCTTAGCCAAGTATGGTGACGAACCCGGATCCGGGTGAGAGACATTCAAAACATTCATGTGGTCCGCTCGCTGACCATATATACCCGTGTCTAGTTCCAAATCCTGATCTTCCGAAAGATGTGTGTGCACACGAGAAGCTATCGATCCGATTCCTCGCCAAGATTGAAGAAAAGACCAATTGGAAAAAAAAAAGCATTGACCTGTCATTTCCTCACGCCATCTAGACTATTTTTTCTCTTTTTACCCCCACCACTACTAACTCATTTTTGCTTTGATTTGGATTGCTTATCTGTCACTCTCCTATCCACGAGATCGTCATCCGGTATTTAGACGGCGGTATACCCCTTGCTTGGTTTCTTTTTCTTTTTTCTTTTCATTAATCTCTGTATTGAGCCTAGATTTCGTCTCGCTTCATTTCTCATGTGCTCTCAACAATCGTTTTTTGGATAACAGACATCAATTTTTTTTGTTATAACATAACCAAGGGAGAGATTGACTCTTTTAGATATCTATGGCTCATTTTATTACATCTATCCTTGAGCGAGGCACATGGATCGAGAGAGAAAGATTTCCACATTACATCGAATCAATCTCAGTGACCATACCTAAACGACGGATGTCGGTTCCAAGTTCCAGTAGCTCTCAGCGTATTCGAGAATCGCACGGTCAGAACTGAACTTGCCCATCTGAGATCAACGTCAATGACGATGAACTGGAATCATCATATAGACCTTACTACTCACCTTGGCGGTAGTCCTGATTGATTTCTTAATCCACTCATCTCTATCTAGATAGGCTTCGTCGACCATGGCCAAAGCAGCGATATAAGAGTCAAAGTCGTCAGTTATCAGGTAGTGATCGCCCTGGCGGATCGTATTGAGGAGACTGGTAGAATTGTCAGTCATCTCACTTGGTAAACTCAGACCATTGTCACTCACGGCTCATAAGGAGCTGCATCACCAAATAATCCAGCAGAGATCTGGTTCAAAACGTTTGCTAGCGCCGGGCATTTCTTCTCAACAGAAACAGGGCGGTAGGTGTGTTGGTAGCGCAGGTCCTCTACAGCTCTGAAGGCAAAGTCATCAGCCTGGGGTCATTAAATATTTATTAGGCGACTCACGGGGTCAAGTGACCGAAGAAGACTATATTGGAGAAGCGTGTCAATAGCATTGTACCAATGGATGAATGAATATGAATAAACAATACAATACTCACAGACATTGCTCTCTCCAACTTCCTCAGCAATTTCAATGTTGGCACCATCTGGAAATGGCCTTAAGGGCGTAACAACAGCGGGGCTGATGAAGACTACCTACCAACAGTACCAAGGAGAAGACCACCGTTAAGGCAGAACTTCATGTTCGAAGTACCAGAAGCTTCAGTTCCAGCAGTCGAGATATGTTGGCTGATATCAGAAGCAGGTATCAAGACTTCAGCAAGAGAAACAGAATAATCTGGCAAAAAGTAGAGCTGCAAAAAGTCCTTGGTATCCGGGTCAGTATTGATGACACGTGCAACGTTCACGATGAGACGGATCGTCTAAAATGAAAGTGGGTCTCAGAAAACAACAAGTTAGAGAAGACCCACAAGCTTGGCAATGTAATCTAATACGTGCTCAATATCAAATCAGTAAGCATCCTATATCAAACATAACCTCACATGCAGGAGCAGCTTTCCCGGCAAAGAAGACGACTTTACGGTTACTCTTCTTCCTTTCAGCAGGAGACATGCCTTTCAAGGTAAGGTATCGCTAAATAAAGTCAGAAAACAGAAAGAGGTTTGATATGGCCACTTACGTGTATGACACCAAGAATATTCAATGTTTGACGCTGCTACGTGTGAGTTTCTGATTCTCCTCTTCTAATGAAGCATCAAGTACCTTGTACTCATGCATACGCTAATCACGTCACATCAATGAGACAAATTTTTCTATCCTTGAATCCTCTAGGAATCTGACCTTGATTTGTACATCAAACATAGCATCTGTTCGGATAGTAAATCCGAGAGTGAACTGGACATATCTAGCAAGGCGTTCTTTGTTTCGCTGCTTGACAGTGGCCCATTCCTTACGGAATTTCTTGTCTTCTGCTAAAGGTAGTAGGTCCTCCAGATTAGTCAGATTCTTGAGCCAAACGCTCTTGTCTAGCTTCAATTTCTTGGTAATGAGATCACTCAATTCCGGATTGCACTGATCGAGCCATCGACGGGGGGTGACTGTTGGGGAGACTCAAATTGAGTTGTGGTCGAAATGTTGAGAAACACACCTCCATTAGTGACGTTTCCAAACCTGATTATTGTGCATAAGAAAGGGATGAAATTATGATAGATATAGTGTGGCGACATACTTGCTAAGACCTTCGAATTCAACAAAATCCTTGAGAATCGTCGTTCTAACAAGCTCAGAGTGAAGCTACACAAATTGAGCAACATCCATGATACAGATACAGAAGAATAGTTAGCCTACCTCCGCAACTCCGTTGACCTTGCGACTACCTATACCGACATCAGACCCAATCTGTAGCAAAACGTTCACATACCAATGCAGGCCAAGTGAGCCATCCTGATTTGTTTTGGGTATCCTTCTATAAAAAGGTAAGTGACTGCACATTGGTCAGAAGAAAGGGTAGCACACCTTCAATCAAGGACATTCTTGCTAGTCGGTCGCGATCACCGGGGAATTTTTTCTCAACAGCTTATAAAACGTTACAGAGACCTCAAATCTAAGAAATTAGATCATACCTTGCAAGAAATACAAGTTCTGACGAGCCGTTAATGGTCAACTAATAATGGTGAACAGGTGTTACGCACAATATCATAGATAATCTCCATATGCCTATTAGAATGGTCTGGGCATCAATATCGGACACAAGACACTACATCAGACGTCGGCTTACCGAGGGAGCACATGCTCAACAAGGGGGACAGGCCACTTTTCCAGGGCTTCCTATAGACATTAAATCTGAGGCAGAGTCAAAGTCGATTGGGCGCAATACACACTGGCAAAACGGTATGATTTGTGTAGAAGAAAGTGTTGGTTGCGATCTGCCATGCTTGATCCCACGAGACGTCCTCTTCGTCGACGAGAATACGCATCAGCTCCGGAATTGCGAGAGTTGGATGGGTCTATACACGAGTTAGTGAACTTAATTCGAGGTGAGCTAAGCCAATCCCATACGTCGTTAAGCTGGATTGCAACATCTGAAGGGTCGTCAGAAGCGTGACTCGTTTCACCTAGTTGAAAGCCCCTTACAGTCAGGGAATTCAGAGATTGGTTTCCCGATGTTCTTGAAGCGTCGGAGAATATCTTGTAAACTGGCCGCAGTCCAGAAACTGAAGATACTGAGAAAAGATTTTACTTATTCATATTTATCTTACTATTGTTGCTTCAATCTCAACTCCTTGCCAACTTGATCCTCATTAACCTCGGTACGAAGAGAGAGAGAAATACCTACAAGACCTTCGAAAGTTGGTAAGCACAGACAGGAGTGCTTGGATGGGTGGAGATACTCACGTGTGGTCATTTGGATACAAAACTGAAGTGATAGCTGCCGCGCTATTCGAGGCTTCAATAGCCCCCTCGTAATTCCCGGCTGACAGTGTCATGAAATCGGAGTGAGTTCCATTGGTGCGAGGAAGACATACCATTGAAGGAATTGAGATCGAATCCACGCTTGGGCTTACTTTCCCAGAGTCTCAGATTGTTTGTAGTCTTCGTCTTATAACCGGGAATCATAACATCATATGCAATTGCCAGGACTTCTTGACCTCCAGTCCAGGTCCCACGACCACTTCCATCATTGAGACGCTCTGCATTGCCGTAGAACCTTACTTCATAGGTGACATCCAGGCGAGGAAGCTGTCATCATAGTCAGAAAAGGTCATAGGTAGATTAATTTCTATACCTCCCAGGGGTTCTGGTTATCTAGCCATGGATCAGGAGCCTAAGAAGACGCACTCAAGGTTCGGATAGGATTTAGAGCAAGAGCTGACGAACCTCGAGCTGGTCACCCTCAGGTGAGATAAGCTGCTGAAATATACCATATTTGTATCTAAGGCCATAACCCCAAAGTGGGAGCTCCTGGAGAAATAGATGTTCATTGAGTCATCATAGAGCAAGTTGATCGCGGATGAAGCACCTGAGAAGTTCCAGAATCAAGATAGCAAGCAGCCAAACGACCGAGACCGCCATTTCCAAGAGCAGCATCACGCTCTTGCTCAAGGAGGTCCTCCATATTGAAGCCGAGTTGTTCAACACCAGTCCTGTATTTGTCTTTGAGATCGAGGTTGAGTAGCTAGATCGCCAGATCAGCAAAGATCATCAAGATCTACGTAGTACAACATACGGCGTTGTCGAGTGTTCGGCCCATCAAGAACTCCAAAGATAAGTAGTATGCTCGCTTAGGAGCTTTACGAGTATAATTGAGCTGAGTCTCATTCCAATTGACCTACAACAACCCCCTTTGAATACTTTGGACCAATTGATGAATGTGTGTATCCCACCAACAGGTTGTCCCTGACGGACAATGCTGAAGCTTGATAAGCACCAAGGTTATCTATTATATTTGTCAATCTTGATAGTTTTTGAAGTCATCGCACATGGGCATACCAAGATTATAAGCCTGGCGTGCAAGGGAGGTCTGGACATGGTTAATGATACCCTTGGTGATGCTGGAGACGTCTAGATAACATAAACAATCACACGGAGACATATAAGCGGATGACGCACCCTTATCAACATCACGCAAACCGGCCTTCCAGGTTTTCTCGTCTCCCTTGGGCCATACTTCTTTACCAGACGCGTCGGTGTCCGGGAGGTAGCCTAGCTAAGCTTAGCTAAAGCGTGTGTCACGGATAAGGACATACCTGTGAGAGTGCGGACGTGCCTCCTAGGCCGTTTCGGCTTTCCGATGGACTTTGGATCGATAGTTGTGGTCATGGATGAAAAAGGAAAAGAAGTAAGGGCCCACAGATAAGGGTGTGCTATATTTGTCAAGCAAGATCAGTTAGTTTCAAATGAAACCTGTAATCTGTTGTCATTCAATCTTCCCTCTTTGGACTACGCTCTCATGAGTTACTCAGCCCTCTCACCTCTCGAATACAGAAGGAGTTCGAACTCTGGTCAAACTCTGTATAATTGTATCACTTTGCACACCCTATGGCTATCATGGCTATCCTGCAAAGTAGTAGATGATTAATGACCATAGATGATTTTATCTGATTTTAATCCCTGACCACAGACTGCGATCGAGCACCGTGTAATAGATTGGCGATTTTAAAAAAAGGTAGTAATAATCCTTTTTTATTTAGAGCTACTTCAAAAAAATACAAAATATAGTTATCCTCTCCTGCGGACTGTACGTACACCGTGTAATAAATTGTCGAATTAGAAAAAACCTTCTCCACCAATACATTCTCAGAATTTCCCAAATTCTCACGAGATGTCGCATGTTTTACATGGAAGTGGAGGGCAACATTTCAAAAATCAGCCATCATGACAAAGCAAAATCCTCCTTCAAATGGGATAGTCTGTTGTCCATGAAATTGTGACCATATTGAAGTAGAGCTACGTTTTCTCATCTGGATTCCATGGCCACGTCCGCCTATATGTCCGCTTGGAACACAATAAATCGGTGTTCCCCACATATACGACTAATAGTCAAGCGGCTTGTTATCTTGCTACTCGTCATCAATGCGAAATCGTGGCCTCTAATGTGGCATAGTAAGTCTTGACTCTTAGCTGTCCACGACTTGAATTTCGAACTAGATGAATAGTACGTGTTTTCCGACCTGTTTTCCGGATCAGAGCAGAGTATCTTCTATTGTTATGCCGTACTGCGTTGAGCTCGAGGAGGGCTCGAGAAAAACAAATCGACGACTGGTCGGACAGTAATCTACCCATTGGCGAAAATCCGTTTGAAAAAGTGTCGGTTTATAGGACAAGGTCGAGTAAGCAATCGGTTCAGGGTCCGGAAAGCATGTCAAGACAGACTTATGTTCTTGCTCTACAGCCATCGATGACAGTGACTTCAATGGACATTTGAGCAACTCCAGCTACGCTAAGGTGTATCTGTCGCCGATTCTGTCTCATATTGTCTCTGACGGTATCGCAGGCTCTAGACTGCGCTCGTTCCTATCTGATATTTGACATGTTTTTGATGTTTTTCCGATGTGGGGGCTATTTAGCTCTCGGAGGTAGGTGTCGTGTTCTTTTATCGTAGAATGACACTCACTAGGACACAGGAACGCATTTCCTCTATCTGCAACAAATACCCTGGATGGCACAATATGAAGTGAGGTCATCGATTGCTTGTTGGGACCACAAATGGGCAAGTTCATAGCATTAGTATTTGTGAAATCAAAGGCTTAGATCTGAGCAATAGATATTTTGTGTCCATAAGTTCGTCATAAAGTCTCAAAGTAAAAGGTCGGAAACATCCAAGTCGAAAGCTCCACAAAGTGATGGTCCACATCAGAAAGCTCAGAATGGGCACCATACTTCCCTTCCTAGTCGAGTAGAAGCACCATCCGTTCTCCCTCTTTCCGCTACTTCGCAAGATACCTCTATTGCTGTTGCGAGGCTTACATTTACAGAAGAACCAGATGGTGCCATTGTTCATGCCGTTGTTGTTTCAGAAGCTTGCTTCAAGATGGGCCGCATCACCGTTCCACCTGCGATAGCTTGTGCCACGAGCGGATTTTCTGCTCCTCCGTCTGACCTTGGCTCGAGCCTTACTCAATATTCGAAGGCGAATCCCCCTCCACATTGGACAAAAGTCAAGGCTATTGTGTCAACTTCTCTTGGTGGAAGCATGAAGAATTTGAGGGAATTTTTAGTTCGAGGTTGGCGCAACGTACCCGAGGATGAGAGGTGGTGGGACTCAGCCTTTACTGGCACTGTCGAACAGAAGAGGAAAGCCCGTTTACAGGATGTTGGATCTCTGAGACGCAGGATGGAAGAAACGGCGGCTTTGATTTCAATCTGAGGACCTAGAGAGAACCTGGCGATAGATCATAAATAGGGCACTACTACTGGAGTTATTCACATCCAACCATAGAAATTAAGCGTATACAGGAGAAAGTTGTAGAATAGAGTCCAGGATGTCCATCTTGTGATATGTCTCTGTCTCTTTATCATGGATTATAGGCCATTGTTTAGCTAACACTATTAACACGGATTTGTGCAAAGGTTTTCATGAAGTCCGATGCCATCAGAAATTGTGTTAGTAGCGCTCGTGGTCCTACCCTCCCTCCACTTTTGCCAATCACAATTGACCTTGGCATGATTTTTTCAAAAAAATGGAATCCTGATGGCCTGGCAAGTCTATAGTTTCCGCATCCTTACTGGTTTGCTTATTTATCGTGATGTAGCATTGCTATGTAACAGGAGGTAGCCAAGGTCTTGGCTTATCCCTTGCGAAGCTCCTTACACGACATGGTGCAAATGTGTCGATTGTTGCAAGAGATCAAATCAAATTGGATAAAGCACTAAAAGAGATTGAGGTATGTAGCAGGGCTAGTTCCATGGTCTGATCGTGCCGAGCTGAGTCTTGTTTTCAGACAGAAAGACGATCGCCAAACCAGAAGTTGAGTGCTTATTCATTTGCACTCGATACTGCCAAGGCAGCGACAGAGGCACTTGAAGCTGTCTGTGAACCATATGATGGTGAAGCACCGGACGCGACATTTACTTGTGCGGGGGCTGCACGGCCAGGCTTTTTTGTAGAGATGACAGAAAAGGACTTGGCAAATGGAATGACCAACGGATATTGGATACAGGCTTGGACAGCTTGGGTGAGTGTAATCCGTTGTGTTAGCCTGCAAGTCCTGATAAGAGGCAAAGGCAGTCTCAAAGATGATGGTGAAACAGAACAGAAAGGGGAAAATCACTTTCGTTTCTTCGACCCTCGGACTCATGTCCTTCGTAGGATATTCTTCGTACTCGCCTGCGAAGCACGCACTGAGAGGTAGGTCCCAGGTTGAGGATAGGCCTACTAACATTCACGTATTGAAAAGGTCTTGCTGATACTCTCCATTCGGAAATGTTGCTATATGGCATTGACATCCACATCTTCTTCCCACCAACAATGTATACACCAGGATACGAAGAGGAAAATAAGTTCAAACCCAAAATTACACTTAAGATTGAAGAGGCAGACGATGGTCTTACCCCAGACCTAGCCGCGCTGGCGCTGTTCAAGGGTAAGCACTCTCATTGTCTATCAATGGAGCCACTTTCCTCTATCCGAATTGCTTGGATAATTCCTGCGAGGAAACCTCAAGCACTTCCTGTTTTCCTTCGTGACATATTTGAGTAATTCAGCTAAAAAGGGCATAATCCTAGGCATCCAGGATGGACATGCGCACATAACTGGTGATTTCACGACAGGGCTCTTCCGAGCATCAACGCGAGGGGCTGCCCCAAGGAACAGTTGGTGCATTGATGGCATTTATGACTTGATTGCATATGTGAGTATCTGGATCTGCTTCCGTGTCTCCGGAGGGATTATCAACTGGGATGGGCATATTTTAGTTCGGGGTTCCGATTTGGCGAGCATCTGTAGACAGAACAGTCACCGCGCACGCGGACGAACATCAAAACCATCTCAGAAAGCGGAATTTTTTCTCATAATCAATGTCATCTGTTGGTTTTGATACCGATTCCGCAATGCATGAATTTTGAATCCTGGACTCCGGTCGGACCTTCTTAACATATGCATATTAACCCATCCACGACGTGGTATTCCTTTAACATTGCTCATAGTTTACCTTACTGGATATATATTTTGATAGCGTCTGATGTCTGACTATGATACCTATGATATCAAAACAAGGTTTTCACTCATGCTTTCAGCATGTTCATACTATTAGAACAGGTACCTCAGTACTCAAAGTCACAAGAACTTTATGTACTCAAATACCTATTAGAATAGGTGATTACAAGTGATGCAACGCAAATACTAGATGAGCAGTATCAGAAAACTAGCTTCAGTACTTGAAGTGTGGGAAAATGGTCCAACCTCCTAAGTACCATGGTGGACTGATGCATACACATCAATAACAATTGTTCCATTGACCTTAACCTTACACATCCCCTAGATGTATGGCGGCCCAAGAACTAGCGTACATCTTATTTAATCCCACCAGTCATAAGCCATCCAACAAAATGACGTACCTTGTCTGAAGACACCAAGAGTAAATTCAACAA
>Ga0153951_1000389_pt1 | contig 16525 bp, 25 predicted proteins | sample TSNJ035MetaG_FD_102278 | JGI IMG/M metagenome (GOLD analysis project Ga0153951, IMG submission 102278) | Attine ant fungus gardens microbial communities from New Jersey, USA - TSNJ035 MetaG | ecosystem: Host-associated > Fungi > Mycelium > Unclassified | place: USA: New Jersey, Wharton State...
CACTACTGACTACACCCAAGCTTCGGGGGTCGGCTGGTGTTGTTCCGAGTTGGGTGTGAATGTTGGTGGTGAAGTAGTTGGGTTCTCCATGGGGTGATGTAGGTTGGGGTTGTATGAATGTATTAATACATAAGGTTAAGTGATTCAAGGGTGTTTATCAGTAGAATGAAATGGTTCTCGAGGCTTGAGTTAGCTAGGAGTTTGAGGCTCGGTCTCTATGAAGTCCGTGAGAGGCCTGTCTGTCATGTGGGGTGTGGATTGTGATGGAGGGGACTGGCCGTTCTTTGTGAAGGCCCCCACTTTTTGATGCACACGCACTGAAACTGCTGCAAATATTTGCAAAAAACTGTCACATACATTTGGCACAAAAATCATCCAACAAGAGACTCTTTCTTTCTTTCACAGCTAAGAAGAGTGATACAAATCATTGCTCTTTGTTTTTGTCACCTAAAAGAATAGAGCTTAGACTAGCCTAGTCTAGTCATAAGGCCCTAGTCAAGAATATAACATCAGGTAACAGTAAGCAGCCCACAGATTCCTCTACAGCCACTACAACATCAGGTAAAAGCCTTGTAATTGAGAATCCTAGACCAGTCTCCAGAAAAATTAAGTCTTACAAAACGGCACTCCATACGTTGAGTACTACATCTTAACGTCGTTGCAGAAACCTTTCCCAAACACACTATTGCTCTCTCCAGTCAGTGAGCAACTATCATTAGCACCTGCAGAATGGAGTGTAATGATGGCTTTCCGAAGGCTGTATTAATTGAGCAATCCAACATGCCCAGAACTTTGGAATATTCTTCAACTTACCTAATCTGTTCCAGGTAATATTCTCGAAGTTCTCTGAACCTTAGATACCTATGATGTCTATGTATGAGAATAAGGGTAACCATTGTCGTAATGAGTGCTAATCATTGTTCAGCGATCTACTTTAAAATAGGTTCAGAAACGTACCGATGAGGATAACTGAGATGAGAATTGCCCATTTTCTTGGTGCAAGTTCATAAGGTAAGCTATTTATGCAAGTATCTTGATTGCAAGTCTTCTGAAAACAATGTCCAGACCATAAATAGTGAAGTTTACAAAGGGAATCCTACTAACGGTGATGCATTCAAAGTCTGCATTACATGGTTGTCCAATCGCTTTAGCCCTGCCGCATGTGAGACTCTCCGGTTCACAATAAAATCCGGTAATGCAATTATGCCTGATTACGGAGATACTATACAAGGAGTGCGAGTTCCCAGATGGAAAGGTGTAGGTCGTGTTCTCCACAAGACAAGGATTTGCAAGCGTTGCGTTCACATATCTAATCAATCAAGTGCCTCAGTCAAGATCAAAACAACTTAATTTATCCACGTACGTGCATACCCGATTCAAGCACAAAGCACCTTTGTTCATACCTAATTGTCTGATTGGCTCTGCCGCACACTGTTCATCACGCGCGAGTTCACAGGTTGATCCAGGTGGCAATACTGCTCGACAGCCACTACCGTTATCTGGGCAGAAATATCCAGCAGTTGAAGTCGAAGGCAAAAGAGATGAGAAAAAACAAAGTGGTGGTAGTGTTGAATTCGATGGAAAGCCAAATGGATACTCGTCGCGCCTACAAGCCCTAGGCACACAAACCCCACCAATGTTGTGTCCGTTCTCACCTGAGTTTTGATTGTCATGGTCGAGTATCGGTATAGGATGCTGTTTCAAATCTTGATCTTGTGCGGAATGATTTTCAACGAAAATGTCTGACTGTTCCTTCATCAAGCTCGTGTTGTGGTTAGTGTTGATCTGAATTTGGATAGGTGAACAGTACATCTCGTCGGGGCAGGATGAAATAAATCGATGAGAAGAAGGATCAAGATGATCATGGGATGGATTGCAGTTCTCAGTTGTTGGTGGAGCATTCTGGCCAAATGCGATGGACGCAATTATGAGTGGCAGTAAGATTGCTCTCTGAAGCAGGTACGAAGTTTTCATTTGTAGATATCAGGAGAGTGAATGAGATATTGAGGTGCCAAAGGCATGGTCAGCCATTACAACTTCATTGTGATAATGACTGAGCACATTTACTTCCACGACCTACCATCAAGTTCGATTTCATTTCCAGATAGATTGGCGCCTGGGGTGGCTGGCATCTGTTCTCTATCAAAACGGTTCCTCAGTGTGAAGGTTCAAATTTCGCCTACGCGACCAAAGACGATTGATTGTTGATCAATGCAAGAACGTTCAAAATTTGCCATATGGGTAATTCATTTTGAATGCGCTGTGACTTCTGTTTTGGTTTTATCGCAAGTTTACATATGCGCTGAGTTATAATTTGACACTTTTGCATTGGGTTGAATTGATAGATTGAAATTGCCCAGGGTAGGTTGACTTAGGAGCTGATCGCCAAAACTATCACGTGTTTGTCGCTGATCCTCACTACAGTTTAGGTTGTGCTTGTGGAAAGGAATCAATGTCATATTCTTTTACATCGACTTCAATCGCCCACTCTACTTCTTCTCCTACCAATGGCTCTCGTACAATGACAATTACGGCCGACCCTATAAAAGAGGAGTCATCGGAAGATACCCCAGGCCAAGGCTCGTCCAGTGGAACAGCACGAGTGCTACGACTGCGAGGTGCAAGAAATGCCGAAGCTAGAGTAGCCTGGGACGATGATGTTGTCGACAATGAACATATGGATAAGAAGAAATCTAAGAGTGTGTTGCTTACCTCTGTCTTTCTGATCTAAAATAAACAAAAAATAATAGTTTGCTGCATATATCACAAACCTCGGCGTTTCGATGAATCGTCGTCTGACGAATCATTGTCATCGGACAATTCAGATCATCAGTCCTCCTGTGGAAGGCAGGGACATCATCATGATCATAGCCGCCACCGACATCATAGACCTCAGGCAAGGGATCGAATTACGGATGGTGAACCAGAGGATGAGCCGGAGTCTAATGCGTATGAACGATCATCCCAGAAAAAGGGCCATCTGTAGACCGCCCAGTCGAAAGGGTCAGAAATTTCACTTGTCGTGCACTCCAATACAACAAACAAGTGTCTACTATCTTTTTCCCTCAATGGAATATTCAAGAATAGATGCATCTATTTCAGAGTGGGGTGGTAAAGGTTTTGAAAAACCGTTGCCTATCAGATGGTTGACCAGTGACTACACTGGATCGAAACAAACACACAAACCAAGCAAAATTAAGGCGTTATTAGGTATAAAGTATGGCGCGTTACTGTATCCCAAGGAAATCATTTCTTCTAAGCAAAAACTGGTCAGGGGAAAGGTAGAGAGGAAAATGAAGGATACTGACACATTCCTCGGCAAGATAAGCGATGAGATCGTTCCTGTCCTTTTCCTTCTTCAGGCCAGCAAACGCCATCTTGGTACCTGGAATGTACTTCTTTGGTTCCTTCAGGTATTCAAAGAGAGTCTGTTCCTCCCAAGTAACGCCCTTGTTTATGTTGGCAGATGAATACGTGTAACCGGGAGCCTGACCGGTCTTGCGGCCGAATAAACTGAGGACAAGTTAGTACGCATTTGGAACAAAAGCAGCCAACGCACCCATGAAGATTGGGCCCCGTTTTGTGGGGTCCGCCAGCTTCTACGGTGTGACATTGTGCACAGCGAGTCTTGAAGAGACCAGCGCCCTTTGCAGCGTCACCTAGACTGGAGCGTCAGTTGTCTACGAGCAAGACTGTACAAGAACGTACCAGGAGAATAAGACATTTGTAACGACTATGAACGTCTAAAAGAAAAAAGGAAATGGAATGAAGAAAACAGGTGGCAGTCGGGTGGATGAGTATAACGAAAGTAATTTCAGGAAATTTTGAGACGGCGGTATAAGTCATGTGATTATCCGATCCCGTCCGGAGCTCCAACCAATCATGTTGCCTTGATTTACCGTTATTTTTGTAATCGAAATGAGAAGCTGATTTAATTGTAATGATTGCAAATGACGAAAATCCGCTGACATACATATATTGGTTCTTTTCCCTCCGGCCACCATGTCCAACAAGTTCAGGCGTGCTCTCAAAACCGCAGCCTTATTGCCTGTCAGGGCTGCCAAAGGAAGCAATAGAGGGGGATTCACCCCGGCACAGGGAGAACTTCCCATCGTTGTGCTGCGCGTCCATGTCGTTGGTTGCTCGAACCTGACCTCCAAGGACAAGAACGGCTTTAGTGATCCGTTGGTTTCAAGTTTTCTACCCTCAAATTCTCTAACTCAGTTTTTTCCAGGTTTGTTGTCGTCACCGTTCTCAATTCCCGTCAACAAACACCTGTCGCCAAACGCACCCTCAACCCTGTCTACTCTCCGAAAGATGCTACGTTTGATTTTCCCCTTTATCTTTCAACTGCTGACAAGCTTGGTGCCTTGGAACTCGTCGTTTGGGACAAAGACGTACTTTCGAAGGATTACCTGGGGGAAGCTGCGCTCTTATTGGAGGACTGGTTCGTTGAGCGCCCTTTTGCTTTCACTGATCTTGGCAATATCGTGTGTACTGTTTCTTGAGTTGAGATCTCAGAGTGCTGATAGGTTTTGTTTTTGTAGTCGTTTAACGTACCGTTGGTGTCAACACGTACGAGCACGGTTGCTACCGGCACCATCTGTCTCAAGCTCGGCTTCGTCGCTCCGTCCAATAACACCCAGTCGAATCTTTCCTTTTCAGATACGTTCCGAGAACTAAGCAAGCGGTCTAGACCGTCGCTTGTTTCAGTGCCCCCTGTATGTTTATGTCTACTGCCGCTGTCTGTGGGTTAACATTAATTCTCAGACTCAAGGCGTGGGCACAATCCGTTCACGCCAGGGCGGCCCTCTGTCTGATTTCCAGGACACCGGAGGAATTTCTTCTGATGAAGATGATGATGACGACGATGATTTTGTTGATGCACGATCGGAACCACCAAGCCCCAACCCCCCACCTACTGCGATCGAAAGTGGATACCCTCCTATTCCACCTCCTGCTGTCATCACGGTCACATCGCCCACCACATTGACCACAGAGAATAGCTTGAAGACGACCGCGGCGACGACGTCTACTCCCGGCAAGTCAGGATTCATACCACGCATGAAATTCCCTCGAAAAATCTCCGGACTCACTGCATCTCTTTCGCCCTCCAATAGTAATATCCCGCCTTCCGACCTTCCCAATTCAGCAAGCGGTATATCCCATGCTACAAAACCCAGCAAAAAATTTCATGTTCGCAAGGGTACCGGTGGCTCCATTGCTGCCGTCGATCCTAGTGGAGTTTCTCTTGGTGCTGTGGCCGAACCACTGCCTATACTGCCCACGAAAAAGAAGAGAGAGATTGGTTACCAGTATGCGGGAGGTAATGACATCATAGGTATTGTGATGTTGGAAGTCCAAGGTGCAGAGGACTTGCCGCGTTTACGGAACAGTACGCCTTCGGTTGGACAAGATGACACACTGACAAACTTTGTCCAGTAACCCGGACGGGATGGGACATGGATCCATTTGTCGTGATCTCTTTTGGCAAGAAAATATTCCGTACGCGTGTCATCCGGCATAGTCTCAATCCCACTTGGGACGAAAAACTCCTATTCCACGTTCGTCGATACGAAACCTCATTCAATGTGCAACTCACGCTCCTCGACTGGGACAAATTGACGTCAAACGATCATATCGGCGATGTCACATTCAACGTCAGAGAACTTGTAGACTCCGCGCCGCAGCCGTTAGAGAATGGGTTGTACAAGGTAGAGGATATTGCTGGGATCGAAGAAGCCTCCATGAAAGAGTTTAAGTTGCCACTTACTCTTGGGAAAGATATCTCATGGGATGCCACAAATGTACCAATGGTCTCATTTAGGTGCATTCCTTTCTCTTCACGTGTGTGCTTAACTGACAATTTTAGGGCTAAATACCAACCATATGATGCTATCCGTCAGCAATTCTGGCGTCGATATGTGATGCAATACAACGTTGATGGATCAAGTGCCCTTTCGCACCTTGAGATCACATCCATGCTTGACTCTCTTAGTTCCACGCTATCTTCTTCCACAATCTCTAGTTTTTTCACCCGATTCGGGAAAAAAGCGCACGAAGAAGAGATGACAGTTGATGAAGTCATTCTGTGTTTGGAAGATGAACTCAACAAGTCTGAAGATCAAAAAAGACGGCTAGATTCGGACGATTTGGAGCTTAGCTCGAGTGTCAGTATGACTCCTGTTCTCCAAGTTGCAAATCAATGTGGAAACGTGCTTGAGCTTGACGAACTTGATTTTTCTGGCCCTGCTATACTTCATGGCGGGGTTTCTGACGACCAAGCTGACTCAATAATACCAGTTCCTGCCGGAACGAGAACCGAACCGATGCAAATTCCGCTGCATCAAGTTGCTACACCCATTGCTAGTGCATCTCCCGTCGACTCCAGTTCTGATGATATGGAAGAAGATTCCTTAGCTTCGTCGTTGTCTCCTACGTTTTCACCTGGAGATTCTGGCAAACCGAAGAAAAGGCGTTTCAGAGGGAAAGGCAGAATTGTGAAAACCCGAGTTGTTCGATCAGCTACTGGGTTATCTTCAGGGAATGCCTCTCCTTCCAATTCTGGTTCTGAAGACCAATACGACAGCGTCGAGCGTGTCATTAATGTGAAAAACTGTCCGTTGTGTCATCGTCCAAGGATGAACTCGAAAGCCGAGGTAGACATCATTACCCACATCGCTGTGTGTGCATCACATGACTGGAATAGGGTGGATAGAATTGTAGTAGGAAATTTTGTCACTGCGAGCCAGGCACAGAGAAAGTGGTACACGAGGATTATTGGCAAACTGAGCAGTGGAGACTATAGACTTGGAGCGGTATGTTAAGGATTGCTCTTTATTGCATCATCATGGTATATTGACTTTTCTATCTACGCTAGAACTCGGCGAATATCATTGTCCAGAACAGGTTAACAGGTCAACTAGAAGAGGAGAAAATGCAGGTCTACGTGAGGCTGGGTATTCGGCTGTTGTACAAGGGTATGAAGGGGCGTATGGAGGGTCACAGAGGTACATCTTAACTTGTTTTTTTAATGTTGTGTCCTGATGGATGTCATAACAATAGCTCGCAAACTACTCAAGTCGATGTCGATCAAGCAGGGTGTCAAATATGACTCACCTGATTCTGCGAAAGACATTGCAGGGTTCATTGAGTTTCATAGCCTCAATGTTGGTGAGATCCTTGACCCTCTGAACTCCTTCAGTCCGTCTCGCCTTCTATGCCTTGACTGATCTAACCGACCTTCTTGCTTGTAGGGAGCTTCAACGAATTTTTTTATCGTAAACTTAAACCCTCCGCTCGTCCTATTGAGGCGCTAGATGACCCTTACCGCCTTGTCAGTGCCGCTGACTGTCGACTTATGGTATTTGCAACTGTCCATGATGCTACCAAGATTTGGATTAAAGGACGCGATTTTTCTGTTGCGAGGTTGTTAGGTGATGCATACAAACAAGATGTCGACAGATATATAGGGGGTGCATTGGCAATATTCAGATTGGCACCACAAGATTATCATCGATTCCATTCACCTGTGGATGGTAAAATTGGGAAAATGACGTACATTTCTGGAGAGTATTATACAGTCAATGTGAGTGCTCGTACTTTATGTGTCACTTCTTTGAGTAATGTTTTCTCTGGTTGCATAGCCTCAAGCTATCCGTACGGCTCTTGATGTTTATGGAGATAATGCTCGCAAAGTTGTGCCAATTGACAGTCCTCGATTTGGTCGTGTTATGGCTGTCTGTGTTGGGGCTATGATGGTCGGAAGTATTTTGACGACTGTTGAGGAAGGACAGGAGGTTAAGCGTGGTCAGGAATTCGGATACTTTGCATTTGGTGGGTTTCTCGTATTTCAAAATTGTTTCTGCTATAGAGATATCTTTGTACAGGTGGATCTACCATTGTTCTGCTTCTAGAGAAGGGTGTTGTAGAATGGGATGAGGATCTTTTGATAAATGGACGTGCATCACTAGAGACTTTGGTTCGGGTCGGAATGGGTCTTGGGAATGGAACTCGGAGAGGATAGGATTTATTTAGGGACTATCAAAAATGTAACTAACTGATGCTAACGTAATATTTGCCATGCGATATTGACGTATTTTTCACCTCAGAGTCGGTTTAGTCAAACTGACTACTTCATTGATAGGCTGTCTAGATGCTGGCCTTGTGAGGCAAGGTGTGGTAACACAGTGATAAGTCAAGATGTAGCATCCCATTTCTCTCAAAGCGAGGTGGACTTTATACGAAACAACTACGTCATTCAAAGAAGTATTGACGTAATTCCTGTCAAGGTTCAAGTTTTGACACTCAACATCATGCTCCACTGCGGTCATAGCCTGGAATCGAGGAGACGTTGACGTGTGCAGTTGTGCGCGCGTTTTATATATCGTTACCAAGGGAAAAGATGTGGTCGGATGCATGTTTATGTCGTGTCTTGGTCGTCATTTTTTCCATTGTCTTCAGAGTCCGAGGTAGACGGTGGATTGTTTCAGGGGATTGTTTCAGGAGCAACCACATGGCTCGTTTGGCTTGTTTCATGTTTCACCCCCATGGGGGTACAACTGACCTGGGATGCATTATTCGTTTCTGCTCCGAGTGAAAAATACACCTTGTCCGGGTGAAGAATTTCTTTTTTTGCATGAAGTATTTCATTTGTTTGTGGTTTAGTGTGTTTGTTTTCAAGAAAGAACTTCATGCCAAAGGCCAACCAAAGGCCAACATGAAACACGGAACCAATGAGAATGAGGATGATCTTTTTTCATTCTCTCACGCTATAGGATTCTATGAAAATTTGATATTCGGGTGGATTTTCATAAAATAGCAAATACACGTGTGATCTAATTGAGGGTTGTTGTGCATTGTCTCACTGATGGGCGAACAGTGGCACCTGAGGATATATAATGGAAGGTGGCGATGATGATTGCACTATGCACACCTCCCTGTTGTCGCCACCACTATCCCAACTTTTATCGACGATGTCATCTCCCATTGCGTCTTCACCTTGTGCTGAATGGGAGCCTGATGCTACTGTGTGCTGTCAAGATCCTTATTATACGATTACACTGCGGCTTCCCAATGGCTGTTCATTGGAAGATGTTCTCATAGCGCAGTATTCACGACAGAAGTATGATGAATTGCGGATCACGATTTTGAACGGATGTGAGTATGTGTGTTTTTCGTCTTTCGTTAGTTGATGGGAGTTAGTATTTTATAAATGGTCGATGACTTTTGTGAAAAACGATGAACTTAGAATACCTCGAGAACCAACAGTCACATTTGATCAAGAATCGAAGACGTTGACGCTATACCTCAAGGCATAGTCCCACATTGTCTGGTCGATGCTCAGCGATGTGGTGGAGCCTAAACTTTTCATAATCCATTTGCAGTTACCATGCACTTAGCTTGGCCATAACGGTATCTGCTAAACGTAATGAAGAACACGGTATACGAAATAAATACAATACTCGATGTACTAGTCAAGACCGATGTAGTGTATTTCTGGACAGGGTCAGGAGATGAGTAGTCAGAGAAGCATGAGACGTTTTTAGTCGGGCTGACATTTACGTGGCTTACATGCATGGTCTGGGCGCGCTCCGCTTGCGGGCTACTTAGAAATAGGGACATAATTATTACCACTCGCTACAACTCCATGTCGCCTTCCACTCATTCGATTCTGTTTGCTCTCGCCACTCTTTCTATTGTATATTCCAGTGCCCAGGCGCCAACAGAGGCGTACCCGCCTGGCGTTACGGGTAAATTCCCAGCTACACCGCTAATTTCGAAGGGATTTGCATACCCAACAGGCATTCCCCAAAAGGCTGATACTGATGTCGGGCTGCTGCGTGGATCTCAGTTTGGCTACAACCAGTGCAACACCACTACAGAGGGTCCTGAGTCCAACTGCCAGACTGCTGTGATCAACAGCATTGATGGTGCGTCTCAGGTCACGTGTCTCATCTGCCTTGTTCACTCTGTCATACAGACTTTTGTTTATGGGCCCCTGCAAAGCCAGGCTCGACTGTTGCTGACCAGGAGGGTGAGATGGTTGCATGGTGCTCAAGGCCTGGCTATGGAACACGTCTTATTCCTCAGTATGCCCTCCAGGGTGTTCAATTCATCAAGACTCCAAACTATGTCCAAGTGGCTGGCTTCATTGACCAGCGATTGATCAACCTCGATCCTAGTGACTATGGAGGTGAGATGGACCCAAATGGTGCCGATCTACGTGGTAACCCTATGGGTGGTCTTGTTTACTCTCAATCGTTCAATGGCCAGTGGACTCAGGTCGTGGCATGGCACAAGTATGTTGTCCCTCTCATCCGTTAGAACCATCCAGCTGAAATATTCTCCAGCTTTATGGGTGGAAATGCGTTTTGTTTTAAAGCATGTGATTCGAGCAAACCCAATGCCGCCGACTACTGTCAGCACATCTATGATCGCATTGGCTGTGCCTTCAACGCACCCAACAATGCCAAGAACGGCACTTTTGAGTCTTGCGAGGGTGAAAACCAAGACTTTCCAGGTGTCTACACTCAGAGTGGCCAAGTTATGACCTATACTCAACCTCCAGAGTCTCTTGGTCCTATTACTACCATGCCCTACACTCCTCGAGTCCCTACTTCGTCAAACTGTGTCACTTATACTAGCTCGGCTATTTACACTGGTCTTCCTACTCCCAGTATCATGGTGGATGCTGCTCGTGTAACATCTCCAATTACTAGTTCAACAGTCTCGAGTAGTCGTAGCGCTACTGCCCCCGGTGCGAGCAATACTGCCAACGCCGCCTCTACTATCGCTCTTTCTGGCGTTGGAATTCTCGGTGTGGCCTTTTCTGCCCTATTCCTCGCCTAGTGTATACATTCTAGACTATATGCATTGGACATTGGGTATTTAATTTTTTATAACCGTGGACTTTTTCAATGGTCTGTAGAGTCGATTTAATAAGTGGTCTTGTTTTCTTCCGTAGTGGGTTGCACTATCTTGTACGAACACCTGCGCACCAAGGAAACTAGTCTAGGCTGCAGAATTTCATGAAAAGGGCACTTGCAACGCCTTGCGCTGTACAACGATCCTCCACTGCCTCCTTCATTCGTGCAGCTCATTTTTCACCTTCGCAACAGTTCGTTTTTTGATGTTGGAATACCAAATCAAGTGCTGCAACCCGGCGAACATTATCTTGTACTTCTTCTCTGCCCTGCATGACTTCCTTAATGCCTCTCAGTTCCCTGTCTTCATGTTATCACGCCTCTACCGTGCACGCTAGGTAAGATCATTGTTATGAATTTTTCAAATAGTGGCCTTTGTTGATAAGACCCTGATTTGGTGTCTTACTAAACAGGTTCTCAAATGTGATATAAACATTGGTAAATCGAACCTGGCTCGTTCACTCCCCAATCCATTGTACCCACTCCTTCAGCATCTCGGCCAATAAAAGGCTGCCTTACCACTCTCACAAATCCAAGGTTTTCTGTCACTGCGCGTTATATTAACAGTCCCTATTTCTCCCGTTCATACTCTTGTGCAGTGTTTCTTGAGTAGATCCCTATTCATCATCATTTCCCCTTAGACTACCAGCCGAGCTCCTTACTGAAATTTTTCTTCTCTATTTGATTCCTCAATTGTCCCACAAACCTAGGCATGCTGCGACAATGAGCCAGCTTCTAATGCGGATACGCCTTGTCTGCCGTGTATGGAATGCTGTCACCATTTCAACTCCAGATCTATGGGTGCACCTGGTGATTCAACCTGACTCTCCCCTCCCTCCCCACATTCTTTCCGTCTGGCTTGAAAGATCTAGGAATTATCCTCTCTATATCAGTCTCGACCTCATGGACTCGGACGCAATGGGCTCTACTCCACAAATTCTGTCTGTCCTTTGTCCGTCAGTTCCGCGTTGGGAAAGCCTTAGACTCTATGTTCGACCGAAATTGGCCTATCTCATTTGCAATCAATTATCCCTCTCTCACGCCGTCCGCCTCAAATCACTTTATCTTAATATAATCTCAAAGAACACGCCACGCACTTTCTTCGCGCACTTGGGAACCATACCTAACTTCGAATCTTTCGAGTTTTGTCCTTCTGATGAGCACATACCTGGTGTAGTGGTTGAAACAGGCATTAAGTAACCTTTCTCACCTTTGCTTTGAGAGTATTTCTGGGGGGTGGGAGACTCCATGGAAATTTCTTCAGCTTTTTCAAGCGAGTGGAATAGCCTTGAATGCGAGGTGGATTGCTTGTCCTCGTTCTGTGCCTTCAATTGCGTTCTCAAATCTGAAAATCCTCCGTCTTTACGTTTCCATGGATTTTGCGACCTGCCTGTTAACCTCATTCCACCTACCGGCACTCCAACTGCTGGATCTTGATCTGGAATGCTCATCAGGTCTTGACTTGCCAGAACCTGAATTTTTTTGAAGTCGTTTTTCAGTGTTTCAGTACTCACTCCAAGCATTGCGTATATCAGAATTAAGGAACGCCGACGGTCTAGATCGTTTCTTCCAAATGCCCATTATTAATATGAGTCCTTTGGTTGAAGTTCTTATAGACCAGTGTGAATGGGAAAAGACCCGCAAAAAGGACTGGTGCAGTGTGTGTGGTAGAGCCGTCAGGGTGGAGTTGGGGAGTGATCATGGATATGATGAAGTTTTCGTTGGATGGAATGACTTATTCCCTCTTCCTCTTCTTTTCATGGACTTTTTTTCCAGTGATCATGTAAGACCATTACACGAGTGGAATCTTCAAACAACATGAGTAGATATTATATAAAGGGAAAAAATTATTTCATGTTTAGGTATGCGATCGGAGTACAAATGTGGATAACAAAACCCCCTTCTTACAGCACCGGGTAGTGTCTCCTGCTCCAGACATACTCTCTTGAAGATTGTTTCAGAGAAAACACCTGTACGATCTAAGATTATCAATTATATAGATATTTCAACAGCAGGTGTAACATCCGACATTTCCATTGACCGATTTTTCCATGCCTTTCTCGAAGTAATACATACCATACTTGGTATTAACCAACTAGTTGTTAAAGCTATACCCAACAGTAGATAATAGGCAACATGGGCCGGTTTTCTTCAAACTCAGGAAGTGTGTTTTCGCATTGCGACTACAAGTAGAGGCTGGTATAAATCAAAGTCATACATCAAAGAGGGAAATACATGACAGCCAAGTTGTCACAAAAAATTGAAACCAGGTACCACTACAATCGATTCCATCCTTCGCCAGGGGGCCATTTCATCTGGTCCCTCAACACTGTTTGAGGTCCCTCTATCTTCCTCTCCTCTCCTCCCAGTGCCGCAGTATGATTGTTATCGTCATCATCACCGCTGTCTTGTCCGACGTTATCATCATCAGACAATAATCTATCCCTCTCCTCTCCCCCTGATTGACCGAGACTCAAGCTCCCTTTGCTTATTGCTTTTATCCCCACTCCACTCACAATGCCCGAAGAAGAGGACGCCGGGGTCGAAGGTATAAACCCTCTTCTAGGACTTAAACTCGCCTCAGCCTTGTACTTTGCTTTCTCTAAAACAGGCAATGCGCTCAACTGCAGTTCTTGCAACTTTCTCTGTATTGTTCCCGTCGTGGTTGGATCCCCACTCGTGACAGCTATCAGGTGTTGATTCTCATCGAACGGGGATCTGTAACTGAATCTTCGTTGTTCTGAGCTCAGCATTTGTGAAGAAGATGCGAAGATAGACTTCTGCGCTTCAATGAACGACGATGTCGTGGTCATAAGCTGATGACCTCCAAAAGTACCCAGATTCTCTCGTCCAGTGCGGGGTGACGGACTAAGTTGTAAACTCTCCGGTCTCTTTCTCCTCGAATGCACAGGGGGTTTCTGCAGTGACATAGGTGGGGGTTGTTTATCCACGGGGATAGATGCAGTCGTTGGAAAGGTGGTAGGATTAGAGTGTAAGGATTTACTCCTAAACATCCGGTTACGCTGCTGTATAGGTTTGGCCGGAGTTTCTAGAATACCGGAAAATGGGCACGATGGAGAGGTGGATGGTGAGGGAGTTGATTGAGGTGGGGATGTAAGCGATGAACGTCGAGACATGGTAGAGATAGGTTCGGACGGCTTTTCGTTATCTATGTTCATTGATACAGAGAAAGGCGATTTTCGATCAGGATGTGTAGGAGGTGGTAGATCAACGACTGGTTTCAGACGCGTATTAAGTGGACTAGTAGTCGGCTGTATTTTTGATCTAGGGACGGCAGCGAGAGCGACTTGTTCAAGTGAACTGGCCGATACAGCTGGACTATGTCGGATTCTTCGTTTAGGTAGAGCAGGAGGGTCATCCTTGACTTCACCCCCACTTGCACTCGAATCCGACTTGGCCTCAAGAACACACTGCGGTGCGCTTGATCCTTTGCTCTCGTTTGTGAACGGACTAGAAATAGTACTACTCTTCAGAACTTGCAGCACTCTCTCTTTTTCTAACTGCTCTTCAACTCTCTTCATCGTCTTGGCCGTCCTTGAAGCCATTAGGGATTGTTGGATCAAGGGAGAAATAGAGGGTTTAGGCTTCAACGGAGGAGGGGTTGGGGTTGGTGGTGGTAGCATTGATCCATGTTTCGATAGTGATGGTAGAGACAACGAAGAGGCACTTGAAAGAGGTTTTCGAGGAGGAAGTGGAGGAAGTTTTGATGATCCTGCTTCGGGACGATACGATAACGATTTAGTCCGCGTTACGAAAGGGTTGTTTTGTTTATTTGAGTCTGAGCGCTGAGATGGATGTACAAGAGGATAGTGAAAGTAAGAGAAAGGGTTATTAGTTGAACCCGCAGATGGTTGAGGAGTCCAAAGCAACAGGGGTCGCGCTTACGAGAACGTGATAAGACAATGATAGATGATCAACCAGTCACCACACCTTGAACAAAAGCCAAAGATCGGTCGAGCTCTCTGCCATTCTGAACATGTACAACCAACCTTAATGCCGCGAAAAACTGGCCTCCAGAAAGTACATCCCTTTGTCCCAAGGTTGGCAAAAAGAGGTTGATTATCTAGAAAACAATCAACAGCAATACTTTACCTGAAATATTCACTCACAGCGTCAATTGTGGCTAGAGGAATATTGGGATATCGCCCTCTCAACCATGCTCGAGTCTCTCGTACACTGATTGTGATTTGCTCATAAAACTCGTCCTCATGCAAGGCACCATCACAACGAGCAAGGTCATTGAAGCTGGATGTGTAGAATGTATATTCGTCATCGCTTAGGGCAGAAGTATGCAATGTCAGAGGACGCATTGTCAGTAGGCAAGTCATGGATCCGAGATGCCAGATATACATGAACAAACACATGCAAACCAATAATTAGGTATGCCTTGTGATAGGCAAAATGATGGGACGGTCGGGACTGAGGGTTGACTCGATGGCTCATGTGGATGGGACAACAACTGTGGTTGAGCCACTGAAGATAGTGGCTACCTAGGCAGCCTTAGATAAAGTGGTGAGTTGAGTGGATGGTTGTTGTAGTTGGAGAAGTGATGAAAGTTTCGACCTTATTCGTGGAGGCGGAGATGGATTTGTTTGGTAACTCATCTTCATCTCATGTTCGTGTGGGGAAACCTGTCTTGAGGGGGCTTTCCGCAGGATATCCTCAGTGGTGACGCAGGACCCGGACACAGAGGTGACCCTCGAGCTGGTTTTCGAAGTAGCAACGATGCTTGACTCCTAGTTACTCGCCAGTGAGCTAGAGACTCCCTTGTTTCTTGTTTTTTCACTTATGTATTCTCACTAATGGATGTCTTTAATTGCGAACATCTTTATTCTTGCTTATTCACTGGTACCCTCTTTTGTGTCTCCCTTTCCTAAACGCCCCGGGAATCACTAATCAGTCTTTTCTCCACCAGTTCAATCATATACACTGGTGCCCAGAGATGGGCATGAGCACTAGGATTCATTGGTTCCTTCGTTTTCCCCTTTCTGCTGTGTCTTCATCTTCTTGTTTGTTCGTTACACTCTCGTGAGACACCCGCTCGTTTGGGCCCTTGGGTCATCGGAGACCTGAAACAGTGAAGTGAACAAATTGTACAGGAGCGACTTCGGGTCGATATCCCGGTAGGCCATCAGTTGATACATACGTTTTTCATGGGATTCTCCCTGGTTGGCTTTGTGTCAGCTTTACTGTTACTATCATTCAGGTTGATGGTGGAAATGTGTCAAGTGTTATCAATAGACGATGAATGTCCTTAGTGATCACCCTAGGTGGATGTTCAAGAAGAACTTGATGGAGTTCTTCCTTGGATTGGACTACTACTTATACTACTTTTACAGTGGCTGTACTGCTACTAGTCCATGATCATATGTCCCTCCAGAATGTTCTACAACCTTGTGATCTTATTACATGACTTGGCTTCCTAAGTTCCTCTGCTATTTATATCTCAACCCCATTGTATGCTTTGAGGTTTTGGACTAAGTATTTAGGTTAGGGTTAGGGTTAGGTTAGGGTTAGGTTAGGTTAGGGTTAGGTTAGGTTAGGGTTAGGGTTAGGGTTAGGTTAGGGTTAGGGTTAGG
>Ga0153951_1000390_pt1 | contig 16471 bp, 13 predicted proteins | sample TSNJ035MetaG_FD_102278 | JGI IMG/M metagenome (GOLD analysis project Ga0153951, IMG submission 102278) | Attine ant fungus gardens microbial communities from New Jersey, USA - TSNJ035 MetaG | ecosystem: Host-associated > Fungi > Mycelium > Unclassified | place: USA: New Jersey, Wharton State...
AAAGCAGCTCCGGCGAGCCCCGTTGTCTTGCCGGACAGGCGGCCGTCATGACAGTCGCAACACCTGGAGACATACAACATGACATCCCCCGATCAAGCGGGGTCCGTCGCGCGCAGCGACGGCAACGCGGCGCATGCCGGCAGCGCCGCCGAGCGCATCGCGCCTCAGGCGGACGACGCAAACCATGCCGCGCCGCTCGACGCCGGCAGCATTTCCGCGCGCCTCGACCGGCTGCCCGCCACGCGCTCGATCTGGAAGCTCGTGGTGCTGCTGAGCCTCGGCTTCTTCTTCGAGCTTTACGATCTGCTGTATTCCGGCTATGTCGCGCCGGGTCTCGTCAAAAGTGGAATCCTGAGCGCGACCACGCATGGCCTGTTCGGCTCGACCGGCGTCGCGAGCTTTATCGCGGCGCTGTTCAGCGGGCTGTTTATCGGCACGATCGCATGCGGTTTTCTCGCGGATCGCTTCGGGCGCCGCGCCGTGTTCACGTATTCGCTGCTGTGGTACACGGTGGCCAATGTCGTGATGGCGTTCCAGGACACCGCGACGGGCCTCAATTTCTGGCGCTTCGTGGCCGGTGTGGGCATCGGCGTCGAACTCGTGACGATCGGCACATACATCTCCGAACTCGTACCCAAGCAGATTCGCGGCCGCGCATTCGCCTGCGAGCAGGCGGTCGGCTTCACGGCCGTGCCGGTGGTCGCGTTTCTCTCGTTCCTGCTGGTGCCGCGCACGCTGTTCGGTCTCGACGGCTGGCGCTGGGTCGCGCTGATCGGTGCGCACGGCGCGCTGTTCGTCTGGTGGATTCGCCGCGCCTTGCCGGAAAGTCCGCGCTGGCTCGCGCAGCAGGGACGCCTCGCCGAGGCGGAGCGCGTGATGAGCGCGCTCGAAGCGGCAGTGCGCCGCGAATACGGCCGCGAGTTGCCGCCGCCCGCGCCGCCGGTGCCGGTCGCGCCTCGCGGCAGCTTCCGCGATATGTGGGTGCCGCCGTATCGCAGCCGCACGCTGATGATGACGATCTTCAACATCTTCCAGACGGTCGGCTTCTACGGCTTCGCAAACTGGGTGCCGACCTTGCTGATCAAGCAGGGCATCACGATCACGACGAGTCTCATGTATTCGAGCGTGATCGCGCTGGCGGCGCCGCTCGGGCCCGTGATCGGCCTCTTTATCGGCGACCGTTTCGAGCGCAAGACCGTGATCGTCGTGATGGCCGGCGTGAACATCGTGTGCGGCTTGTGGTTCAGCCAGGCATCGGGCGCGGTGCTGCTCGTGAGCCTCGGCGTGTGCCTGACGCTCGCGGGCAACATCATTTCGTACAGCTATCATGCGTATCAGTCGGAGCTGTTTCCGACCAGCATCCGGGCGCGCGCGGTGGGCTTCGTATATTCGTGGAGCCGTTTTTCCGCGATTTTCACGGCCTTTCTGATCGCGGCGGTGTTGCGCTACTTCGGCACGACGGGCGTGTTCGTGTTCATCGCCGGGGCGATGCTGATCGTGATGCTCGCGATCGGTTTGATGGGACCGCGTACGAATGGGCTCGAACTGGAGAAGATCTCGAAGTAGCGTCGGCCGAACCCGGCCATTCCACGCGGTTTTTTCCGCTTGCTTCAGCGCTGCCGCCGGTCACGGTTGTTCACCAAAACGTGTATTTGCACATCGACGAAGTTGCGTAAGATGTGCGAAGCACTTTGAAACAACATGCCGGCGCGATGCGTGTGTTTTTGCGCCGCCAACCTGAAAGCACCTGAGAGGAGCCGCATGAACACGAACGGGACGAGCAGTATGATCGGCGCGGCGCTGGTCGCGCTCATCGCAAGTTGCGCGAGCTATGCGAATGCCGGTGAGGTCATGAGCGCGCCGGCCGGCGAGGCCGCGCACATGATGACGGTCTCGGCCTCGCCGCCCGGGCGCAGGTCGGACGACGCGATCATTCTCGACGTGCGCCGCGCCCTCAGGCGCGTACCGGATCTCGACGATTCGGGGATTCGCATCAGGGCGCGTCGCGGTGTCGTCACGCTCACGGGGACCGTGCCCGAAAGCTGGCAGATCTCGCGCGCGGGCAACGCGGCACGCTCGGTGCGCGGAGTCACCGGCGTGTCGAACCGGTTGACGGAGCGCAAGAAGAATATGGCGGCCATCGGGCAAGGTCACGCGTCATTGGCTGGATAGGTTCGTCGCGGGTTGTGGATGTCGTGTTGCGGTAGTGCGTTCTGCCGCAACACGACGCGTACTGTTCTTTCGGGCAGCGGCGTCCGGCCACGGCAATACGAAATACGCTCACTGCCAACGGCGCGGAATGCGCCGTTACCTGGCACACAGGCGGTGTCTTCGCGCATCGCTCATCTTTTTGCTACCCATGTCTCGCGTGTCTTCCCGACGCGCGCCAGTCAAACTCCCGACAAACCCCGATTGCGGCCGATGCCGCTGGCCATCGTGTTCGTGCGTACGATGGTCTCGAGCGCGCCTGTGCCGCTCGGCGATCCCTATGCGCTATATCCGGCCATGAGCACCGAGCGCACAAAAATTTCACCAATGGAGCCGCGGAGCAATCATCGCGTCATTCTGCCCGCCTATCATGGCGAGCAGATCGCGTCGATCGATCAGACCAGAACGCCGCTAGCGGTAGTCGATACCGTGGCGTTTTCGTTCGACGCCGCGCCTGTCCCGCTGTTCGACGAAGCGGGCGGCGCGCCTCTCTCACGCCGCATCGCGAACGCGCATGGCGGCTCGTCGAAACAAGGCTTGATGGAGAACCGCGTGGCTACACTCAAGGACGTCGCGGAACTGGCCGGCGTGGGCATGTCGACCGCCTCACGAGCCATTTCCGGCAAAGGACCGGTTTCAGCCGAAGCCGCCGCGCGCGTGAAAGCGGCCATCGAGACGCTGAACTTCCGCCCGTCGTCGATCGGCCGGGCGATGGCGACGCGGCAGCTCGGCATCATCGGTATTTTCGTGCCGACGTTTTTCGGTTCCTACTACGGCACGATCCTGAAGCAGACCGATACCGAACTGCGCGCGGTGCATCGCCACGTAGTGGTCGCGACTGGTTGCGGCGAGGGATCGCCGCGCGAGCAGGCGATCGAGGCGGTGCGCTTTCTGATCGGCCGCGATTGCGACGGCGTGGTCGTGATCAGCCACGACCTGCATGACGAAGACCTCATCATGCTGCATCGGATGCACCCGAAGATGGTGTTCCTCAATCGCGCGTTCGAGCAGTTGCCGGATGCGTCGTTCTGCGCGGACCACCGGCGCGGCGGCGAACTCGCGGCGCGCACGCTGCTCGATTTCGGCCATCGCGAGATCGGCGTGATTGCCGGGCCGGCTAGCGCGTCGGACAACGTGATGCGGATCGACGGCTTTTTCGCCGAACTCGCGCGCGCCGGCATTGCGCGCGAGGACGTCACGCTGATCGAATCGGACTTCTCGCCCGAAGGCGGTTATGCGGCCGCGCAGAAGCTGCTCGATACGAAGCGGCGCGTGACGGGCCTGTTCTGCGCAAACGACACGATGGCGGTGAGCGTGCTCGCGCGTTTTTACGAGGCGGGCATTTCGGTGCCGAACGATATCTCCGTGATCGGCTACGACGACGATTACTCGGCCCCCTATGCAGCGCCGGGGCTCACGTCGGTGCATATTCCGACCGCCGAGTTGACGCGCAACGCGGTGCGCTGGCTCATCAACGCGTGCTATCGCACCACCTGGGAGATTTTCCGCGAGTTTCCGGTCAGCGTGACGATGCGTGCGTCGGTGGGGCCCGCGCCGGATTCGAGGAAGACCTCGTGACGAGACTCCGTGTTTTCAGCGGGTCTCACGACCGGCCTCTTTAAGACAGTTGTAATACCGCGCAACAGTGCTTTGCGGTTTTCCCTCATTTAATTCGCGGACAAAACCCTTAAACTCTCCGGTAACAAGTTGTTACGGGGTGACCGTGATGTTGGCCGTCTTTCTGATCGCCTGTCCTTTCTGCATCGCTGCGTTGTTCGGTTTTGCACGCCATGTGGACCCGCAGACAGGGCAATTCAAACGTTAAATCTTCGGGCCGGTTCGGTTCGCGCGCGAGCCGTGAAGAACCGTGAAGCGCTTCGTTCCTGGTTAGGTTGTCGTCAGCTTCGCTAGCGGCGGAAGCTGGCTTTCTTTCGTTCTGCTTTCCTGTTTCCGGCTTCCCGGCCACCTGCCCGATCATTCGTCAGGTCTTGTCTTTGCGTGCCGGTTCAGGGCACGATGCGCGATAAGCTTTGTTTAGGGGCAGTATCGCGTATGCAAGAATTTCTGCAAAAAATAATGACGGTGCGCGTGAGCGTACTGAAGGGCGTTCTTCCGTTGAGCCGCGCCGCGGCGGCGCGCGATGCGCTGGCCGGCGTGCAGCTTGCGTCGATGGATATTCCGCAGGTGCTCGGCTATGCGCGCATCGCCGGCATGCCGGCCGTCGCCGGGCTTTACACCGCTTTCCTGCCGCTCCTCGCGTTTGCGTTTTTCGGCGCCTCGCGGCATCTCGTCGTTGCCGCCGACTCCGCCACCGCGACCATTTTCGCGAGCCGCCTCTCGACCATGGCGCCCGCTTCGAGCGCCGAATACGCGGCACTCGCGGCGATGGTCGCCTTGCTGACCGCGGCGCTGCTGCTCATCGCGCGCATCTTCAAGCTCGGTTTTCTCGCCGATTTCCTCTCGCGTACCGTGCTGGTCGGCTTTCTCGCCGGGGTCGGCGTGCAGGTCGGCATTGCGATGCTCGGCGACATGCTCGGCGTGCCGGGACATGCCGCGAGCAGCGTCGACCAGTTGCTGCTGGTCGTGCGCGAAGCCGCGCAGATTCATCCCGCGACGCTGGCGATTTCGCTGCTGGTGGCCGCCACGATCCTGTTCTGCAAACGCTTCTGGCCGCGTCTGCCGGTGCCGCTGATCGCGGTCGTGGCGGGCATTGCCGCGAGCGACGTATTCGGTTTCGCGGCGCACGGCATCTCGATTCTCGGACCCGTGGCGGGCGGCTTGCCGCCGCTGCGCGTGCCGTCGGTGACGTGGCAGCAGATGCTCGATCTGCTGCCGGTGGCGGCGTCCTGCTTCGTGATGATCGTCGCGCAGAGCGCCGCCGCGAGCCGCGTGTTCGCCGAGCGTTATCACGAAACCGTCGACACCAACGCCGACCTGCTCGGCATCGCGGCCGCCAATGCGGTGGCGGCGTTCTCGGGCGCGTTCGTCGTCAACGGCAGTCCGACGCAGACCGCGATGGCCGATCGCGCCGGCACGCGCAGCCAGTTCGCGCAGCTCGTGTTCGCGGCCGTGGTCGTGGTGGTGCTGCTGTTTTTCAGCCGCTATCTGCAATATCTGCCGCACTGCATTCTCGCGAGCATCGTGTTTACGATCGCGGTCGGGCTCGTCAATCTGTCGGCGCTGTCCGCGATTCGCCGCGAGAGTCCCGGCGAATTCGCGCTCGCGGTGTTCACGGCGGCGGCCGTCGTGCTGATCGGCGTCGAGCACGGCATTCTGGTCGCGGTCGCCTTGTCGCTGCTGCGCCATGTGCGCCATAGCTACCGTCCGCACACGATGATGCTCGCGCCCAACGGCGACGGGCTATGGGTGCCGGTGCCGGCCGTGCCCGGCAGCGAGACCGCGCCGGGCCTGATCGTCTATCGCTTCGGCGCCGACCTGTTCTACGCGAACGACCACTTTTTCGTCGAGGACGTCAGCGGCCTGATCGGGCATGCGCCGAGCGCGGTGCGCTGGTTCGTCGTCGATGCGAGCGCGATCACCGATCTCGACTATTCGGCAGCGCGTTCGGTGGGCGAGTTGTGTGCGTCGCTCAAGCGCAGCGGCATCGACGTGATCTTCGCGCGCGTGAACCGCTATCTGCGTGCCGACATGGACCGGCATGGGATCACGCCGATTGTCGAGGAGCGCTGCATTTTCGGCACCTTGCACGAGGCGCTGCTGATGGCCGGCGTGGTAAATCCGCATGAGCAGATAAAGGGCGCGCCTTGACGGATGCCTGGGGCTCGTTCATGAAGCGCAATGAAGCGGATGTCGTGCCACGGACCTCGCCGGGCGCATGGGCGCGAAGCCGTGCCTGAAGACGAAGCTGCGATAATGGCCGCCTCACCGTGCCACCGGCGGGCAAGCCTTCATACCGCCGGCGGCGCATTCGCGTAAGCTCATTCCGGCCGCGTACCCATTCCGGGCGGCCTCTACTCAATGCAGACGCACCGAATGACTACTTTCAGTTTTCTCGACGACTACAGCGAAGGCGCGCATCCCGACATACTGCGCGCGCTGAGCGAATCGAACTACGTCCAGCAGGCCGCATACGGCGAGGATGCGTACTGTGCCGAAGCCACCGCACGCATCAAGGCTCGCCTCGGCGACGGCTTCGACGGCGCGATCCACTACGTCGCGAGCGGCACGCTGGCGAACCTCGTGTCGATTGCCGCCTGCCTGCGTCCGCACGAAGCCGTCATCGCGGCGAACTCGGGGCATATCGTCGGGCGGGAGGCCGGCGCGATCGAGGCGACGGGCCACAAGCTCATCACGGTTCCCGGCGTCGACGGGAAGCTCACGCCGGAGCATATCGAGGCCGCGCTCGCCGGCAATGCGCATTTCCCGCACATGGCGAAGCCGCGCATGATCTATCTGTCGAACGCGACCGAAACGGGCACGCTCTACACGCTGGCGGAATTGCGGGCAATCTCGGCCCTCGCGAAACAGCGCGGCCTCCTGCTGTTTCTCGATGGCGCGCGCCTCGCGGCGGCGCTGGCCTCGGACCGCAACGATGCGACGCTGGCCGAGATCGCCGCGCTCGCCGACATCTTCTGGATCGGCGGGACCAAGGTCGGCACGCTGCTTGGCGAAGCGATCGTCGTATGCAATCCGGCCTTGAAAGAAGACTTCGCGTTCCACGTCAAGCAGCGGGGCGCCATGCTCGCGAAGGGCCGGGTCTTGGGCATCCAGTTTCAGGAACTGTTCGGCAACCACGATCTGTTCTTCGCCAACGCGCGGCACGCGAATGCGATGGCGAAGAAACTCGCCTCGGGGATCGTGGCGAACGGTCACGCGCTCCAGGCGGAAACGGTGACGAACCAGATATTCGCGATCCTGCCCGATCCGGTCATTGCCGCCTTGAAGCGCGACTTCGCGTTCTACGTGTGGGGCGCGGCGCATGACGGTCATTCGGTGGTGCGGATCGTCACGTCGTGGGCTACCGAAGAGCGTCAGGTCGATGCGTTCCTGAGCCGGCTGGCGTTGGGCTGAGCGCTGATCCTTGGATGCCGGGCGCGGCGCGGCATCTACCGCGGTGGTGCGCCGGCGTCGTCCGCGAAAAAATAGCCGATGAAAAAGCATAGGCCCGCGAGCGCGATGCCGAGCCCCGCGACCGTATAGGCCAGCCTCGCGCCGTGCCACAGGCTGCCGAACCATTGATGCAACTGCGCCATCAGCACCGCCGCATTGCCGCCGATCTGCTGTAGTTCGATCTGGTAACGCGGATCGACGGCGCTGTACATCGCGACCGCGCTATCGGGCGGCGGCGCGCTCGCATGAATGAACGCTGCCGCGATCAGGCCGGCGAGCAGGATCGCCGCGCCGCTCGCATAGAGCCGCTTTTGCAGCGGCGAGCGTGCGGTCGCGGGGCTGGTTTCGTTGCCGCCGCCGCTGCCTTTGCCTTTACCACTGTCTTTGTGGTTGCCGTTCATCGTGCCTGTCCGCGTGCCTTGTCGTGGGCCATGCTGCGTGCCCTTCGTATCGCAATGGCGCCAGTATCGCAGAGCGGCGGCGCACGCCGAAGCGCGGGCTAGTTTTTCGACGTCAGCAGCTTAAGCCCCGCGATGCCGAACATGATCGCGAGCGAGCCGTCGAGCCAGCGCCGGATCGCCAGGTAGATGCGCCGTGCCGACGCCGTGGAAAACAGCACCGCGTAGCTCGCGAACACCGTCGTGCCGATTGCCATGCAGCCGAGCACGACCGGCAGCACGTGCGCCGCGCCGTGTACCGGCGACATCGCGAGCGAGACGATCGAGAGCCACACGAGCACCGCTTTCGGATTCGTGAGATGCAGCAGCAGACCGCGCAGATAGAGTCGCCCGAGCGGCTCGTCGGCCCGCGCGCCGCCCGCGAGCGGTTTGCCCGCGCCGAGCGCCGAGCGCGCCGATTTGAAGCCGAGCCACAGCAGATACAGTCCGCCCGCGATCCGGATCGCGACGAGGCATTGCGAGTAAGCGGCCAGCACCGCCGACAAGCCGAGCGACGCGAGCAACGCCCACGAGAACGAGCCCGATATCACACCGAGCGCGAACGTCAGCGCGGCGCGGCGGCCCGTGCTCATGGCGAGCGACATGATCGCGAGATTGCTCGGCCCGGGGCTCGCGGTGCCGACGAAATAGGCGCTGTAGGCGATCAGGACATCGGCGGTGAGCAGGGGGCTGGCGATCATGGCGGCGGGAGACGAGGGCGGATGGGGTACTTCACCTGATTCGGTGTCGGCAACGATTCTGCGCGCCGCTGCACGAAACTCACAGATACAGTTGCCCGCTCGCATGGCAGGACAATCGGCGTGCCGCGTGCGCGATGCACGGCGGCCGTGCTGGCCGTGCGTATTGGTGCGTATTGTGCCTATCGTGCGGCCGCTCAGCCACGCGTCCCGGCCGCTCCCGCCGCCCCCGCCGCTTCGGCAATACACTCCGCCAGCGCATCCGCCACCGCTTGCCGGCTATGCCGCGGACGCTGCACGAGACCGATCTCGCGCTGGAACGTCTGATCGCCGAGTTCGAGCGCGACGACGCTCGCGGGCCATTTGCCGAGCCCGGCCGTATCGGGAATCAGCGCGACGCCCATGCCGCGCGCGACCAGTTGCACGATCGCCTGCAATTCGTCGAGTTCGATCGCATCGCGCACGGTCAGACGCGCGCGACGCAGAAAACGGTCGACGAGCCGCCCGCCGAACGAGGCGCGGTCGTAGCGGATAAACGGCTCGCTGCGTAGCAGCTCGCGCCACGAGCGTGCGCCGCGCGCGAGCTTTTTCGGCACGAGCAGCACGAACCGCTCGGCGACGAGCGTGCGCCATTCGAGTTCCGAGGGCAGCGCGAACGGCGGCTTGATGATGACGGCCAGATCGAGTTCGCCGGAATCCACCTGGCCGAGCAGGCCGAGCGATACGCCGGGCACCACGCGAATGCGCCAGCCGGGGCGGTCGTCGCGAAAGCGCGCGAGCGCGTCGGCGAGCAGCGACACCTGCGCGGACGCGATCGCACCGACCCGCAGCATGCCGCTTTCCGCCGCGCCCGCGCCGCGTTCGGCGAGCCGCGCGTAGAGCGTCATGATGTCTCCGGCGAGCGCGAGCGTTTCGCGGCCGGCCTCGTTGAGCGTCGCGGAGCGGCCGGTGCGGTCGAACAGCGGGAAGCCCAGTTCCTGTTCGAGCCGCTGCATCTGCGCGCTCACGGCCGATTGCGTGAGGCCGATGCGCGCGCCCGCGCCGGAAAACGTGCCGTACTGGCTCACGGCGATGAAGGTCTTCAGTTCGCTCAGCATGTCGATTGATCGATTTTCGTGTTGGTCAGGTCAAATATATATCGTTTCTCAGCATTTTTATTCATGGTTAAACTTGGCCTCGCGTGACGGGCTCGCGCGGGACGCGAGCCGTACCTCAACCCCACTTCACTTCAAGCCAGCGAGTTTTCCATCATGAGCGTTGCCGAAACCGTCTTGCCGCCGTTCCATCTGGCGTTTCCTGTGCATAGCCTCGCCGCCGCGCGCGAGTTTTACGGCGAACTGCTCGGTTGTCCGGAAGGACGCAGTTCGGACGCATGGGTCGATTTCAATTTCTACGGCCACCAGATCGTCGCCCACCTCGCGCCGGACGAAATCGGCCATCGCCACACGAGCGCGGTCGACGGCGACGCGGTGCCGGTGCGGCATTTCGGCGCGGTGCTGTCGATGGAGCAGTGGCAGGCCGCCGCGGACAAGCTGCAGAAGGCCGGCATCGAATTCATCATCGAGCCGCACGTGCGCTTCAAGGGCGAGGTCGGCGAGCAGGCCACGATGTTCTTCCTCGACCCGTCGGGCAATGCACTCGAATTCAAGGCGTTCGCCGACATGTCGTCGCTGTTCGCGCGGTAGGCGCTGGGCAACCGGTTGCGTTGACGCAGGAACGCCGGCCTTCGGGCCGGCGTTTTCGTTTGTGGCGGAGGGCTTTTCGCGCGACGTTTCGTACTGTTTCGCGACGCTTCGTGCAGGCGAGAACGAACGGGAAGAGCCTCACGCGGCGGTGCTGCCGCATATCGTACGGCGGCGTCGGTTTGCGGCGGAATGTGCGCAATCCGAATGGATTTTGGAATTACGCACTCGATAAGCCTGAGGCGTAATTGTATCCAAGCGTAACTTCCCTATTGCCTGTACGGAAACGCCACAAGACGTTATTTTTCCGCCAGATTAACCAGATAGGGGGAATTGCTACGTAGAGGAAATAATGGGAAAGTAATATTTCGTTACACTAATAAAGCTATTTTAAAGAATTGAAAATATTAATTAATGGTATGTTAAGTATATATTTAAATTTTGAGATAAAACGGACCTAATCTTCATTCTGAATTCCGGAAATGAATGATCTGTCCGATTGCGTGGATGACGTGAAATGGCGCTAATGGATGTATTCGTTCCAGGCGATGATTTGCGTATTTGAGTCGAATCGCAAAAAATATCGCCATTATTGCGTGCAGGGAAGTAATCGAGTAAATCGCTTTCCTCTATTTCGATTTTTGCGGCTCAAGCCGACGAGCTGGCATTTCGGGTAAAACAGACGTGCCGGCCATCCTTTTCGCCGGCACCGTACGCCACGCGCAGCGTGGCCGCACCTCGCGTCCCCAGGCGAAGCTCCGGGTTTCCTTGTGCCTGATTCCGGGCGAGGTCCGGCTGTGTCCAAGGTTCGTTCGAAAAAATGACCGATCGTCTCGATATGTGGGATGAACCGGCGCGCATGTCCTTTGAATGGTGATGAATAGATCTGAATAAGCCGTCCGTGGAGACGTCGGATTTGCTGGATAAGTAGATAAGTAGAGAGAATGAAAATCGGCTACGCGAGGGTTTCTACTGATGACCAAAATCTCGATTTGCAACTCGAGGCGCTGCGGGCGGCGGGATGCGTAAAAGTATTCACCGATCATGGCGTGTCCGGCAGCACCTTTTCCCGGCCCGGGCTCGACGAGGTGCTGGATGTGCTCAAGGCGGGCGATACCCTCGTGGTCTGGAGGCTGGACCGGCTCGGCCGTTCGATCAAGAAGCTGATCGAGCTTGTCGAAACCTTGGGGAAGAGGAAGATCCAGTTCGTGTCGATCACGGAGTGCATCGATACGACGTCCGCCGGCGGCACCTTGCTGTTTCATATCATGGCGGCGCTCGCCCAGTTCGAGCGCTCGCTGATCGGCGAGCGCACGCGCGCCGGCATGCGCGCGGCCAAGGCGCGCGGCCAGCATGTCGGCAGGCGTCACGCGATGACCGAGGCCGAGTGTGTCCAGGCGCATCAACTGCTGTCCGAGCACTCAACCCTGTTCGTTGCCCAGAAGTTCGAGATTCATCCCAAGACGTTGCTGCGCAGCCTGCGCCGCCACGGACTCAGTGTCGAGAAGACCGTTTGCTGACCCGGGCAGCCCGGCGCCGGGTCCGTGGCGAGGCGCGCCCCCCCGCGCGGGCCTCGTTTGCGCATATCTCGTTCCGATACCGGGCAGTTCTAGCCTGCCAGGTTCTACTTCAGGAGGCGCGCGGTTTGCTCCGACTGCTGCCGCGCGCGGCGGATCGTGCGCGGATGAACGTTGAATTTCGCCGCGACGTCGCTGATGGAGCAACTCTCGAGCAGCTCAATCGCCTCGGTCTTCTGCTCCGGCGTCAGAACCGGACGCCGGCCCAGCCGGGAGCCCCGGTCGCGCGCCGCGCGCATGCCGGCGCGCGTGCGCTCGCCGATCAGCGAGCGCTCGAACTGGGCGAGCGCGGCGAGCATGTGAAAGATCAGCATGCCGCTGCACGACGTCGTGTCGATGGCTTCCGTGAGTGACTGAAACTGTATTCCCCTGGCACTGAGGCTTTCGATCAGTTCCAGGAGTCGCCGCAGCGACCGGCCGAGCCTGTCCAGCCTCCATACGACGAGAATATCTCCCGCACGCAATTGTTCCAGCATCGAACTGAGTCCGGGGCGCAAAAAGCTGGCGCCCGAAACACCCTGATCTTCAAAAAGCATTTGGCAACCCGCCGCCTTCAAAGCACGAGTCTGTAGATCCAGATTCTGCTCATCCGTCGATACGCGTGCATACCCGATTTTCATGACACTTTACTCCGAGATTTAGTTTGTTTTTTACTTGTGAATACGAATTACCTGATCAGCATTTTCTGCTGACTAATGACGACAAAGGCTGGACATAACGGGTCCCTTTCGTCCTGGCAAATTCCTCGTAAATTCACGCAGCAAGTTCATGATTAACCCGATGGTTTTTTAGCGGCGATCGACTATGCTGGATCGTGACACAAAGGACCCCTTTTGTCCTTTTCTCCCCGTTATGGCGTCGCCTGTAATAAAGGCGCGGCGGCATGATGTCCGGGCAGCCTTTGTTCCCGCAGCCGGTTCGGCCACTGGCCGATTTGCCTGAGCAGTCCGGCCGGGCGGGAACGCTGTGCATTGCCGCGTCGCTGACGAACCTGCGCGAGATCGAGCGCGCATGGGGTTCGCGGCCCGCACTTGCGGTACGGCATGTCGTTCTCGAGCGGGCACGCGAGCTGTGCCGTTCGGTATCGGGCATCGCAGTGCTGAGCGGCGACGTGATCCTGTTCGTCTTCGATTCGCCGCTTGGCGGTCTGCCGCCGGCTGCGTCGGACCTGGCGCAGATCGGCTTGCTGCTCGACCGCATTCTTTGCGATCTCGCCGACCAACCGGTCAAGATCGCCGGCGACGCGGTATTCGTCACGCTATCCCTGTCGGTCGTCGAGCAGGCGGAAGGCGCATTCGATGCCGCGGCTCCCGGCGCCGGTGCGCATGCCGCGCGGCCGGGCCGCGAGGAAGAGCACTGGCGCGAGCGTTTTCTCGTCGACATGAAGGCGGCCGAGAATCTGTTTTCGGCGAAGCATCTCGACCGTCTGGTCTTCGATGCGGAATCGGTCCGCCATCTGGGCAGCGCGGGGATCGTGCGGTACTACAAGGTGGTGCCTTTCTGGACGTGCCACGGCGTTCGCCAGCAGGTTGCCGGGATGGTGGCGCCGCTCGCGCGGCTCGGCCTCGTGCGCAGGCTGGATCGCTGGGCCGTCGAGGCGACCCTGTGCGCGTTGCACGCGAACCCGGGTCTCTCGTTTGGCTGCAACGTGACGTCGCACAGTGCTGCGCTCGATGCCTGGTGGACGCTCATCATTGCGCAACTGGGCGAGCAGCGAGCCGTCGCGCAGAGGCTCGTCATCGAGCTGTCGGATGTGCCGCCGGCGACCGATCTCGTGACCGTCGGCGCATTCGTGCGCAGGCTTCAGGCGCTGGGCTGCCAGGTCGCGCTCGATAACGTGGGCGGCGGCAGCAGCAGTGTCGAGGCATTGGCGTCGCTCGGCGCCGACATCGTCAAGATCGGCGCGGGCTGCCTGCGCGAGGCGCGGGTGAGCGACCGGGCCGCCGACTTTCTGCGCAACCTCGTTGCCTTGGCGCGCGGCACCGGCGCCGACGTCGTGATTACCGGCGCCGAGGATGCAGCGGACGTGGAGATTGCGGAGTTCGTCGGGGCGACGCATATCCAGGGGCCGTGTTTCAAGGATCAGGTTCCTGAAATTTTGAATATCAATTGTCCTAACTAAACCGAGGTTCCGGTTTGGCCGGGAATCGTTCATCCCGGGTCCGGCCTTGCGGCTGGTCCCCGGGCTCATTTTGTCTGGGTCGAAGCGTTCGTGTCCGCGAACCGTATAGGGGTTCGCGGGCCGGCGATACGCGACGTTTAATAAGGGGAATTGTGTGACGACGAAGATTGCGGTGTGTGGCTTGGGCTATGTCGGTCTGCCCGTGGCAGTGGCGCTCGCACGCCACTTTGAAGTGACCGGATTCGATGTCGACGCGCGGCGGGTCGAAAACCTGCGCGACGGCGAGGACTGGACCGGCGAAATCGAGCCGCACGTGCTGCGCGACTCGACGATGCGCTTTACCGACAAGGTCGAGGACCTGGCGGGGACCAACTTCTTCGTGGTCGCGGTGCCGACGCCCGTCGACGAAAAATGCAGCCCCGACTTTTCGCTGCTGGAAAGCGCGTGCCGGCTGATCGGTCCGGTTCTGCAACCGGGCAGCATCGTGGTGTTCGAATCGACCGTCCATCCGGGCGCGACCGAGGACATCTGCGGGCCGGCACTCGAAAAGAGTTCGGGCCTGCGCTGCGGCATCGACTTCAAGCTCGGCTACAGCCCCGAGCGGATCAACCCGGGCGACCGCGAGCATCCGCTCGAAAAGATCGTCAAGATCGTCTCGGGCCAGGACCAGCAGGCGCTCGACGAGATCGCCGCCGTCTACGAAAAAATCATCGATGCGGGCGTGTTCCGCGCGTCGTCGATCAAGGTGGCCGAAGCGGCCAAGGTCATCGAGAACACGCAGCGCGACATCAATATCGCGCTCATGAACGAAGTCTCGAAGATCTGCGATCTGGTCGGCATCCGTTCGTCCGAGGTGCTGGAAGCCGCGGGCACCAAGTGGAACTTCCTGCGCTTTACGCCGGGCCTCGTCGGCGGTCATTGCATCGGCGTCGATCCGTACTATCTGACCTCGAAGGCGCAGGAACTCGGCTACCACCCCGAAGTGATCCTGGCGGGGCGCCGCATCAACGACGGCATGGCCGACTACGTCGCCGGCCGTCTCGTTCAGGTGATCGCGAGCCGCCATCGTCTCAAGGCGTCGACCCGTGTCGGCATTCTCGGCATCACGTTCAAGGAGAACGTGCCCGACATCCGCAACTCGAAGGTCGTCGATCTTTACGAAGCGCTCACGCGCTACGGCATGTCGCCGATCGTCTACGACCCGATGGCCGATGCGGAGCAGGTGCACGAAGAGTACGGCATCAAGCTCTCGTCGCGCGAGGAACTCAACGCGCTGGACGTGCTCGTGTTCGCCGTGCCGCACCGCGAGATTGTCGATACGATCGAGAGCGATCTGCCCGGGATGATTGCCGACGGCGGGATCGTCTGCGATCTGAAGTCGTCTCTCGACGGCGAGCGGATCATGAAAAACAAGCTGACCTACTGGGCGCTTTGAGCGGCAGTACAGACGATATCTGAACGATCATCATGACTCTTTTCAACATAGCGCCTGTTGGTACCTGCCGTATTCACACGCCGCTGCGCCGGGGCGCGGGCCGTTATCCGATCCGTCCGGTGCTGGCCCGCAACTACGGGTTCGTCCATACGAGTTCCGAAGCGCTTCAGCAATTGCAGTTCATGTTCGGCCAGAAGGACATTCCGGCCGACGTGCGCACGCTGACGTTTCGGCCCGGTTCGTCCGGGAGCTTCGAAGGGAAGCCGTCGCCCGGCGCCGATCTTTATCTGGTCGAGATTTCTTCGCGCAAGCTGCTGAGCGTCGACGGCCATCCGATCCAGATGAACTACATGGTGCGGCATTTCGGCGATTTCTTCGCCGACAAGAAACGCACCCGCCAGTTCTGGTCGATGGCCGTGCCGAGCCGGATGGCCGAGCGGCGCGCATGGCTCGACCAGGATTTCGCGTTCCAGCGTCTGTCGGCACAGGATCGCGATCTGCTCGCGCGCATTCAGCGGCACGACCTGAAGGATGCCGAAATTTCGGCGGAAATGGAGCAGATCGCGACGATGGTCGGCAAGGACCATCTGGCCTTCGTCACGCACGTCAACGCCGATACGCCCGACAACATGCCCGTCGAGCAGCGGCGCGAGCTGATTAACACCGTGCGCGCGATCGCGAAACGCATGAACGTGCCGTGCTACGACCCGACTCCGCTGATGCGCAAGCTGGGCCAGGCCAACGCAATGGAAAACGGCGGGCTCGATCTGACGCACTACACCGATCTGTTCTCGGACCAGCTGTGCGAGGCCTGGTACACGGAGTTCGTCGTGCCGCGCGTCGATACGTCCGACGTGCAGGCGCCGCCGAAGACCGATGCGGTCCAGCACGAGGACACCGCGGAAAGTCTCGAAGCCGCCTGGAACGCCGGGCGCGTGCTCGAAGTGTCGCAGCGGCTGCGCGGGATTCTGCGCCATGGCGAAAGCAGCCGTCAGCACCGGCTGTTGTTGGGCCGCGTGCAATACGACCTGGGCGACTTCGAGGGCGCGGCCGCGCAGTTCGAATCGTTCGGCGCGGAGCCGGAATTCGACGAAAAGACCAACCTGCTGCTCACCCAGTGCTACTTCGAGACCGGGCGCTACGAGCAGGCTGCCCGGCTCGCCGCGGCGCTGCTCGCGGACGAGCACGAGGCGCCCGCGATCCTGCGCATCTGCGCGGAATCGGCCGGCAAGCTCGGCGATA
>Ga0153951_1000393_pt1 | contig 16429 bp, 17 predicted proteins | sample TSNJ035MetaG_FD_102278 | JGI IMG/M metagenome (GOLD analysis project Ga0153951, IMG submission 102278) | Attine ant fungus gardens microbial communities from New Jersey, USA - TSNJ035 MetaG | ecosystem: Host-associated > Fungi > Mycelium > Unclassified | place: USA: New Jersey, Wharton State...
CACGGATCGATCAGTGGCCGGGTGCTGTAGTCGCAGATAGCGATGATGGACTGGCCACAGTTGAACTCGCCAGAAAAACCGTCATACCTGACGATCCCTTGATGCTAGCGAGCATCAAACGTATAGCCATCGCGCAGTACGTCTGGGTGCTCAATCTCTGGCGCACTGGCAGGGTTAGGCCACCAGGCTATCTGTCCAGTGCGCAGTTGCTGGAAAACGAATTCGAAAAGGTCAGGGAACTGGCGGTCGATCTTCTACAGAGATCAGGTTATGGCGGCACTCCGATCATGATCGACAGCATGGTGGCCGAACCCAGCAGGTGCTCAGAGGACTACCGCGGCCGCCCCTGGGAAAACGATGCCTTTTATTGTGGAGATATGGCAGGTGCCTATTTCATGCAAGCCGGTCACTATGGGATTTATACGCATGCGGAAGATGAGTGCAGTGCTCCTTATGCCTTTGCTCATGAGCATCCCGATTCTTCGGGCACAGAGCAGCCCATTGCCAGTCAAGGAGAGTGACATGCAGGACATTCCGAAACCCATGTCCGTGCAGGAGCAGGCGCAACTGTTTCCGTTCTTCGAAGCCGGGCTGGCCTGGGCAACAGGTACACTTTCATTCGACGAGATAGTCCGTCGATTCGGAAAACCGAAGAAATACGATAACCCTGGCGTTACCACAGTCGACTACACTTATTTCCTTGGGGATAACGTATCGATCAAATTCATGTTCGACAGGTTATATCCCGTAGACGGACAGCCTAGTGTCAAGACGGCCCTGATCGGTGTTGACAGTCTAACGACGACCGACATTCCGAAGGAAAGCTATGAGGCCAGGCTGAACCTGCATCGCGTAGTCAGAGGAGAGTCGATTGACGGTGTGCGTAACGAGCGAAGCTCCTACTTTTCACCTCGAGGCGTAATCATTGGGGGTGACCCCGACACTGTCGATTTTGTCTATCGTCAACTACTACCACCTGATTCCCTATACGACGTGTATGTCACAGTGACATATAAAGGAAAATACGGACACGACGGTCCCGAATTCCGAAGCCTGCAAAACCCGCGCGACCTGCGCAGTATCAAGATCACCCGCTGGTATTTAACGCCGGAGCAACTTGAGCAGCGTTACCTCGCCAAACGCCAGAAGTACGGCATGATGAACCTGCGCACCGGCATGGTGTGCCCTGAAACAGGCCTATGGGAAAGCTGGACGCAAGCCGGAATAGTTGGCAAGGCAGTGGTACGCGCTGGCGACAGGTTCAAGCCATATCTACGACTCGACATGCCACCTGCTGACGTGCGCTGGATGTGGGCCGGCGAATATCGCCCGGAACGACTGGCCTGATCCGATCCGACCATAAAAGCAGCGGGTCCAAGTCAACCCACCGCATGGCCTCGCTCCATGCGTGATATATATTCGTCTGTCGTTACCTTCTTCAACGAACGCATACCGCGCAACGCTCGCCGCGATCGACCGCGAACCTGCCAATTGCGTCGAACATGGTCCCGCGCCACCCCACACGAGTCCCCATCCGAAACCCATTCAGAGCCATACGGAAATGAAAAAAACATCACGCCGTCATTTTCTTTTGTTGAGCGTCAGCGCGGGTTCAGCGCTCGCACTGTCCCGCACCGCTTTCGCGGCCAGCCCGGCCAATATGCTGAGCGAATCCGATCCGCAAGCGAAGGCGGTCGGCTATACCGAGGACGCATCGAAAGTCGATAAGGCGAAATTCCCGAACTTCGCGGCCGGGCAATCGTGCGCGACGTGTTCGCTATTCCAGGGCAAGGCGTCGGATACGTACGGCGGCTGCACGTTGTTCGGCGACAAGCAGGTCGCGTCGCGTGGCTGGTGTAGCTCGTATTCGAACATGTAAGCGAACATGCAAGCGGGCACGATAACGCAATGACACCATGACGCAATAACGCGTCGCCCGCCTTCCTCGAACGATATCGAGCGCCCCGCCTACATCAACGCCTTCAACACCAGTTGATACGACCGGCCAATCCACACCGCCGCATCACGATGATCGCGCAAGGCATCGCCGGTATTCGGATGCAGAAACACGTCGAGCGCGCCGTGATTGAGCGTGAGCCAGCCGACCACGTCGCCGAACTGCGCCTGCGTGAACGCGAGCTGATACGACCACATCGGATGCGGGCCGACCGGCCGTTCGTGAAAGCGGCCGATCTGCAGCTTGTCGCCCCAGTGTGCCGCGATCTGCTCGCATAACGTCCATGCGGCGTCGCGGCTTGCCGCATCGAAATAGATGTGTGCGTGCCAGCTTTCGATAGCTGACGAATCAGGAAAGATCGTATCGGTGTTCATGCTGTACCTGTCTTTATCCGACATTCATTCTGCTTCGCTTTCCGCCGCGGCGCGCGGTGCGAGGCGCATGTGAAACTGGGTCTCATCCTCGCCGACGGTCTCGAAGCCGAGGCGCTCGTACAGCCGTTTCGCGCGATTGCCTTTGAGTACGTGCAATGTGACCGGCAGCGCGTCGGCCTCGGCGGCGCGCAGCACGATGCGCAGCACCTGCCCGCCGATGCCGCGTCCTTGCAACGCCGGTGCGATCTGCAATTGTTCGACGAACCATCCGTTGTCGCTGCGATACGCCTTGAGCAGACCCGCAGGCGCGCCGTCGATGCAGATCACCTGCGCCACCTCGTAGCGATGCAGCAGGCGCGCGCGATGGGCGTCGGCGTCGGTCGGTTCGCCGGCTCGGTCGAGATGCTCGGTCATCGTGGCCTTGCGTAGCGCGAGCAGAAACGCTTCGTCGTCGGGGAGCGCGGGACGCAGGCTCAGGCTGGATCGTTCTGCTGTGAATCGGGCGGACATATCGGCAATTTTTTCGGCGCGTTCGGGCGCGTTTCGGCGCACGGAGCGCGAATAAGAATTGTCGCGCCGGCCGCGTCTTTTTACCACGCGATCATCCCGGCCTTGCCACTTTGTCATGCAACGCGGACATCCGGCGCTCGAACGAGCCGTCACGCGCGAGGCGTGCGTTCCGGCGATAGAAGATGTTTGCGGGCGGGCGCAAACGTATCACCGCGAGCGCTACAAGAAAAAATGCCCGCACGTTCCCTCCACTTACGTCTGACCAAAGTCCCGTTGTTACATCGATTCGGCAAATTAACCCGCCAATGCCCCTCGCTTCGCGCAATTGCTTCCGTATGTGCTCGCCTACACTGTTTTCCATGGAGCGACAAATCACCGAGCCCATCGACGCACTCTTCCTCTGCGTCGTGTTTGAACCGTACCGTTGATGGCCGTACGCCGTGGCAGTCGAGCGCGGCGAGCAGCAGGGCAGTGGCAGTTCGCAGTGAGCAGTTGCATGGGTAGTACGCAGTAGACGCACCGCAGTAGAGGCAGTGAACACACCGCGCAATCCACCCAGAAAAACAGGCGCGAATCAGCAGGGGGCGGCCAGGCGCAGTTAAAAACGAGGGGCCGGCTGTATGCAGTAGCAGTACCCGCGCATACGGTAGAAATTGCAGTCGCCGTAAAGTAGCGGGTTGAAGCGAATGTTTCAAACAATGTTTGACGCAGCAGTCATCGCGGTAGCAGTACACGTAGCAACAGCTTTGCAGGTTTGGTGGTTAGAAGTCGGCAGGCTCCACGCACATGTACGACGGCTCCATCCTGTCAGCCCTGTTCCTCGCGGAACAGGGTTTTTTTTCGTCATCGTGGATTGCCCGACTTGTTTCCGGCGGGTTCGAACCGATATGCGGGCATTGCATTCTGCGCTACGGTCAGGCAATGGCGGGCAACGCAGCAACGCTTCGTGCGTTGCGTGGTGAACTGACGGGCGCCAGATGCGTCGGATGAGAGAGAGCGGCGTTTGCCGCCGGCGCGGGCCGGAATCGGGCCGCGCAGGAGCAGTGAGAAGGAGAATGAATCGATATGTCCAGTAAATCGCGAGTTCGCAAGCACGGCCGGTCGGCCATGTCCCCGTTATTGCGCGCGTTGACCCATAGCCGCACCGCCCACGAACCGGTCACGCAGACGATGCTGCTGCAAGCCTATGCCGCGCTCGATGCTTTCCGCCGCGGCCACGGCGCGCGCGGCTCGCATACGACACTGAGCCGGCATCTGCTGATATCGCAGGAACTGGCGCGGCTTGGTCTCGGCGAGGACGCGTTTGCCGACATCGAAAGCGCGCATGCGGCGATGGTGCGGCTCGACGCGCGCGAGCGCGAAAGCGGCCGCTGGTTGCTCGAAGACGATGACTACGCGCGCCTGTGTACCGCGCTGGCGATTTTCGACGGCCAGTTGTCGGCGGCCTCGCTGAGCGAAATCGCGAACGCGGAAGCGAAAATGATTGAACGTCTGATGCGGTCCGCGCAGGTGCATTCGCTCGCCGAAGCGGTCTGAGCGAGCGGCAACACACCGACACACAGCATACGAAAAACGCCCCAACGTGGGGCGTTTTTCGTATTCGGCGCGCGTGAGGCAAAAACGCGCGCAAGACAAGACACATCCAACCCTGGTCGTCAGTCGTTGTACTGCGTAACGTCGTGGAACGCGATGCCGTCCCGTCCGCCGCCAAGATCGATGAGCCGCGAGCCGCCCGTGGCCAGCGCCGGGAACGGGCAGTTCGTGCAACTCTGTGTGCCCGATGCATCCACGCCCGCGCTGACCGTCGTCTGATATTGCCCCACCGTCGTGTTGTTCGGCTGGCCGACCGAGAAACCGTCCACGGCGTCCAGACCCGCTGTTGTCTGCGCGGTCGCCTGAATCTGCGCCGACGTGACCAGATACGCGAGATTCATCCCGTTGACGAGGCTCGACCACGTCACGCTCAGCGCGTACTGCGCGGCGGCGAGTTGCGTGCCCGGCGTGAGGAACTGCGTCGTCGCGCCGTTCATTACCAGCGACGGCCAGGCGACCGAGCCGCCGGCCGCCGCGCCAAGCGGACTGCCCGGATTGATGACCGCCGCTTGCCCGAGCTGCGCGCCGTTTTTGTCGTAGAACGTCACGGTGTAGGTCGAGTAGAGCGGCACGCTGCCCGCATCGAGCGCTTGCGCCGCGTAGTCGCCGCTCGACGCGGGCGGCGTGAAGTTCGCCGTCGACGAGAGCGACTGCCACGACCAGCGGTACAGCGAGGTGTTGCTTGCGGTCGTCGCGGGCGCGATGGGCGGCGCGCTCAGCATGCTATCGGCAAGACCGAGCGTGCCGCTGCCCGACGCGCTGCGCGGCATCAGCCATACGGGTGCGGCAAGGCCCGGCCCCGTGACCGACGCCGAATAGACGTTCGGATTCGCGGTGGCCGGAATCGAAATGTCGAGCCCGGATTCGTAGCGGTTCACGTCGTTCAGGCGCGTATCGAGGAACGTGCGGCGCTCGATTTGCGACTTGATCGCCACCGCGAACGACGACTGATCGCCGATCAGGTCCCAGCCGAGCTGCGCGCCGTTCGCGAGCGCGACCGGCGTGGCGACTGGCTGCGCGATGCTGTAGAGCACGGCGGGCGTGCCGCTCGCCAGCGTGAGCGGCAACTGCACGAGCGCGAGCTGCTGGCCGTTGCGCGTGAAAAAGGCGAGCGTCTTCGGCGAACCGAACACCGCACCGGTCAGCACCGCGTCCGTCAGGCCGTGCGCGATCGCAAGATCGGTCGAACCGCTTTCCTTGTAGTCGGCGTCGATGGCGGGCGCGCACGACGCGTTGAGCGTGCCGCTCGCGGCACACGCGGTAAGCAGCGCCGCGAGCGGCTCCAGATAGTTCGCCGCTACCGGCGACGCGGCGAGCACCGTGCCCTGCGCGGTCTTGTTGTCGAGCGCGACGGCCGTGCCCGGCGCCGCGTTCGACACGAGCGACGAGCCGCCGTTGGCGCTCGTCACGACCGAGACCGAATCGATCACCGCATCGGCGTCCGTGTGATTCGGCGTGAACGCGGTGCCGACCGGATCGAAGCCGGCCATCTGGATGCCGTTCTGCGCGAGCAGGTTCGCGAGGATCGTGTCGAGTGTGATCGTGGCGATCTGCACGGAGGGCAGCGTGACTTTCGCGAGAGCGCCGCTTGCGGCGAGATCGAGCGGGTTGCCCGAACTCGTGAGCATCGCGGCGAGCGCGGTGGTCAGCGTGGTGACGTTGGCGACGGCCGGCGCGCTGCCGGCCGGCAGCCGCGCGACGACGGATGCGAGCGGCGCGGCAAGGCCGCCCGGTGCGCTGGCGATAATGAAAAACGGCAAGGTCATACCCTTGACCGCGATGCTGTACGCACCCTGCGTGTCGGTCGTGGCGGTGCCCTGCTTGCCAGCCGCGTCGATCAGCGTGACGCTGGCGCCGACGAGCGCAGTGCCGGCCGCGACGGTGCCGCTTATCGAGGTCGCGGTCGCGGGCGGCGTGCCCGACGATCCCGAGCCGGCATCGCCGCCCCCGCCGCAGCCGCCGAGTTGGAAAAAGACAAAGGCGATGGCGGCTGCGATGCCGGTGCGCACGGTCGGTCGATGCATGAAGTCCCCTGAGGCTCGGATTGTTCGATTTGTCGCGATGCCCGTGCATGAGGCGAGGCCGCGAATCGCGGTCACGCGGTGATGCGGTTTGGCGGCGGGATGGTGAAGCGGCCGTTTTAGCGCGGGTTCGAGCGATCCCGGAGAATACTTCAAAGCGGCGTCGGCGTGTCGCGTGTGCACATGAGCTGTGCGGGCTGCTTATCAGGTTGTCGATGGGCTGTCTGCGGGTACGGGCGTACGCGTGTACGAGTGTCCGCAAAAGCCCGGCCAAACGCCCGGCGCAAACGCATGGCGCGCGGCCCCGCGCACGCCGCCGCGCGTTTGCCGCTGTCATTCTCGCTTGCTAGACTGGCTTGGCCTGTTTGCCGCCGCTGCGCGCCGTGGTATGCGCTGCGCGCGCCGGCGCTCGGCATCGACCACCGACGCTCCCTGACGACAACTGGAAACGCCATGTCCTATATGCTCCTCATCGTCGAACCCCCGAATCAACGCGCCGAACGTGGCGAAGCCGCGGGCCGCGAAGTCTACGGCCAGATGGTGCAGTTCGCCGAGGGCTTGAAGGCGCGCGGCAAGCTGCTCGCGGCCGAATCGCTGACGTCGCAGAGCGATGCCGTGCGCGTGCAGGTGCGCGACGGCCAGCCGAAGCTCGTCGACGGTCCGTTCGCCGAGGCGAAGGAAATGATCGGCGGCTTCTTTCTGCTCGACTGCGAGACGCGCGAAGAGGCGCTGGCGATCGCCGAGGCCTGCCCGGCCGCCGCGTGGTGCACGGTCGAGGTCCGCCAGCTCGGGCCGTGCTTCAAGTAGCCGCACACGCATCTTTTAAGTACTTTCCCTGGGGCCCTGTCGCGGATGTCGATCGGGCCGCGCATGGCTCGTCGTGTGAATAAGGAGCGAACCTGGACGGCCTGGGGCTTGGGGCCTGGTGTGGCCGCCGCCGGATCGCGACCGATTCAGAACATCAATCATTCATAAAAAATGGAGCAACGACGATGCGATTCATGATCCTGGTCAAGGCCACGGCCGCGAGCGAAGCGGGCGAGATGCCCGAGGCGTCGCTGATCGCCGCGATGGGCGCGTACCACGAACAGCTGGCCCAGGCCGGCGTGCTGCTCGACGCAACCGGTTTGCAGCCGAGTTCGAAAGGCTGGCGCGTGCGCTACAGCGGCGGCCAGCGCACGGTCGTCGACGGGCCGTTTGCGGAAACCAAGGAGCTGATCGCCGGCTACACGCTGATCCAGGTGCGCTCGCGCGAGGAAGCGATGGAGTGGGCGCGGCGTTTTCCCGCGCCGTTCGGCGAGCAGGCCGAGGGCGAGATCGAAGTGCGGCAACTGTTCGAACTCGACGACTTCGAGCCGGGCCCGGAAATAGACAACTTCCGCAAACTGGAAGCACAGCGGCGCTGAAACGCCGCTGAAACGCCGCTGAACGCACGAGCCTCTCCGACTACCGACTGGACGCCATCATGCACAAGCAGATCTACATCAATCTCGCGGTCGACGACCTCGAACGCTCGAAGGCATTTTTCAGTGCGCTCGGCTTAAGCTTCGAACCGCGCTTTTCCAATGAGCAGGCCGCGTGTCTGGTTCTCGGCGAGAACATCTTCGCGATGCTGCTCGTCAAGAACATGTTCAAGGATTTCACGCACAAGCCGCTTGCCGATCCGAAGACAAGCACCGAGGTGCTCGTGTGCCTGTCGTGCGAGAGCCGCGCGGAAGTGGACGCGCTCGTCGCGAAGGCGCTGGCCGCGGGCGGCACCGCGCCGCGCGCGCCGCAGGACCACGGCTTCATGTACGGGCACGGCTTCGAGGACCTCGACGGCCATATATGGGAACTCGCGTACATGGACCCGAACGCGCAGCCACCGGCAGCGGCCTAAGGCTTGAGGCGAAGTCCGTGACGATACAGGCCACCCATCGTGCGATCGAAGCTGTGTGGCGCATCGAGGCCGCGAAGGTCATCGCGCACGTCGCGCGGATCGTGCGCGACGTCGGGCTGGCCGAGGAACTCGCGCAGGATGCGCTGGTGGCCGCGCTCGAACATTGGCCGGACGCGGGCGTGCCCGACAATCCCGGAGCCTGGCTGATGACGACCGCGAAAAACCGCGCGCTCGACCGCTTGCGCCAGGACGCGCTGCATGCGCGCAAGCGCGAGGAGCTGGGCCACGACCTCGACGCGTTCGAGGCACACGTGGTGCCTGATTTCGTCGATGCGCTCGATGCCGCGCGCGCCGACGACATCGGCGACGATCTGCTGCGGCTCATCTTCACCGCGTGCCATCCGGTGCTCTCGACCGATGCGCGCGTCGCGCTCACGCTGCGCCTGCTCGGCGGCCTGACCACCGAGGAAATCGCGCGCGGCTTTCTCGTGCCCGAGCCGACCATCGCGCAGCGGATCGTGCGCGCGAAGCGCACGCTGTCGGCGGCACGCGTGCCGTTCGAAGTGCCGCAGGCCGACGCGCGCGCGGTGCGCCTTGCGTCGGTGCTGCAGGTGATCTATCTGATCTTCAACGAAGGCTACTCGGCTACGGCCGGCGACGACTGGATGCGTCCCGCGCTATGCGAGGAAGCGCTGCGGCTCGGCCGCGTGCTGAGCGGGCTCGTGCCTGGCGAAAGCGAGGTACATGGCCTCGTCGCGCTGATGGAGATTCAGGCCTCGCGCATGCGCGCGCGCACCGATGCGCAGGGGCGTCCCGTGCTGCTGCTCGATCAGGATCGCAGCCGCTGGGACTCGCTGCTGATCCGCCGCGGACTCGCTGCGCTGGAGAACGCGCATGCGCTCGGCGGCGCGAGCGGGCCGTACGCGTTGCAGGCCGCGCTCGCCGCGTGTCATGCGCGCGCGCGGCGCGCCGAGGAGACCGACTGGGCGCGGATCGTTGCGCTCTACGATGCGTTGGCGCAGGTTGCGCCGTCGCCGGTGGTCGAGTTGAACCGCGCGGTGGCGGTGGGGATGGCGTTCGGCGCGGCGGCCGGCCTCGAGATTGCCGATGCGCTCGCCGCCGATGCGGCGCTCGCGAATTATCACTGGCTGCCGAGCGTGCGCGCCGATCTGCTCGTCAAGCTCGGCCGCATCGACGAAGCGCGCGCCGAGTTCGAGCGCGCGGCCGCGATGACGCGCAATGCGCGCGAGCGTGAGTTGCTGCTCGACCGTGCGCGCGGGCTGGCGAATTGAAGCTTATTTGACGCTCATGTATTGAAGCGCGCGCCGCTGCATGGCAGCTTGCTTCGCGCTTACCGCGCAACGTACGTTGCCGCAAATACGGCAACCCGTACCGCAACAAGCGTGCTAAGTGTGCCGGCCTCAACACATCCATTGCCGCTTGTTCTCCGAGGCGACGCTTTGCTGGTCGTCGCCGGGCGGCGCGCGGGTCCGCTGGCCTCAATCTTAGCGTGTGACGACCGGCGTGCGCTGTCGCTTCAATGCAGACCCGACGCGAGCCACGTCCGCACGAGCGGAAGCAGATGTTCGCCACCGAGCATGCCGAGCAGTCCGACGAGCGCGACGGTCGGCGGCGCGGGCGATTTCACGTCGAGCACGCTGTAGAGCAGCCCGACCAGCACACCGGCGGCGAGCGAGATCAAATACGCTTTCATGGTTCGGGTACCTATGCGAAGGTTGGCGGGGGCGAGCGGTTCGTCAGTGCTCGTTCATGCGAATCACGACGCGGCCGCGCGTGCCGCTTGCGACCGCTTCATACGCTTCGCGCGCGCGTTCGAGCGGGAATTCCTGCGCGATGGCGGGAGCGCTCAGCTTGCCGTTTTCGAAGCCTTCGACGAGCGCCGTCATCAGCGGCGCCGATTCCGCGACGCCGAGCTTCGCGCTGTCCACACCGAGCAATTGTGTCTCATTGTGATAGAAATCGATCAGATCGAATTCGACTCGGCGCTTGCCCGTGCCGCTGATTTCGAGCACGCGGCCGCGCCGTTTCGCGAGACTCAGCGCGGTTTCGAACGCGACGCCGCCAACCGTGTCGTAGACCACGTCCGCGCCCGCGCCGCCGGTCAGTTCGCACAGGCGTTCGGTGGCGCGTTCGTCGAACGGCACGTAGGCGTCGATGAGGCGGCCAGCTGGCGTGTTCGCATCGAGCGGACGACGGTCGAGCGCGATCACGCGCGCGCCGCGTGCCTTCGCAATCTGCACGACCGCACCGCCGACGCCGCCGCCCGCGCCGATCACGGCAATCGTTTCGCCGGCCTGCACGCGCGCGTATTCGACGGTGCCGAGCCACGCGACCACGAAGTTCACGCCGATCGCCGCCGCTTGCGCGTGACTCAGCGTGGCAGGCTTGCGCGACAACGCCGCGAGCGGCACCTCGATGAACTCGGCATGCGTGCCGTCGCGCGTGAAGCCGATGTCGCCGCCGGTGCCCCACACCTCGGCGCCGAGCCAGTCCTGCGGGCCATCCACGACCACGCCGCTGAAGTCGCGACCGGGTATGCGCGGCAGGGCCGTGTGTTCGAAGTGTCCCGACACGTTCTTTACGTCGCTCGGATTGACCGAGGCCGCCATGGCACGCACGACCGCGTGCTGCGCATCGGCCTGCGGCGTCGGCAGATCGACGTATTCGAGCACTTCAGGGTTGCCAAAGGATTTGAACTGGATCGCTTTCATCGTGCGTTGCTCCGGTTGTTTGCGCTGCGTCGTGCAGCGAATGGAGCCTAGTCTAAGTGACGCAGGCAAAGGCATCAGGACAAGGGTTTTCGAATTTCGGACAAGACGCGGGTTGGCGCAGCCGGGTCCGGCTAACCGGTTATCGGGGCAAAGCGATGTCCGCTAAATGACCGTTGTTCAAAACACTCAATAACAACACCTGAAATCTTGGCGAAAGCTTCCCACCCTAGAATCGCGAGTCATCAAAAGGTACTTAAAAAACGCGGTATTCAGGGCGCACGGGGAAAAAAATGAACTTGGCGAAAGGCCTCTTCTTATCCGCACTTGGCTTGCTGACGAGCAGCGCCTATGCGCAGAGCAGCGTCGCACTCTACGGCTCCATCGACGAAGGGCTCGAATACGTCAGCAACATCGGAGGCCACTCCGCCTACGCTTTGGTGAGCGGCACCCAGCAACTCGGCAATCGCTGGGGACTGAAAGGAAGAGAGGACCTCGGCGGCGGTCTCAGCGCGGTCTTTCAACTCGAAAACGGTTTCAGCATCAACAACGGCAGCGCATTGCCGAACGGACAATTGTTCGGCCGTCAGGCCTATCTCGGCCTCGCGTCGAACCGCTTCGGCACGCTGACGTTCGGGCGGCAATACGATTCGATCGTCGACTACGTCTCGCCGCTCACCGCCGCGGGCGCTTGGGGCGGCACGCTGTTCTCGCATCCGTTCGATGCCGACAACGTCAACGAATCGTTCCGTATCAACAATGCGGTGAAATACAGCAGCGCCGATTACGCGGGATTGCAGTTCGGCGGCCTGTATGGATTCAGTAATCAGGCAGGCGCCTTCGCCGACAACCGCGCCTGGAGCCTCGGCGCGCGCTATCTGAACGGGCCGCTGTCGGTTGCCGCCGCGTATCTGGACATCGACGGCGCGAGTGCCAACTCGAGCGGCGCCGTCGTCGGCTCGCCGTATCTGTCGGCAGAGCAGCGCGTCGCGGGCGTCGGCGCGAACTATTCGATCGGACCCGCGGTGCTCGGCCTCGTGTACACGCACACCGATATCGTCGATCGTCCGACTGTGCCCGTCAGCACCGTGAAGTTCGACAACTTCGAATTCAACGCGAAGTACAACATCACGGCCGCATGGTATGTCGCCGCGATGTATCTTTACACCGACGAGTCGATTTCTTATTTGGGCATCCACAATTCACCGCACCGCAATCAGTTTGGCCTGATGGCCGACTATCGGCTCTCGAAGCGTACCGACCTGTACGCGCAGGGCGTCTATCAGAAAGCCTCGGGGCACGACGTGTTCGCGGCGATTGGCGACAATGCCGAATCGTCGTCGAAGAACCAGGCGGTGGCGCGCGTCGGTATTCGCACGTCGTTCTAACTTTTTGGCGTAGTCGGCGTAGTTATAGAAAAAGCCTGCAATCCTCACCGGGTTGCAGGCTTTTTCATTTCATCACGACACCTTGCTCACGCACCGGACTCGCCAGGGCGATGCTTGAAGTGGTCCGCCAACAGCCGTACATTATGCTCACTCGCAAGCGGACTCTTTGGGAGTACTGGGAATGAACCGTCAACATGTTACGTTGGACCAGATCAACATCGTAAGCGGCGATGTTGAAGCGTCGATCGCGTTTTATCGTCGGCTAGGTGTCGATATCCCGGAGCAGCGCGTTTGGCGCACTGCAAGCGGGGCTCATCACGTTGGCGTTGGAGAGGACGGGAATGCGGCAATCGATTTCGATCTCGACAGTGTGGGCTTTGCCCGGATCTGGAATAGCGGTTGGCAGGGGCGCCAGGATCTCCGCGGCAAAGTCGTTGTCGGCTTCAAGCTCCCATCGCGCGATGCGGTCGACACCACGTATGCCGATCTGACCAGCGCCGGTTACACCGGACTTCAGGCACCTTATGACGCATTCTGGGGGGCGCGATATGCCGTCGTCGAAGACCCTGATGGGGTTGCCGTTGGCCTGATGAGCCCGCCCGTTGCGGAACTACGCTCCGCGCCGCCGGAAGTCTGATTTCGCGCGCCGCTCAGGTGCGATGTCCCATCAACGCCAGCAGTAGCGACAACGTCACCACCGAGCCCACCGTCGAAAGCAGAATCGTGCGCGACGTGATGTGCGCTTCACGTTCGTAGAACTCCGCGAGCATGAACGGCCCGGTGCCGGTCGGCAAGGCGGCGAGCACGACCGCCATTTCGACCAGCATCGGCGGGAGCCCGAACACGCGCGCCGCGAGCCACCACGTCAGCGCGGGCTGGCCGATCAGCTTGGCGCCGGTCAGCCACAGCGAGACGCTGCCCGCGCCGGCGTCGGACGGACGTTTTTCGGCGAGAAAGAGGCCGAGGCTCACGAGCGCGCACGGGCTCGCCGCGCCGGCGAGCAGCTTCAGGAACGTGTCCGCGCTCGCGGGCATTGCGATGTGCAGGCTCGCGAACAGCACGCCGGCGATCGGCGAGACGATCAGCGGATTGCGCGCGAGCGAGCGCAGCACCTTGAGGCCGAGCTTGTGCGGCGTGCGCTCGGTTTGCAGGCCGATTTCGATCAGCACGATTGCGAACGCAAACAGCACGCACGCGACGAGGATCGTCGCGATCGTGGTCGGCGTGAGGCTGGCCTGGCCGAACGCGATCACGCCGAGCGGAAAGCCGATATAGCCGGTGTTCGGATACGAGGCCGCAATCGCGTCGACACTCGCGTCGGCGAGATGCCGGCCCTTCAGCAGGCGTACCGCGAGGATCAGCACGAACACGGCCACGCAGGCAATCGAGAACGTTGCGACGAAGGCCGGCTGATAAAGCTGCTGCCAGGTCGCGTGCGCCATCGTGTTGAAGAGCAACGCCGGCAGCGCGAGCCACACCACGAATCGATTCAGTTCGGAAGCGGAGTGCGGTCCGAGCACGCCGCGCCGGCGGCACGCGAAGCCCGCGAAAATCAGGCCGAAAACGGGAAGCAGAATCTCGAGAGTGGCTAACATCGGTGTAAAAAATCGTGCGAAAAGTGCCGGGCGAGCGACGGTGAATGGGTACGGCGAATGGGGCGATCCGCCAGCGTAGTGGTTTACGTTGATACAATCCAATACTGTTTTCGAGCTTCAGCAATACCTTTTCTGCATCGTTAATCCGCGAGGGTATCGTGATCGACATCAAGCCGTTGCGCTACTTCGTGACGCTCGCCGAAACGCGTCATTTCGGCCGTGCCGCGGCGCGTCTGAATCTGTCGCAACCGCCGTTGAGCCGGCAACTCGCGGCGCTGGAGGCGAGCCTCGGCGTGAAGCTGATCGAGCGCAACCCGCGCAGCGTCACGTTGACTGCTGCCGGCGAGCGCTTTTATGCCGACGCGCTCGCGATTCTCGCCTCGGTGGAGCAGGCGGTTAGCAATGCCCAGGCCGCCGCGCACGGCGAGGCCGGCAAGCTCGCGATCGGCTTCACGATGTGCTCGGCGTATAGCGTCGTGCCTGGCTACGCGCGCACGTTCGGCGCCGCGTATCCCGAGGTCGAGTTGAAGCTGCGCGAAGTGGTGTCGAACGACCTGGCCGAGCAACTGCACGCCGGTCAGATCGACGCGGCCATCATGTTTCCGAACGTGCCCGACAAGGGACTCGAAACGCGCACGATTCTCAGCGAGCCGCTGTGCGTGGCGCTTGCGCGCAGCCATCCGCGGGCGCGCGCGCGGCGCCTGAAGATCGGGCAACTGGCGGGCGAGCCGTTCGTGCTCGCGTCGGAAGAAGTCGCGCCGAGTCTGCGCGCGACGATTCTCGACCATTGCCGCTCGGGCGGCTTCGAGCCGGACATCCGCTTCGAGGTGCAGTTGCAGCAGACGGTGCTGAGCCTCGTCGACGAAGGCGTGGGCGTCGCGCTCGTGCCTTCGTCGATGCGCAAGGCGCAGCTGGCGGGCGTGGTGTTCAGGCCGCTCGTCGATGCGCCGTTGATCGAGCAGGTGCTCGCGTGGTCGCCGGCGAATCGTAATCCGTGTCTGGTGAGGTTTCTGGAGATGGCGTGAGGAGCGGGCGACTCGCTTACACCCGCTTATTCTCAATTACGCGAAGCAGGGGGCTACCGGGCGCCATACGGACAAAGAACTGCGGGGGATGAAAACCGGCCGAAACTTCCCGGAGCTCCGTCAACGACACCGTGCCGGCCAGTCTCTGCGGATCATGCAGGCCTAAAGCAAAGCCCTTGGTTACGCCGTCGAAATATTCGAAAAATTCGCGCCGGGTAATACCGCACACGTTGGCGAACCGCCGCCATAGAGTGGCAGGCGCAAGCGAATGGGCGGCGCTTACCCGTGCATAACCGACAACGCGGCCAACCGGCAGTTTGACGTAAATCCATACGAACGTCCCCGCCTTGACGTTCATTGCTCGCCGCCGGAGTTCGACGTGTTTGGTGCCTGCAAATATGTTCTCGGCGTGTCGTTCTTCAAGCGAGATCAGCACGTGTTCCGGATGTTCCATGGGTAAATCCTTCGTCGAGGATTCCGTGGAGCTGAGTGTTGTCGATTGCACGGGTTGTCAGAAGATGGTTTGGACTGCCGCAGCCCAAACGCTGGAGTGTCGAGCGCGGCACCGGGCGTTCAAGGATAACAATATTGTCAAAGACGGTCACCGTTTTTACGTCGGATCGACCGATTGCTTCGAGTCCCGTGGAGTCCAGAACGGATGGATCGAGGTCCGTATGTTCCATTGCTTCCTGGGACTTCAGATAGGCGTGCTGGACGCGCGCGATCGCGACTATTGCGCCTAGACCTCGATCTTTTTCGGATTCATAGAACAGGATGAGGTTACCACGCTTGAATCGCTTGAGCGTGGTCGCACTGCTTAAATAGTGTCGCTCTTTGTAGAGCTTGGCTCGTGCGTTAGGCAACAAGCTTTTCTGCGGAGAGTGCGCTAAAAGATGTTCGGCAAAGCTGTGCCGAACCGGTGTAATGACCGCCGGGCGCCCAGGCAGACAAAACAGCACAGGTGAAAGAGAGGTTTCCAATGCCATCAACGAGAGATGTCCCGCATTGCCGTCGGGTCTGAGCAAGCGGATCTGTTGATCGATGTCCCGAAACCTGGGCGGTGTTTCAGGTAGGCGCACTCGGCTCGCGAGAAAAATACCGTTTATACGCTCGACCCAATTCGACTCGGTGATGATGCCGCCCAAAGCCAGCTTGGTCAGCGAGGCATCGCCCGGCAACCCGCCAAACCCAAGCACCGAGGCGATTTCGCGTATTTGTGCCTGCTCTGGCGGAAAGATCAATCTGATCTGCGAAGTGTTTCCGGCTGTTGCCTGTTCGATCAGGTAACCGAGCATGAGGCGAGCCGCATTGCCTGCCTCGGGCTGTTCCTTGTCCACAGCCAGGTGCGCGATGAGCGC
>Ga0153951_1000394_pt1 | contig 16428 bp, 12 predicted proteins | sample TSNJ035MetaG_FD_102278 | JGI IMG/M metagenome (GOLD analysis project Ga0153951, IMG submission 102278) | Attine ant fungus gardens microbial communities from New Jersey, USA - TSNJ035 MetaG | ecosystem: Host-associated > Fungi > Mycelium > Unclassified | place: USA: New Jersey, Wharton State...
GAGACCGGTGCCCGGATCATTCAGGATGGTCCAGTCAACGAGGCAAAGATTCGCTCGATGGTCGCCGCGGGCGGGAATCCCGACTGGAACGTGATCGACGTGACCGACACGTTCCTGTTCAACGGCACCGCGCATAACCTCTTCGAAAAGCTCGATTTCAGCATCGTGAACAAGTCGATGGTCGAGCCCGCGTACGTGACGGATTACGGCATTGGCACCTGTGCATGGAGCTACAACGTTGCCTACAACACGAAGGCCTTCGGCGTGGGGAAAGGCCCCAAAACGTGGGCGGACCTGTTCGACGTCAAGCGCTTCCCGGGCAAGCGGATGTTCCGCAATCGCGTCTATGCGACGCTCGAAATCGCTTTGCTTGCCGATGGCGTCGATCCAGCGAAGCTTTACCCGCTCGACGTCAATCGCGCGCTCAAGAAGCTCGATACGATCAAAGATCATATTACGTGGTGGACTACGCCTTCGCAGTCGCAGCAACTGATTGTCGACGGCGCGGTCAGTTGTGGCGTCATCCAGAATGGCCGCGCGTACGACGCGTCGAGAAAAGGCGCGCCGATTGCGATCGAATGGGCACAGAATCTGCAATCCGTCGACTACCTCGTCATATTGAAGGGCACGAAAAACCTCGATGTGGCGATGCACCTCGTGAACCGATCGATTCAGCCCGACGCGCAGGCGATGTTCTCGAACAACACCGCGTATTCGCCGGTTAATCCCGCTGCCTTCTCGAAGATCGACAAGGCCATCTCGCCATGGCTCGCGACGCAGAAGGACAATGTTGCCAAGGGCGTGATATTGAATGCAGCCTGGTGGCAGGACAAGCTCGAAGCCCTCGACGCGAGCTGGAACGCGTGGCGGCTGTCGTGAGGCTCGTGCGGCGCAGTGATTGGCTGGGCGTACCCGCAGTACTGCTGGTTCTGGGGATGTTCGCCTGGCCGGTCGTGTCGTTTCTGGCAAAAAGTGTCACCGATCCTCATGTCGGGCTGCAAAACTTCGTGTCGGTCGCGACCGACAGCGTGTACGCCAAAGTACTGTTGAATACCGTCGTGATTAGCGCGACCACGACGATATTCACGCTGCTGCTCGGTTATCCGGTTGCTTATACGATTGCACGTGCTTCGGGGCGGCGCCGGCGTCTGATGATCTTCGTCGTTCTGATCCCATTCTGGACGAGTCTGCTTGTGCGGACATTTTCGTGGATGATCCTGCTGCAGCCGCACGGCGTCATCAATTCGCTGCTGCTGGCGAGCGGTTTGATCGAGCACCCGCTCGAACTGATTTTCAACCGCACTGGCCTCTTCATCGCGATGGTCCAGATGCAACTGCCGTTCCTGATTTTCCCGCTCTTTAATGTGTTGTCGAAGATAGACGACGCTTATATGCGAGCCTCGGCAAACCTTGGTGCTTCGCCTTTCACCACATTCTGGCGCGTGTATTTCCCGCTTTCGATGCCGGGCATCGTCGCCGGTTCGATGCTGGTATTCGTTACGTCGCTCGGCTATTTCGTCACTCCCGCACTGCTCGGCGGACTACGCGACATGATGGTTGCGCAATTGATCGACGAACAGGTCGCGGATATCGGCACGTGGGGCGTGCCGGCGGCGCTGTCCGTGATCCTGCTATGCGGCACCGCGATGATCTTCCTGATCATCAAACGCGCGACGGGCGCCACCCGCAAAGGAGCACGCCGATGAAACCGGGTTGCATCTGGCGGACGTTGCGCGGCGCTGTGTGTTTGTTAGTCGCACTGTATATGCTGGTGCCGATTGCGATCGTCGTGGTGATTTCGTTTTCGTCGGGGCAGTTTCTCTCGTTTCCCCCGCCGGGCTTCTCGCTGCAATGGTATCGCGCGTTGAACGACCCGGCCTGGACATCGTCGCTCGCCACGAGCGTGGAAGTCATGATACCGGCCGCTTTGCTGTCGACGTGTCTGGGCCTTGGGGCCGCGTTGATGCTGCGGCGGGAAGGGTTGCCCGGCGCGCCTTTGATACGCGGAATCCTTTTGTCTCCTCTCGTGATTCCCGTAATCATTACCGGTGCCGCGTTTTATAGCGTGTTCAGGCCGCTTGGCCTGCACGGCACGGTCCTGGGACTGATCGTTGCGCATACGGTCTTGTGCATACCCTATGCGCTAACGACTATCACGTCGTCACTGGCGATGGTCGACTGGCGAATCGCGCAGGCGTCCGCGAGTCTCGGCGCGAGGCCCTTTACGACGTTCCGCAGAGTGACCTTTCCATCGATTTCGTCCGGCGTGATCTCAAGCTTCCTCTTCTCGCTGGTGGTGTCCTTCGACGAAGTGGTGGTGTCGATGTTCGTTAGCGGGCCCGATGCGCGACCCGTGACGGTTCAGATGTGGTCCAACATTCGTGGCGACGTCGATCCGACCATCGCCGCGCTGGCATCCGTTCTATTTGTGTTCGCGCTGCTTATCCTGTTGCTAGAGGCAATTTTCGGTCGCGGGGAGGCCACGGAACAATGAAGCACAACGACAAGCAAACGCTGCTCAAGATATCCGGCTTGCAGAAGCACTATGGATCGACTGCGGCGATCGCCGATGTCTCGCTGGAATTGCGCGAAGGCGAGCTCCTGACGTTCCTCGGTCCGTCAGGCTCGGGCAAGACAACCGTGTTGATGTCCATTGCCGGTTTCGTTCAGCCGTCCGCGGGCAGCATCGATCTGGCAGGAAAGCCTTTGTTGCCGCTTGAACCGTACCAGCGCAATATCGGCATGGTGTTCCAGAGCTATGCGCTGTTTCCGCACATGACGGTCGCGAAGAACGTCGCCTATCCGCTCAGCATTCGCCGAATGCCGAAGGCTCAGATCGAGGAAAAGGTCGCACGCGTGCTCGAACTCGTCGGTCTGCCTCAACATGCCAACCGCTTGCCGTCCGAACTGTCCGGTGGACAGCAGCAGCGCGTCGCGCTTGCTCGCGCCATTGTGTTCGAACCTCGTCTTCTGCTCATGGACGAGCCGCTCGCGGCGCTCGACAAGAAGCTGCGCGCGAAGATGCAAATGGAGATCATGCGCTTGCATCGGGAGCTGGGTGTGTCGATCATCTATGTGACGCACGATCAGGAGGAGGCGCTCGTCATGAGCGATCGCATTGCGGTGTTCAATCACGGCCGCATTGACCAGATCGGTACGCCGAGCGAGTTATACGATGCGCCGAAAACCCGTTTTGTCGCGGACTTCATCGGTGAATCGAATCTCTTCGACGGAAAAATACAGACGATCGGCGCCGACGGCGTGTGGTGCGCACTGCCTTGCGGCGCGACCATCAGGCTCGCGGAAGCCAATGCCGCGCGAAAGGATGGATCGATCGTTGTTGCGGTGCGTCCCGAGCGTATTCGCGTACACCACGCCTCGCATGAACCTGCGTGCGAAAACGTGCTGCCGGCGGTCGTGAGCGACGTCGCCTATCTCGGGCAGGCACGTAAATATCTGGTCAGGACCGCCACGGGAACCGAAATTGTCGCGCTCGAGCAACTCGCTGTTCAGGGGCAGCGTACGTTCGAGATCGGCGAGCCGGTTGTCGTGTCGTGGCGGGCATCCGATACCCGGGAGGTCAATTCATGAGTCATGCTGAGGGTCTCAACGTCAAACGCAGCGGCTCGGGCCGTAAAGTGGTATTCGTGCATGGCGTCGGTGCCGATCTGGAGAGCTGGCAAGGCACGCTATCGTGTCTTCAGACCCGTGTCGAAGCGTTGACATTCGACTTGCGGGGTCATGGGGAATCGGTAAAGACACACGGAGAATATTCGCTGGAGATGTTCTCCGCCGATCTTCTCGCGATTGTCGACGAAGCCGGTTGGGCATGCTTCGATCTTGTCGGCTTTTCATTGGGCGGGCTGATCGCACAGCGCTTTGCGCTCGATTATCCCGATCGGGTGCGGACGCTGGCCATCATCAGTTCGGTCGGCGGCCGCACGGATGAAGAGAAAGCGCGCGTGTTGGCACGCGCCGAAACGCTCGCGAGGGAAGGTGCGCGAGCACATATGGAGGCATCGGTTCCGCGCTGGTTCACGGACGAGTTCAAGCTCGCGCATCCGGAAGTCGTGGCGGCCCGCATGGCCCGCAGCCTGGCAAACGATCCCGTTTGCTATGCCGCCGCCTACAAGGTCCTGGCAACCGGGGACCTGGCTGACGAGTTGAGCAAACTGCATCTGCCCGCCATCGTCATGACGGGCGAAGCAGATGCGGGATCGACGCCACGCATGGCACAGCTGATGGCGCAACAACTGCGTGCGCCCTGTGTGATCTTTCCGCGCCTCAAGCACAGCGTGCTACTCGAAGCGCCGGATCAGGTCGCATTACAAATCGATTCTTTTTTGCAGCGTCATCCGGCTTGACACCCGGCAACGCTGCTGCCCCTGTTCGCACGAATCAACAACGGCATTTTCCAATTGACCAATAGGAGCAATCGTGACTTTTCAAGTACGCAAGGTCGTCGTATACAAGGACACGACATGTCGGGAAGGCGGCCGTCACCTCGACCGGCCAATCACGATGGTTGGCGTGGCGGCGGTGATTCGCAATCCATGGGCAGGACGTGGCTATGTGGAGGATCTCTCGCCCGAGCAGCGCGCTGGCTGTGGTCCGCTCGGCACCATGATGGTCGAGCGGGTGCTCGCCGAATTGAAAGTCGAAGAGATCGAAGCATACGGTAAGGCGGCCGTGGTCGGTGCAGCCGGCGAAATCGAACATGCTTCGGCGGTGATTCACAATCTGCGTTTCGGCAATCAATATCGGAATGCTCTGAAGGCAGAAAGTTATCTGACGTTCACGAACAAGCGCGGAGGTCTTGGAACGTCGCTGCAGATTCCGATGAAGCACCTGCACGACGGTTCGGCGCGCTCGCATTTCATCACGTTGGAGATGTCGATTCCGGATGCGCCGTGCCCGGATGAAATTGTCATCGTACTGGGTGCATCGACCGGCGGCCGGGCGCATCCGCGTATCGGCAACCGGCATCTCGACACGATGGAAATCGAGGAGGAGGCCAAGCGGGCTGCGGGCGTCTAGGCCGCCTTTCGGGCTATGTTGCTCGACGTGGTGGTGCTCCGGTGCGATCTGTCAGGCTGTCGGGAAGAACAGGTAAAAAGTCGATCGAGCATGACGCGAAAGCCGGACACCGCATCCTCACGCGCCGATATCCCCGATCGGCGAACGTCATCTTGTGCCGGGTGGCTGGCGGGCGCAGAGCGCGCGAGGTGGGACCCACTACCGACATGCGTCTATTGCCTGACGCAGAGGCCTTCGACGAAGAAGCCATTGCCGTTGACTTCGTCGAGGTAGTAGAGGTTCGTCGACGAAACCGGCAGGAACATCATCGCGCTCTGCACCGTGCTGCCATTGCTCGTGGTGCGTAGCAGTCCGGCCATCAATCCGTTCACGCCGTTTGTCAGTGTGGGCGTCGAGGACGAAGACGCCGCATTGAACGTCGCGTTGAAGTTCAGCGTGAACGGGGACGCGTACTGGCCGGATGGCGTGAGCGTCGTGCCCGCAATCGTCACGCGATTCGTCACGATGTTGCCGAGCAACTGGTTGTTGTCGCTGGTGTTCGGTTCCGAGCACAGCCACGTGCCGTCGTAGGTCCCGCTCGCCAGTGCCTGCGCCGTCTGGAACACCCACGAACCGGTGCGGAACGTGCCCTCGCTGTTCGTACCGGCCTGATCGAGCATCAGCGTGAGGTTGCCGCCGCTCGTGCTTGCAAAGAGGCGGCCGAACGACTTGCCGTTCAAGGTCATGTCGAACGCGCCCGGATACGTGGCCTGGTCGGGATCGACGGTGATCGAGCCGGTGTCGGCGATGCTCGCGTCGCTGTCGTCCATGCAGTTCGCGCTGTAGGCGGCGCTCGGGCACGCGCGGAACGTGCCGTCGGCGTTGATCTGCATCTGGCCGGTGTCGGCGTCCTGTGAGCCGACCGGTACGCCGGCGGCCGTGTAGTCGCCCGAGAGTTTGATGAAGCTGTAGGTGCCCGCGAGGCCGGCGACCGTGGTGACGCCGTTGTTCGATGCGGCAATCTGGCCCGAGAGCGTTTGCGATCCGCTGCCTGCCGCCACGTTCGGCACGTTGCTGAGCTGGCCGCTCAGGACGCCGTGGTTGCCGCTGTCGGCCGTGACCGCGAACTGCATGCCGACGGCGTTCGCGCCCGCGGCCAGTGCGGCCGGCACCGTGCCGCTTGCCGCGAACGAGGTGACGACGTAGTTGCCGGTCGTCAGCGTGTAGTTGCCCACGAGCTTGCCGGCGAGCCCGAACTGCGAATTGATGAAGGTCGTCGTGATCTGGCCTTTGGCGGGCGCGTCGATCTGCACGGAGATCGTGTCGCCGAAGCTGACCGTGCCGATATACGTCTGCTGCGCGGCAAGCGGCTGTGCCTGCGCTGCCTGCGAACCCCCGCCCGATTGGCTAGAGCCGTTGCCGCCGCTGCTGCCGTTGCTTGTACTGTTGCCGGTGCTTCCACTGCCCCCGCTACCCCCGCCGCAAGCCGACAACACTGCGCATACCCCAATGCAAACCAGCGTCTTTTTCATGATGAATCCCGATTCCGATTATTTGAGTTATGAAATTTTATTTTTCCGCCGATGATGACTTCACCGGGCGATTCCGCTATTCGATTTTTATCGGCCCGCAAACGTAAAACAGCCATGAATCACACTGCAAATTTCCCTTGAATTTTCCTTGGATGGGCGGCCAATCTATTGCATATACAGGCGGTCAATAGCGGGTTGCCCATTCCTTTTAGGAGGAAATACTCTTTACGGGCCGTCGATGTGGCATTCTCCCGGGAGTGCGCCGGGGGACGCATGATCAAAATTGATCATGTGAATGAAACGGGGCTGTCGCACACTGAACGCAAATCAGAAAAAAGAATATCCGAAGCCGAGTGACAGCTGATGGCAACACGTGAAGTCATGACCGGCAAGCCGGAAACGTTGGACGAGATGATCGTGCGTTTCTACGACGCGATCCTCGACCCGAGCGCGCTGCTCCGTGCGCTGACGGAATTCGATCACTGGATCGGCAGCCGTCTGGCGCATATGGTCGGCTGGGACGCGCGTACGCAGAGCGCGCCCGTCAACCTGATGACGCGTGCCGAATACATGCATGCGGGCGAAGCCTACGCGGAGTACTACGGCAAGATCGACCCGCGCCGGGCCGTGGTGCTGAATCAGCCGGTGGGGTGCGTGTTCCGGTGCGCGGACTATTTCGACAACCGCTACGTGGATCGCAGCGAGTTCTATCAGGATCTTCTGATTCCCAACGGCATGCGCTATATCCTCGGTGGCTGCGTCTACCGTGAGGACGCGCTCGATATCTACCTGGTGTTCAATCACGCGGTTGGCCAGCCGTCGTTCTCGGCGCAGCAGGTCGAGGCTGTCGGCCGACTGATGCCGCATCTGCAGAAAACGCTAAAACTCATGCTGCGCAGCGAGTCGCTGCGTGCCGGGATCGTCGCGGGTGAAATGGCGCTCGAGTCGATGGATCAGGCGATCGTCGTGCTCAATCCGGCCAACGAGGTCGTGTTCTGCAACCGCAGCGCCGAAGTCCTCTTCAAGGCGCGGCGCGTCCTGCGCGTGTCGGGCCGCCGCGTCGAGTCGGCGAGCTTCTGGAACGACACGCTTTCCGGCGCGATGGGCCGCGTGCGCGAGAGCGGCAAGCCCGAAAGCGTGCCCGTGGGCGTGGGCGCGCAGACGCGCTATCTCACGGTGCTTGCGTTGCCGCGCGCGCTGGGCGCCGGGCGCGGTCTCACCCTCGCGAGCGCCGACCTCATGATCGTCGTGACCGAAGCAGAGCGCAGCGCCGCGGCTTCCGAACGTCAGTTATCCCAGTTGTTCGGCTTGACGGCTGCCGAGGCGCGTCTCGCGCATGGCCTCGCAAAGGGACTTTCGCTCGACGAATATGCGAATGCGTGCGGCGTGACGATTACGACGGCACGCAATCAGCTACGCGCGGTACTCGGTAAGGCGGGCTATCGTAGACAGCAGGACCTGGTTCGTGCACTCGCGGGTTTGCCGGCGATCGCCGGGATGCAGGTTCGCGAATGAATACGAGTACCGCGCGAGTACAGCACGCGTGTTCATTCGCATCATCGATTTCTCTTTCCTGTTCGGTCTTTATTCCTAGTCGACACACGGGCCCGAGGTCGGGGCCTGAGCGGGTACCTGATAGCCGTCGTTGAGTGTTTTCAGGAAACACACGAGATCGGCAATGTTTTGCTGGGTCAGCTGGGGTTGCGAATGGAATTGACGAGCCAATGCACCATCCGAAGCCGTTGCTCCACCCTGAGACGTTTGTCCCTGTCCCATGGGCAGTTCCTCATCAACGTTGCCCTGGAATTGCGGGGGCAGGTCGTTGAATACCTGTATTTGAGCCCCCGGCACATAGGAGGGAACCAGAGCCCAGCCAGGGGCCGCTACCGGCTTGCCCGAACCGCCAGTCGAGGGATACCAGTATTCAGGATTCGTATCCCGGGTGTTGTAGAAGTTCAGTACCTGTTCGATCGAATGAAATACGCTGTTGTGGAAGAACGTGGAGCGCGTGGTGACGTTACGCAGGGTTGGAACTTTGAATGCCCCACAGTACGGATCATCTTGCCCGGCCTGTGGCAGGTGAATCGTCGTATCGGGACCGCAGAGCCCCATATCGTAGTACTGGGGATTGCTGTTGGCCGGGATCGCGGGATTACGCGGGGCGCCCAGGGTCTGGTACGTGAAGTCGGTCATCAGACCCGAGGCGCCACCGAAGTTCGCACCGGCATAGTGACAGGCCGCGCAACCCGCGCCGGTCACCGTGTTGTTGAACAGAGCGAGACCTCTTTTCTCAGCCGCGGTGAATACGCCGCCGGTCTTGTGCCCCTGTACCAGATCCCATTTACTCGTATAGGGGTGGAAGCTCGGATCTTCGACCTGGAAAGCCTGCAGGGCGTCGCCGGCATCGGAGAACGCCTGTTCTACGTTGGCGAATACGTCGGAACCGTAAACGGTCCTGAATGCCGCAGCACTGGGTCCGCTCTGGATCGCAGTCACCACAGCGGACTGGGAGGCGTTCGCCATTTCAATCGGGTTCAACAGCGGGAACGCGGCTTGAGCAGACAACGACGGTGCCCGCCCATCGAGCATGAAGCCGCCACCCGGGGCCGAACCGGTAATGCCATCCGGATTCATGGCCTGATCCGAATAGGCGGGCGTCATGTCCTTATAGCGAAGACTCGGAACCGCACGGACTCCCGACTGTGTGGCGTCCGAGCCCAACTGGACAGCCAGATTGTTGGGCGGCCCATAAGCAAAGGCCGGATCGTGGCACGAGGCGCACGACATATTGCCATTCTTCGATAGCGAGCGATCGAAGAATAGAGCCTTACCTAGCTGCGCCTTGGCGCTCAACTGGGGTGCCGACGGCTGGGCCGGGTTACTCGGCGTCGACGCTCCGGAAGGCGCAGAGGCCCCATTCGGTGCCCCGGCATTCGATGAATCTCCGCCACCGGAACACGCGGCGAGTACTGAACTCAGGAGAAGTACAAGAAAGACAGGAGTAAAAGAGGGAACGCGCATTGAGGTGTAGGCGTAAAAGAGCCGGGTGCACCCAAGTAGGGACCCGGCTTTAGGGTTCAGACCAGACTGCGCCTGGTGGGCAATTCAGGCTGCGGTTGCCACCGGGTGAATTTGCCCGGCTTGTTGTCGAATACAGCGCAGTGGCCGCGCTCGACAGCGACGGATGCCAGCCGCCCGCAGCAGCTGGTCGAACCCGATTTGTCTTCGTCAAACATCACGGCGATAGGGTTTGCCGAGGCAAACCGTCCGCGAGTCAGCTTCGCAATTAGTTCAGCGTGACCCGCTGCCGCGCCCACGAGAACGGACCATAGGCATCGATGCCATTCGGTGCGTTCTTCGTCGGATCGAACGTGAACTTCGTCCATTCCATCGGCGTGGTTTGACCGTGAACGATAATGCGGTGGAAGTTCGGCACGTTGTAACTCGTGCCCACCGGGTTCAGCACGTAGGGGTCGAACGAGCAGGGCGTAGCCGCGGTGAACGGGGTCGATGCGTCATAGACCTGAGTAACGGGCTTGACGTTTTCGTGGACGCACGCCTGATTCGGCATCAGCGGATTGTCGGACTGGTACAGGTGCGAGTCCCCGTTGATGACCACGACGGGCTTGCCGAATTCAGCGGTACGGCGAGCAATGATGTCCACGTACGGTGCATATTGCGACAGACGGGGATTGTCGCCGAGGTTTTCCGAGTCCCACATGTCGGCCTGTTCGGCGATGACCAGTGCCGTTGCCTTCTGTGCTTCGGCCTGGTCGAATGCGTTGTTCAGCCAATCCTTGGTCGCCTGCGTACGGTTCGCGACTTCCGTCGCCTGTTGCGCAGTCATATTCGCCGTGTCCGGCGTTTCCGGCTTCTTGCCCGAGAACCACACGTCGGTCCCGTTGTTCGAGCCGCCCGGAATGTTGACGGTAGCGAACACCACGCCCTGGTTCGCCCACCATACGTTTTCGACAAACTGCTTGTCTGTATCGGTTGTCCCTTCCTGGGCCTGGCTGTGAACCTGGAGCGTACCCGAACCCAGTGTCGAGCCCGCGGCGGGGAAGAACAGCTGGCGAATCAGGTTCAGGTTATCCACGGGATTGCCAGCCTTATTGGAGCCCGTGCTGTAGCTCGGCTGAGGCGTTCCGGCGACGTTGCCCAGCAGCGGGTCTGTATCGGAGTAGAAGCCGGCGATTTCCTTCGGTACCTGGCAGTCTTCCCATTCGTTGTCACCCGGCGTATAGACGAGGGGCAGCGTGAACTGCGAGAAGAAGCTTTGAATAGCCCGGTCGTAGACTGCCGTGCAGTTCTCCGAGCCCGAATGCAAGTCACCGACGTGGAAGGCAACGCTCACATCTTTATCGCTCGCGATAGCCGACAGGTATTGCGGCAGGTGCTTGAATTCGTACAGATCGTCGCCGGGAGCTGCGCCCGCGGTCGGATTGGGATTGCCGTAGGGCACATCGCCGAACAGTGCAAGCGAGAATGCCTTGGCAGCGGGGGCCGACGGCTGGCTTGCGCCTTGGGGAGCGCTTGCACCGGTGGCGGGGCTGTTGCCATTGTCATTGTCGTCGGAGCCGCCGCATGCACTGATAGCCAGACTGGCGAGCAGGGCAGCGCCGAAAGCGAGGGAGCAAATCTTGGGGGACGTTTTCATTATTGATGTGAATGTAAGTTTGCCTACGAAAGCAATACAAAGTCTTACATTCGTGAATGACATAATTATTACGAATGTCTAACGGGTGATGGGTTCGTTGCTCGGAGCCTGATATCAGGCGCTCTAGGCATTCAGATTCATTACAACCCGATGCGTGTCGTTACCGCATATGAATTCGCGCGATTACGTGAAATACTGCGCCGTCCTGATGGACATGCTGTGGGATGAAAGTCGGTCAGCCCAATGTTCAGATTCTGTTCGAGCGGATGGGGGCGGGTTGGCGCGGGTGGTGGCTAATGGAGTAGTGCAGCCATAGCGTTGACAGGTTCTCAACGCGATGAGCGGCAGATTGTGGCCGGGAGCACCAGGTCCGAAAACGTTCTATAGCGCTGACGCGGGAGTAGTCAACGGCCGTTTTCCGGCGAGGTCGGGGATGCGCATTGTCGGCCATGAAGCGTCGTTCAGCATCGCTGGGGTTTTGTCATTCGGACGACCGCTTGAGTGTTATTTCGGCCGGAAGTCTTTCATTGCCACCGCCAGCAACGGGGCGACTGCTGTCTATGGTTCTGGTTAATGCTTTTGCGCGATGTCCTGCGCGAAGCGCGTAGCCGAAGCGGCGATCATCACTCGCAAGAATTGTCTAGCGGCGGATGCTGCTCAAGTTTGGCGATCTTATGCCGACAAACAGTCTGTAATTCCATTCCACAAATCGATTTCGTTGCCCGGAACACCCGAATGCAGAGACAACTACTTCCGATTCTTATCGTCAGCGCAAGCACAGCTCTTTTCGGCGGATGCGCGGCCACGCTGCAAACCCAGGACAATTCGTCGTCGGGTGAAAGGACCGCAGAAGCTAGCATCGTCGTGCCGCCTGCTTCGACCCATACAGTTGTACTGCGTATGACCGGATCGAAAGTAGCCACGGACTCGTCCGACTGGCCTCGGGTGCAGGCGGAATGGCGGGAAGCCATGCAAGGTGCCTCGACCCCGGCAGGACTGACCTTCATCGACGAAACGGCGGGAATGGCAACGCGGAGCGGCGCCGGCACAGTCGTTGATGTCTATGTCGACGACTACCACTTCGTCTCGCAAGGTGCCCGGATCGCATTTGGAATCATGACAGGCAATGCCTTCATGCGAGCCAAGGTGACTTTCCGCGATCTGCAGACTGACCAGGTATTCGGGGAGCGCTCCTACAACACGAAGTCTTCGGCATGGGAGGGCATCTTCGCACCGACTACCGACAGGCAGACTCGTGCCATCGTGGCTGATATCGTCAAGCAGATTAATCCACGTTAGCGCATCGCGTAACTGCCGCCCTCGGGAAAAGCCGGTGTCGTCGATTCGCGAGCTCGTGTCATTTCCCTGTGCGCAGCACAGGTGCTAGCTGGGGTGCACGCCCGGATGGCGGATCAACGATCCGCTGAAGCGCGGCATCTCATTGCGAGGATCAAGCGCATTCCGCAGCCCGCCTCCGGCGAAGTCGAAGCTCGTCTTGGCAGACGTGAGCGCGAGGCCGCGTGCAATCGCGACCTGCCTGGGACCGTTCCTCAACAGCGGACGCAGTGCCGCCATGCCGCAAGCTTGCGCAGCGGAAACTTAGCGCGCGCTCGTTGAGCCGTCCATCTTCTGCAAGCCGGTTTCGCGCGCGTAGTCACACACTGATTTGCACACAGACGCCCCCTTGCCTGGACGCCAGGCGCGGCTCCGGTAACCGAACCCAGCTTCATACCGGCCGTGAACGTCAAAGGATCTTGGCGGCGGCAACGGGTCGAGGCCGTGTGAAAACGCAAAAGTACTCCGTCCTCTGATGTCGCTTTACCCTCCCCGAGCTGCGGTCAAGCCACTACAGCGCGATCTGAAGGGCCGATTTTTATGAACACCGCATTCGACATGCGTTTTCACACACCCCGGCCACAAACGGCTGTTCGATACCTGCTCAATTCGTTGACAACGGCACGAACCCTAACGTTAGACTGACCAACGCGCGCCGTGAGTTCGATCTCCGGCACGTGAGATCCCAACGACCTGTTGGGCCGTCAATTTTAAAGCGCTATTCGTAAATCATGAACCAACGCTCGATGGCAGGTGTTATAGCTGTACTAAAACAAAGCACCACGAGACCTGAAGTAGGAGACGGGCCGGGACTCGAAGACCACGTCCGCAATGTCTATCAGACTTTGCTTGATCTTGAACTTGAGAACGCTGTCGTTGGGCGTGGAGTCAGTTTACGAGGATCAAGGGGGAGTGTTTACCAGATAGACGTGTACTACGAATTTGAAATTGCTGGTGTGCGGCACCGGGTTGCGATCGAATGCAAGAACACCACCCGCCCTATGGAAAGGGACGATGTTCTGGCGTTCGCGATGAAAGTGCATGATTGCCAAGGCTTGGTCGGCATCATCGTTTCAGCCAACGGTTATCAAAGCGGGGCCGTTGACTCCGCCAACGAAAATGGCCTGAAAGTGCTGTCGGTTGAAGAGCTTCCGTCCATAGGGCAACTTCTTGCGTTACGCCTGGATGATGTTGTGATGCCTGGCCCCGAGGTGAAAGGCGAACCATTCTGGACGTTGTACGACCCTGAGACGAAAGAACCCTATTCCTTTGCACAAGGGGATGAGCTCTTTGGAGCGCTGTTCATCTCGCGCGCACACGCTGAGGAGTATGCGAGGGTGTGTCATTTGACGCCTCGGTGGACTGTGCGGGGGCTGGGAATGCGACATCTTGGCGCCTATATCCTGACCGCCGACGCAATGCGAGGGCGATATCTCATCGTACAGCCACACACCGAAAATGCTATCTGGATAAACGGTTTTGCATTTGCGGAAATCGGACGCAAGCGTCTGATTTCTGAGTTCTACTCAGGTAGTCCGTTGCCCGTCACTCCGATGGTTATGCCGGGACGACGAAAGCGGCGTTGAAGCCGGTTTCGGTGGCGTACAGCAGGCTATCCATCTGTTGAAGTTCCGAATGTACCGTTGTCGGAAGCAGTAGCAGCTAAGCGTGGCGGGGCTACTACTTTGCGATGTGGTTTTGTAGCCGAAGGCGATTATCTCCCGATCGCTATCGGTGATAGTCAAGCCGCACTCGCGCCGGATCGCGGTAATCGAGATCGCCCGGTGCGGCGCGTTTCGTTTCATCGAACTGGCGAACACGTCCGAGGCGAGCAATACGCCCCGCGACTGACGGCGCTGCACTCGCTGGACGCAACCGAACGCGCGAGCGTCCGCTTTGTGGAAGGGAGAGCGGCCGAGAAGGGGCGACTGCTGTCTGGCGCGGCCGGTCTATGCCCAGCCACGCCCGGCGGTCTGTGTTGGACCGGAGGCGGCCAGTTTTTGCCGTTTACTAGCCGCATTTCGCGGCCTTCAGACGACAGCGTCGCGGTCAATAGCGGATGCACACGGGGATGCCTTGCCTGATCGCCTGGTTGACGGCGTTCTGCGCTACTTTGAGCGTAGTTACTACCTGGAACGCGTCCAGGCCGATAACGTGGTGGTTGATTACTGTGGCGGCAAGTCAGGTTGCGAGATTCCAGATCGCTCGCTTCGACGGCTAACTGGCGCGACTGCACATGCGGAATTTTGTGGTCGACGCCTTTCAAAGCTAGTCGTCTCCGGAACAGTCGTCTTCAAACTGACGCAAGGCTGGCTCAATAGTCAATACGAGAATTTGAGCGCAGGTATCCGGCGGACTGGAGAAATGATGATCGCAATAGGTGGCCTGTTGCTGCTCTGGCGTCGAAGCCGTAGGTAGCGTCGGATCAAGTCAAAAAACATCAGCTCTTCAGCATCGATCCGCAGAATGTCCGTTGCCCCGCCGGGTCTGCCGTAGCGAAACTATGGGTATGAGTGGCTGCAAAGGGTCTACTACAGCCGACCGTACCGCATCGCGCAGTAGCCGGCGAGCTTGAGCCGCTCAGATGCTTTGCTTGAACGGCTGTTTCTTGACCGATCGCGGCCATCCGGGATGCCACTTGCCACAAGAAAGAGGTATCGGTAGCGCTCGATCGTTCTTCTAGTTCAGACGTTGCCAGATCGAAATCGGTATATCTCCATTCGGTCGAGGAGTGACCCGGTAGCTCAGCTTGCCGTCTTTAAGCTCGTAGCTTCGCTTCTGCTGCGCTCCCTCCCAGTTGGGGAAAGAGGCGTTTTGAATATGGAAAGTCAAAGTTCCGCCAGCCTGATCGACGCTGATCGTGCCGAAGTGCGTGCTCGATCCCATGACGGCGGCTTTGTACTCGGTTGGTGTTCCTGCTCCCTTGTCGCCGGAAGCAAATTGAGGGCGTTCTGCCTTGAAAATTTGCAGCGAGTAATGTCCCTGCGCGTCGATGAGCAGCAGCCCCTTGGGGGCGGCGCCGTAGTCCGATGCTCGCGAGCCATCGGGATGTTGGACATCTGCTGCCACCAAAGTCCAGCTGCCCACTAGTGAAGGATCGAAAGCGGTTGCGTCGGCTCGTGCAACAGCCGTCCACAATAGGCACACCGATAAAACGGCGACCGGAATGCCTCGTTTAAGAATTATCTGGCGTCTCATACAGTTCTCCGTGATTTGGCTCTCAACCCGTTTTGTATCGAGGCTTGCTCGCAATGTTCACGGCCTGCCCATAGCGATCAAACTCCGCCGTTGATAATAGCCGGACGAATATGTAATGAATGCAATAATTCGGCATCGTCTCTTTAGAAAAACTGAACTGTGCCTACGCCCAACCTCAATATGGACGCTCTGAGGACGCTCTTGGCGACTCAGCAACTGGGAAGTCTGAACCGCGCTGCTGAGCGCGTAGGCCGTTCGCAATCGGCCGTGAGTCAGCAGATGCGCAAGCTTGAGGAACAAGTCGGACAGCCGCTATTCCGCCGGCAAGGACGAGGCTTGGTCCTGACGGAATCCGGCGATCTGATCCTTTCATATGCGCGCCGCATTTTGGATCTCAACGATGAAGCTGTTCGAGCCGTTCGAGGGGCTTCTGTTGAGGGTCTCGTGCGCTTCGGCCTACCGGGCGATTTCGCAGAGACCTGGCTTCCGGTTGCTCTGGGACAATTCAAGAAGGCACATCCTGCGGTTCGTGTGGAAGTTGCCGTCGAGCGAAACGGTGTGTTGCTTGAGCGACTGGACCGAGAGGAACTCGATCTCGTGCTGGTCATGGGATATGGCAGTCGTTCAGACGCTGAACACCTCGCCACGTTGCAAATGACATGGATCGGAGCGGTTGGAATCGACACTGCC
>Ga0153951_1000396_pt1 | contig 16388 bp, 19 predicted proteins | sample TSNJ035MetaG_FD_102278 | JGI IMG/M metagenome (GOLD analysis project Ga0153951, IMG submission 102278) | Attine ant fungus gardens microbial communities from New Jersey, USA - TSNJ035 MetaG | ecosystem: Host-associated > Fungi > Mycelium > Unclassified | place: USA: New Jersey, Wharton State...
CCCCTGTTATCTAATTAAAAGAAAAGTAAAGTAAAAGATAAAAGAGATAAAGAAATAAAAGTTATTATGGCCAAGGCAGCTCATAACAGGAGGAGACAATAACTCCTGAGTCCTAAATAGGAATAAATAGAAAAGGAGGAGGCCCTATTTATTAAAGAGAGAGCAGTTTATGATACAACTCCAATCTGCTGAAAACACAGGAGCAAGGGGTCCTTTCACGATATTATTGTTGATTTTGGAATATATAGGATGTTAGGAAAAGAAGGAGTTCAAGTTGAGAAGATAAGTTTTATAGGAGTAAGGAGTAGAGGACAGAAATGCAATAGTAGATGTTAATCTACAGACTGGAGAACTACAAGGAAACTACTTAGTATTTATACAATGTTAGGAATATGAGAAAGACATTCTACATTGTGATCCTACAGAAGTAGATAATTAGGAGCACAGAAATAGGAGAAATGATAAATGATAATAAAATAAAAAATGAAAAGAAAATAAAGAATATGTAATACTGTACCTAGTATATGATAGGAGTACAGATGTCAGGAACACAGAGAGGGAATAGAATATTAAATAGTCAGCAACTCCAGAGTCCATTAGAATATAAGATAAGGAGATGGAAAACTATTTAATAATAAAAGAGAAATATACATGATGCCTCTCACGGTCTGCCACCGAGCCCCGTGTAATAAATCGTTGAATTAAAAAAATATACATGATGCCTCTGTGAGAAGTAAGACCCACCTACAAAGGTGATGCATCGACGTAGAGTGGGGATCTTAGCACGTCGCGTTGATCCGATAGCTCGGATGCAGCAGTCCACTTCAAGAACAGCCAAATATTGAGCATTTTTATGGGGTCAATCCTGAGAAAATTAGGTAGTTGAGCGTGATTGTCTAACGGTCCAAATCAGGTGGGAAGTAGGTCTTTATAAATTGTTGATATCACTTGTCTTTTAGTAAATTTGAAATGAAGAATTAAGGATGCTGGAAAGAAATGTGGCAATGAGTGGAAAGTTCCATCCGCTCATGTTGTTGGAAGGAAGCAACGTGGACTAGCTCAGGGTGCAATAATATTAGTTTGATTATTCTGAGTAGTAGTTAATATGGTAGTATTTGCTTGCCTCGTGAGCTCATCGAAATTAGTTTATTTAACTTTCAACATGGGTGCATAGTAGTGATACAGTATGTTTACGTATCCACTCCGATTCCGTTGCCTCGGTCAAACATCGAGTTGCAAGCAGCTTGCAGGTAAGTTCATCCCATGAAAGGGACTTAGGTTCAGACCTCATTGCTATCCGCCAGAGCAAGGTAGCACAATTCAACCATGTCGTGTATGAGAGCGCATCTATCAAAGGTTCATGAATGGAGTGGCCAGGGAACATGTCGTACGCAGAGCATGCGTTGGTTTCCCTCATCGTGGTGCTGTCCAGTTGATTTTCAAGAGTTCTTAGGGCTTGGGTTGCTAGCTGGACACATTCTTCGGCTTTGGGGATATACGTATTAGCCGACTGATCCAACCTGAACATGATAATGACAACGACGGGCAAAGTGGCGTACGCATTCGCTAACGGCAACAATCAATTTCAGCATCAGGATACCATCCCGAATAAAACTTACATCTACCAAGGAGCATAGATACGCAACGATAGATACCGTTTCGCCAAGAGTATCTGTATATTGAGTCGAGTTTGTGATGATCGACGGTGAGAACAATGTTGACCAACAGTTTGGCCCATTGCAATTGTTCATCATCATTTTGTTGCTGCTGAACCTGGATCTCTAGCCACGCCAGGAAAGAAGTTCGGAAGATCATGTTACTTAGAGCTCGCTTGTTGCATGTCAGATTAGCCAAAATCTATGAGTGACAATTTATTCAATGGATGAATATGCCAAAATGCTTCACATACCTCAAAGATCCCCTTGCGCAATCCGAAATCTGACCCAGTGCATTGAAAAAGACTGGCGAGAAGATCCCAGCCATGACGTCTTTTCAGAACTCGCCAATCATCAGAGCTGACCATACCGTCAGCTAAGAATCTAATCATCCACCTTCTCTCTTTTTTCCAATTGTCTGTGTTGCTGTACAACATAGCGTAAAGCATGGGAACATCATGAGGATCCAGCTCTGGTCTTTGAAGGAGGAACCGTGCAGTCAGAGGATAGATAAAATTAGAGGGATAAAAAACACCGCGCAGAGCATGAACGAGAATAAGGGTGGTGTACGAAGGTAATCGAGGCGGGTCATCAGACGACGGCAAGAGGTCTCGGAGAAGATTGAAGATGTACATGGCATGTGCCTTTTCCTGAAATACGAGGTTCTGCAATCCAGATCATACGCAAGTGTGGGATTATCGAGAGACAAAAGGACCAACCTCGATAGATTTATATAAACCAGCGAGAAGCGACAGGGCCAAGGAACGTAGCGGGGGGTCTTTCGACGAAACAGTCAAGACACAAAGTCCCACTATGTTCGTTCTAAATAGCTCAATCCAACCCAATGGGGTGGGTGGCGGATGTTGAGAAAATATGCAGTTTAAAAGGAGGAGTAGGAATACGGGATCGTATAATTGTCGATCCTGACTATTTATCCGAGTCGTAATGTCCGTCTGAAACCTTCTCCATTTCGGAAAATGCAATGTGGTGCGAAATACGAGAGCAGGGTCGAGACTCTGTATAGCCTCCAAAGGAGAGGAGCACGCAATCCCGCTTGAGAAAGACCAATGATTGAACAGCGACGCTAGTGAGATTTTGCGTTGAATCTCAAAAAGCTGAAAGATGGACAAGATGAGAAGATCTGGCTCGGCGAGTGTCCCATAGTAGATCGACAGAAGAGGCTCGACCTGTGTTATCTGGCATGTATTTGATGGATGTAGTTCAAAAAATGTGTGAAGAATGCGTATTATATACGAGCGTGAATCAGACTCTGAGCTGGCCAGTTTCGAGAATTGTGGATGATGTAGTATGTTTTGCAGATACCGATTTACTACAACCGGCTGTCATGCAAATATGAGGCAGAACTCGCATTCAAACGTCGAGGACATACCTTCAAATTTACCTTAGCAACACAAATATTTGCAAGCTCCACGGCATAGATGTCGTGCAAACGATGCTGAGCAACGACTCCTAGGAGCGTTTCGACTCGATGTGGTTTGATGTCGGATACCTGCGCCAACAACACTTGAGCGATTCGTCAGCAATACCTCTGATCTGATTGTCTGTATTACATACTCGTTTCCTGGGTAATCCGTTGCGTTTGTGCAGGCATGGATGAACTATTTGCCGAATGCCTGATCAGCCAATAAAGGGCCCAATCTAGTATAGATGTTGATAATTCCAATGAGTGGACTCCCATCCGGATGCATTCCACTGTGGGTTGATGAGCGAGGTTTTGGTCTACATGCTCGATCACCAGATGAATCAGATCTTCTCGGTGACTGAGAAATGCCTTTGATGCCAAAGCTAAACATGAGCTCGCTCTCTGACGCACAGAGGATGGGATATCATGATTAAAAATGAGAGAAATAATGTTCCTCAGGTGCGGTATCCACACAGTCGGATTCACCAAATCCATGCCATGTGCGCAATGACATATATCTAGAGCAGCATGAATGACGGTTACCAAGTCCTTGGAAGAGCAACGGGTAGAATGTCCTGACTTCAACCAGGTCTCAAACATCGCAAGATCGATACCGTTTTTGTAAGCGATACTCGCTACCACCTTAGCAGTTGAAGGTAACCAAGGATCCGAATCGAGGATGTTCACGAGAGAAATATCGGGACCTAGCTGAAGCGATCTTCTGCGCCAGCGTGCCGAAGCTTGCTGCATCTGCACACTCAAAGGCGGGTCTCCACCAGAACCAAGGTCAAAACCATCACCAGAAATCCCCATGGGAAGTGTTGATTCGATGGCAGCTAGGATAAGTTCTTCCAGCTCGGATGATGCATTGAGTTGTTGTCGTATACGCCAAAGTTGTGGGACGCATTCCGAGATGGCATGTAGGATATCTTCATCTTGCAACATGGAAGACCGGAGCACACATAGAACCGGCTGGATAATAGGACTAAGATGGGGGATTGACCCTGTTGAAATCAGCTTGTCAAGCAGGTGGAGTAATTGCGAAGGAGGAAGATATCTGATCCAGAGAGAACTCTTATCCATCTATCCGCTGAAGCGATTAGGTCCGAGAAGTCATCGAGTTTGTACAGACACTCACATCGAGATCACCACGATCCAATTGGTCCAGAAGAAAGGCAAGCCAATGAGCACTGACCTGGGACAAAATGCATCTGTCCACTAGAGACGTGGGCTTGAAGGAGCTTTGCAATAATTCTTCAAGGACAGCATAGACCCTGTTATCAACGTTATGTGCAAGAGCCAAGCGTTTCAAAATGCCAGAGTCAGCGAATAAGAGTTGTTTCATAAACCCGATTTCCCGGTTATCAAACACCGATCGAGCTTCACTGAAAAGGGCAGCAAGAACAGACAAGAGCCCAGGAGCTACAAGTGTACCCGCAGTGTCTAATCGATGTCCGATTTGTCTCACCAGGGTAAGACATGACTGTACGTCGGGCTTGGTCGAGAAAAGGGCGGCGATCAAGCATCTTCGATAATCAGAGTCAAGGAGCTGCTCATCTGATGCGTTCAAGAAAAGCCACTTGATAGGAAGTCTTTACAAACCGATCAGAGTCGGCACATATATGTAGACCCAGTATAACTTACGGTTTTCCAATATCGGTTCCTACCAGGACGTGATTCTTCCGTAGTGAACCGCTATGAGGGAAGAGATATTGTACCAGCTCCTTTAGGGCTGGAGTGTAGTATGCTTGAACGGCTGATATTATGCGTTCGGCGTCCTCAGGCGAGAAGGGCTGATCCAAAAAGCGAATACAATCGATAACCTTATGTGCAAGGAGTCTCCGGTGATGCATTTGTTGGCCTCAAACAATTGATCAGCACATGGACAGTGCACAAAGATAACGGGATGCATACCAGAGGATGAAGACTCAATCCACTCCAGTTGACCCTGCAGGCTCGAATTTGGCATGGCTGGAACCTCGACCGGTTGCTGAGGTTTGATTGCAGCGTGCATCATATTCACTTCCGTTCTGACAGCCATTGCTATTGCAGGATGATCGGATTGCCATCGTTGCCTCTCAGAAAGTACGCGATCGACACGGGCAACCAGAAATTCCAGGAAAATCAAACTTTGGGTTCGTCCCATGAGTTGAAACACCAACTTGCGTACGAAAGAGGATATGGCTAGGACATCAGAAGGCGCTAGGAGGTCAGCTTTGGTCTTCGCATCAAGTTGTTCTAGCACTGTCATGATCAGAGGACTCGGATATGTATCAGTGTTGGAGCTGGGAGAAGTGATCAATGCAAGGCTACCACGCATTTCTTCGATATATCTGTAAGGAGTCTTGAGGCACCGCTGGATGCAATCGTCGAGAAACACTACAACACTCTCAGCTTCATCTGTGAGGCTCGCGTTATCCGGTGATGTGGTATTCGAAGCACGCAGTAGGCAAGGAAGAGAAATAAACCAAAGACTAGGTTCAGTGGGGTTTTCTTCAAATAAGATGCAGGAGGAGAGAAGAGATGAAAGGAGGTCAAGAAGGATGTCTTTCAGAGCCGGAATGCAGGTAACCACGTATGATTTGAGGATAGCATAGAGATATGTCCGGGAAGATGCTGAGGATAGGATTAGCTCATTGCAAAAAAAGGTGGAGAAAACTCAGTACAAGTTTTGCCAGTCCAGATGAATTGATCGCTCTCCTTCAGTGTGCGAAACACATGCAATCTTTGGATCAAGTGGAGCTTTTTAGTAGCCTCAGGAATACTGCTATCTTCATCTGCATCGTCGACCACAGACACATCAAAGCTGGCAAGAACTTTACCAACATCAAAACGCGCCTCTGCGACGACCTCGGGCAGATATTTGTGGTACAACAGCAGCAACCTTTGTGCACTCTCCTGCAAAAGAGCAGTACGAACGGGATTCGACGCCTGTGCTTTGGGCACTGAAGCGACCTTTTGCTGACAGAACCCCAGAATGACTTGAAATTCTGGCACCCTCTTTCGGACCTCCTTTTCCACCTCCCTTCTACGTTTTCCCCAGAGTCCAACCTCAGTACCCTTTACCTCTAGCGCACTTTCAACTTGCTCCAAGTTCTTCAATACACTTGCGTATTTCTGAAGGCATTTCACCAGTGTGAACGCTGTACAATGTTGCACAAGGCCCGAGGAAGACAAAAGCCCTTTTGTAAATATGCTTCTGGGTGACACATGAGAGGGGAGTACGTTGGAAAGGATAATCTGGAGTGGAGGTGGAGTGGGATCATATAGATTTGTATTGGGAAGGTAAAATGTCAATCTGGGTACGGGAAGAGATATTATGGTCCCAAGAAAGGCAATATTGGCAATCCATTTTGTCGAAAGTCGGGGTTCGAGCGTCAATTGTGCAGAGGACCAGTATCTGATAATGATGAGTTCTGTAGAAGCCTTGCATTATTGATGCTAGAATACGTACCCCGCAACAAGCTCAGGACAAGCTTCGAGTATTTTCCGTGCCAATTCCTGCTGCCTTGCACTCTCGTTGACTTTCAAGGTTTTGAGAATGTTTGCGAGGATCTTGTTGTAGATCTTCCCTCCCCTCTCATCTTCAACGTCATCCCGAGGATACCAGCCGCGATCCTTGAAACAAATTCCAACTCCGGATCGCGTCATAATTGCAAGTAGGAAGTGATGGACGAGATCAGCAGGGATATAGTCTGAGTTTTCATCATTTGAGCTCGTACGCTCGTAAATCTTCAACAGCTAACCAATGCTACGTGTCAGATAAATCTGAGATTCTATACGAGGGACATACATGGGAGATGGTCTGTTCGTTGAAAAGTCCAATTTTCACAGTTCTCTTGAGTTTCTGATCGGAAAAGAGGTTGGTCCAGATAGCCTCCAGGACATGTCGAATCAAGAGATAGTGATCCTGTGGAAGCCCTTTAAAAACACCGAGAAAGGCATTCCGGTGCTGCTCCAGGAATACAATCTTCACTTGGGTCTGACTGTCAAGGAATGAGAGAAGGAAGAGGATGTATAACGTTCGTATATCTGTCGACGCGCAATCAATCACAAAGTACTGATTCAAGGAGGTTAATCTACCAGGTCGCGACAGAGGGTTGTAGTCGAGTGTACCTTTTCTCCGGAGGTTCAATAATTTAGGCAAGCTCTAGTGAATATGAGAAGATGGGGAATGGCGATATACGAGGACACGGCTTGCCTTAATCTCCCATTGAAAAACCTCCAAGAGTGTCTTCTTCTCTCGGCCTCCCGCATACCCAGAGACTGCATTCAGAAGTTTGAGAGTCACAAGAATGAGTTCATTATGTGTCCCTCCCACGAAGGAGTTCAGCTTCCTCATCCACTGTGAACTTAAGAGATTCTTGACGATAGGATACCCAAGCGTATGATAGGTATAGTGCGATGACAAGAGCGGAAGGAGAGCAGCTAAAAGAGATACTATAGCCACTGAGAGATTAGTTTGCCTCTTTGAAGAATATCATCGTTTTTTTTCTTGCAGAGAAGAGTAATATACATACAGGATCTGTGTGTTCCCATAACCCGAAAATATCTTGAGCCCCCTGATCCCCCCCTAACCATTGCTGGACAAGTAGTAAACGTTCGTCTTGAGCTGTTATTTTTTCTTCTTCAAACTCTATTGTAACCTGATTCCGGAGTTGATTCAAGGCTGGTAAAAATGTTGAAAAATATTACTTGAGGAAGAAACTTGTACAACTCTACCTTTGACGACGACATCGGGGTTTTGGGCCCTTAAGCTTTTCCGAATGTCTTCTGGGTCAGTAAATTGACTATAGTGTTCTAGCTTTCTTTTCTTGTTTTGCTGTTTGGACATTTGTTTTAGTTTAGGATGGACAGATTTAGTAGCTGCTGCAATTGATTATTAAGCCATTGTATGTTGTCTATCAAAAACACGTGGAAATGCGCATGAACTAAAATTTATCAATAGTATGTTCTCCGTCTTCTGACGTGCTCTTCGCATCAATCCTGTCTTGCAATAGCCTTGTAGCTGAATTCTAGACCACTCATGCTCCGTCATACCGATTGGACCATGTCTTTAACCAAGTTACCGAACTAGAAACGCCGCAGATGCGACTTCAGTGGTGTCTGCACCAGGGATTTTCCGCTAAAAAGTACTCCTCTGTCATCGCCCACGAACCTGCAGTAACGCTCACATGTAATTTCAGACGTTTATAATCTGATCAAAATCTCTTGAAAGGATCATGCAAGGAGTGCGTAAAAACGTGGATTCTACATGTCATATTTAGCGGTGCTTTCTAGTCATCGTCTGTCAGCACCGCGGGTCTTTCCTGATGTGATTTGTATTAACAGTGGAGCCCAGGAGCTGTACGTCAAGTTTTAGCCATCTCTGCATGATTCGCGCCGACTATTGACGCTCAGTCCACCCGTTTAGAGCGGAGCAGAACTTGTATAAATACTCGTGTCCACAAGTGGGAGTGTAAGCAGTACGAACAACGTCAAGAAAGATGAAGACCTACTTGAACTCTTTCTTCATCCTTGTAACAATCATTGCTGGTGCCCAGGCAGACCATTCATGTATGTCTGCTGGACTTCTCGAAAAAAGTATATGACTAACACTGGTAATATTCACCTCCTCGGATTATGGCTACTGCCAGTCACTTTCAGAAACAATTGCGGGGGAAATGTGCAGCCGGTAATCGCCAACGTCAATTGTGGCTACTCTCCCCGCTGTGATACCCCTGGCTCAGGCGGAGTGGTATTTGATATAAACAAGGACTCTGTTGCCACTCAACTGACCGCTTCCAATAGCCCAATCCCGCAATATCGTATACGGGCCCCCAGCCGGGAAGCCTTAGGCCTGGTGGAAGTCAGACCTTGACAATTAATCGCCAGGTATGAATACTATGCCTCACGATTTGTATGATGGGCTAAGTAATGTGTGATCAGTGGAACGGGCGCATCTTTTCCCAAAATGGGGCCTGTGGCGCCAAAGGCGAAGAGTGTACAATGACAGAGTTCAATCTTGATACCGGTAATAACTTCACCCCACAGGAAAGCCCGACGCTCCATCTATCTATTCCAGATTCACTGACTTCATTCTCAGGATTATGATATATCAAATATACAGGTAAGTATACGATTATGTCAAAGCATCCTCACACGATTAACCCCTGGTCCTCTGATTTGCAGGGATTTACGCAATCCATAGGTATTGCAGTGAACGGCTGCGATACTGTAGCTTGTACCAATGTCAACTGCGGCTGTAGCTCAGCCTATCCACCTGGGGTAAGTGTCATCGGGTTTGCACATGCCTGATTTGTACCAACTTGTGGGTGTACAGGATCTTTCGGGATGTGGCAATGATTCACCAGTCCGCGGATGCTCTGCTGGAGATCACTCGTGGACCATTACCTTCTGTCCCTGAGCTTGTCAGACGTCCTAGGACCTCGGAATCCACCCTACTTTGTTGCAATGCCTTGTGAAGTGGATCTGTTAATAAAAGGGGAATATGTTTTACAGATTGTATCTAGTTTTGATTGTATCTAGTTTTGAATGTTATCTGGATTGCTGAAACATGTGCCTGACAATGATCTACACTCACTATCCCAAGCCCTGGGACTACATGTCGGCCTAGTCAAGTAGCCAAAAGTCAAAGGCCATTTATTTTCAATCAAAATTTATTCTCGGTGGTCCTGTGCACCTCATCCATGTACTATTCTAAGTATACTATCGAGATGAGGAATGCACCGAATATAAGAGGTATGTATTCATCGGTCTGATCATGTTCACTGGTTTTCAGACATGAGTGTCAATCATGAATATAATGTCCATTCAACCAGTGGTCTCATTGCTCTCCATGATATCTTGGATCAATCTGACAGATTCTCGTGAGCGTGGTTTTATGGCACAATCAAATGGTAGCGGGTAACTAGAAAATTAACTATATTATTATGTAGTATGCCATTTCCAGAATTGGTTAACTCACGAAACAGCACCAGAGTCATATTCACAACTCGGCTCAATAGGATGGCCATCAACATCGAGAGTTTTGTCAATGTCAAACACAGTTAGCAACGACGCCGCCGTCAACCAGAGTATAGAATATCCTATATGCGTACCAGGGCATATCCTGTATAGGAATTGAGTCAATGAAAGAATAAGCTCAGCGTGATTCATCTCCACGAACCTACGTCCAAAACCGAAGACTATATCTATCGGATCCCGTATCCCATCATCTTTCCTCAGCATACCATCAGACGTCAGGAATCGTTCTGGACGAAATTGTCTGGGTTTAGGGTAGTCGGATTCATTGTTGAGCATTGCCCTGAGGAGATTACACTGAGTCAAGGGACAGGTACGGACACAGAAAGTGATCTCACCATGCATTGTATAAAACTGAGCTATATTTAGGAATGTAATATCCGTTATAGATGTCATCTGAAATGCATTGGTGCGCAACACCTGAAAGCGGACTCAGGAATCAGGGCATAGTCTCCCACGGCATGAATTGCAGCAGACCTGTAGGAACGATTGACTGCCACCTGAGGGTCATGAGATTACTCTGAAACACTCAAAAAGATAAAATTCTTGCCGTAATGTCTCCTTCACGACAGCACAGAAGTATGGAAGGTGGGGTTCATCTGTATGTATAGGCAGGCGGTCCCGGCCCACGACCTCATCTAGTTCACGCTGTGCACGTTTCTGTATATCAGGATGACATGTCATAGCAAGCACGAAAGTTTGCACGGCTGTGCTTATGGTATCAGATGCAGCTGAGCAGATCCTACATGAGAAATTCTTGAGTAGATACTCTGAGACATACCCATATACACGTTTCCAGCGACATCTTTGAGTACAGACATATATTCTTCGCTTTCTTCGTTAGGGAGACTCTCGAGACAGAGTGATACAAAAGAGGGATCAGGATTGCGATGCTTGGACTGATAATAGTGGTTAAGATCAAAATGTATGAAAATGCCAGACTGAACACACCCATTTCTGATACGCATTGTCGAAGATACAATCCCTCGACTTCGCCGCATAAACACGCGACTTTGCAGCTATCCTATGAAATTTAACGCCAGGAAACCATGTCGGAAGGTACTTCAGGGTCGGAAGCATGTCCACTAATGCAGAGCCAACGGTTAAGCATTCACGGATAGTCTGCCTTGCGAGAAGGGCAATTTCAAAGTTTGGGTCGTTCTCAGGTGAGATGTCAATCCCATACGTCATGGAGATACTGATGGCTCCAGTCATACTATAATAGATAAGGTGCGTTGAGTTTCAAATGGGACAGTTGACAAAGGTGACCAACTGGTGCAATAAATTTACTAAATCTGTTGGACGTTCGAGGAGTTGATGAAGGAAACGATGGAGGTATTTAGCTTCCGGAATGCGATAGACTGCAGCGTTCGACATATTGAAATATTTCTTGAAAAGACGGCGGCGCGAACGCCAAGATTCACCATAAGGCATCAAGCCAAATTGATAACCAAATCCAGACCTGACACAGACATCAGAACTATAAAAATAGTTTAAGAAGGTTAACAAGAGTACAGTTGGCTAAGCATAACCGAAGTGGGTCTTCGGAATGATTAGTATTCCACGGCAGGACAGGGATCCTCAATTGCTTACCGGCTCGAGTATATGGCAGACCGTCTTTCCAGCAGTTCTTTGGCGGCCTCGTATGAGTTCAGTACAATGATTGATTGTCCAGGGACCTTCAGATGTAAGATATCCGTATCTTTTAAAATCAGAAATGACTCAGAAGAAACATGGGAGCTGCTGACTATAAAACTTCCCCCATTCAGCCCATATTTTCCATGCATACGTGGACGGCATGACGAACAGGTTACCAAGCAATGGCAACTTCTTAGGACCTGGAGGAAGGGGGCATGTGAAAGACCGACTGTTACGACAGACACAAATACTGAGAAAGAGTGCGACAACAAGGACCCCGATTTCGGAGGAAAGCATTGGAGAGATGGTCCAAAGATGAAGAGGAGGTTCCGCTGGGCTGGGATCCAGAAGTGGACTTTATCGTGGTGCGAGGCATTACCCACGCCGACTTCGTCGGCCTTTGAGCGTCTATAAAGCGCGTTCAAAAACCAGTCGAGAAGCTCAGTATCGCCTGAAATAGAAGAGAAGTCTGATCTGCACACGTGATGCATTGGTATTTTCTACAGGAACCGTACCAACTCACTTCTTCCATTCCAGGTCCTGGGTTTAAGAGGACATACATACTCTCACTAATAGTGATCCGGCTCCCCTCTACTTTCGATTGGTATATCGTGATGGCCTTCTAAAGTATCTTGCGATATTCAGTCTGCCAAGCAATACTAGTACGCGCGCAATGTTTGGCCCAGGACATAGCTGATGAAACCTCTCTGCCTGATCATCAGCATACGCTTGTGCTCCTCGCTCCTGCATTCCTTGCTCGAATTTTCCCCCTTGTGCTGCAGTAAACCATGCAGGCACAGGATTGCAGGTCGTGAACAACTGGGATGTACTGGAACATATTACAGGCACTATCTTCGATCTTGGCGCGCAAGGGCTACGACACCCGTGGGTAGTGGAGAGATGAAGAAAATCATGACAGACAAGATGTAACATGTATGAAGTCATATAAACAACCAGTGTTTGCATGGAGAATTTCTTCAAGTTACATATGCTTCTTATATGTTTTTCTTCTGCCTCGTGTCTCTGTCAGGAAGATGACGTTTTAGGATTGTCATTGAATTCAAACCTATTTTTGTCCTGATCGCACGATGACTTGACGATAACTTTACCCTGAGCAACTGTTATTCATCTCATAAAATGCGGTACTATAACTAGATATTTTCTCTGTGTTTATAACCTCATATTTGAGTATAATCATTCGAGAAGTGGCTTTATGACGTTTAAGGTTGTGGTTAAAGAAGTGGCAATCCGTGTTCATGCCTGCTGATCCTTCAATTCTGGTCCTTGGTGATCATCAATGCTAGCATGGGTCACACTAAACGCTCGAATAATGTTAGGAACACAATAGATGGATTGTTTTTCACTCGGACATCAGCGGAAAAGTTTCGCCCCAATGAAATGATAACAATAACAGCGAAGCGTTTAGTTACACAATAATGAGGTTAACAGCCATGGCAAACAAGTACGAGAAAAATGAAGAGTAAATAAATTAGCATACAACCACAGAGTGATCGAAACCCTCCTCATGAGTTGATGAGCGTGAATCGATTGTTCTGAACCAATAATTAAAGCTCAAGACTTAGATCATTCTACAGTCGAGATTAACTAATTTAGCGCCTTATCTCAGTTTAAGCAACCCCTCGCCCGAAGGACGCATACGAAAAATGAGCACTTACAAAAGTGAAAGTGTGATGTCGCCATGAACTTTAGCTGTCAGCCTAATGTCCGCATCCAAGTTCAGATCCAGTCTCAATTTCAATGGTTTATCTCCGCCTCCGCCACCACCACCAGCAACTGCACCAGCTGTGTCACCAACGGCATTGACGACACCTTTAGCGGTGTTCACAACTTCTTTTCCTGTATCCTCCACCTCGTCCACTACTGGAAGCCCGCTATGACGTTTTTTATTTCTACGTTTGCGGCGGTGGTCTACTTGAGGCGCTTCCTCTGGATCACTGATAGTGCTTGCGATAGACGGACTACGACGAGTACGACTACGCCCTCGTGATGGTTGGCGTTGAGGAGCTAGAGGGTCTTGGGAAGGCTCGCGTGACTGAGCGCGAGACGGGACTTGAGATTCTGGACGAGATCCTTTGGGCGCCATTGGAAAGAGGGCAAGGATGGAAAACGAGAAGTGTATCAAAAGGTTTTTGTTCTCCGAGAAAAGTAAGACATCAGAGAAGGAGGATCGATATTGACCAGATCGGCACCCACAGCGACGTCTCGCTGTGACATCATTTGTCTCCTCATGTTGGGATTATGTGTTATTACGCAATTCTCGGCGACAGATAATTGAATAATGGGTCGATGCATATCTTTGAGGAAAGTGCTGCACTACCTTTTCTGCTGTAATACCAAGAATCACCCAAGGCTGAGCATACAGAGAGAAGGGCTGAGCCGACTACAATTAGCTGGACAATTGGCACTCGCATTACGTTGTAGTGGATCCCCCAGTCTGATTATAGCATACATCCGGATGATTCATAGTGTCATAGCATAAGATCATAAACATCAGATCACCACAATCAACGGTGTCCGTAAATTGGAGTGGTCACAGGATATATGTGTTAGTAATGCCAAATATGAACCACCAACGTCTCAGGTGCCCGAAGAGGTAGAGTTGGTGCTTACTGAGTCAGACAATATAGAATAAAGCAATTTCTCTTCCTACGATTTCCCTTTAACCATGTGTAGTGTTATTGCTGATGTCACGTCCGCAACCAATGCCGCCACAGGCATCGAAACAAAGAAAGACAACCGCACACAGGAAGAGATTGACGAAGACAATGCTCTTGCTGACAGGTTGTCACTAATCATCGAAGATGCAAACGAGAAAATTGTGCCCATCTGTGAAATGATTCGCAAGGTCAGTACCCTGCTCGTTTGGCTGTTACGCTTGATTCCTGACGCGGGTGTGTCTCCAGCACATCGAAAACATGGAGGCGAAAAAAGAGGAAGACCGTGACGAGGATGAGCTCATAAAACAGGTCAAGCCTCTACTTGAACAAGCGGACAAGACTTTGAACGAGACTAAAGGCGCTGTTAACGGAGCTGATCCCGAAAAGCGTCTGACGAATAGAGCTAAGAGAAACATGCAAGATCATGTGGCCACACCTTCTGAGCAGCGTTTGGCTGAGGCGTTGAAAGTGGCAAGTAGCATTGCATTTTCGCCTGTTCAAGCATTGTTCGAGCACGCTCACATATGTTTTTAGCTCGTAGAGACTGTTGAAGGTACAGTGAAATGGGCGAAGGATAAATTGGATAATTATCCGAAGGCTAAGAGAGACCTTGGCCCCTTGCTTGATGCCTTGAGTCGTACGTCTATGTTGATATGGAACTTGGTCAGCTTCACTGACCGTGGGCTAGAGCCTATCACTCAAATTGTCGGGGGTGTAGCATTGCTCGTTGCTGGTGTCCTTAATCTTCTCGGGAATCTCGTAAGTCTTGAAGACGTGACAGAGACCAATGTTGACTCTCCAATTTCTAGTTGAGCGGTCTCGGTCTTGACGGATTTCTCAAAGGAATCGTGGCAGCTACAGTGAGCTTTGAGTTGTCAGACTATCCAGAATTTATGACTAACGGATTCATGCTATCAGGGCATCAACAGGATCTACCAAGGCCTGGGCTTGGACAGGTGGTTGAACAAGAACTAGTTCTGTGGAAAACTCTTACATTTCTCATGTACGGGATAACTTGTGATTGAAATCCGCATAATCATTATATGTCCGTCGAATCCACGAAACGCTTGGATATGGCTCGTGAATATGCGAGAGCTGACCAGTTACGCATACGGATCAACAGTACGCTGTGATCACGGTGCTCGGTGACGTAGCTCCACAGAGAGAATCAGATGTCAGTTAATCAGAAAAACTGATTTTTTTAATCCCTTCGGCAGTGGCGGCAGTGGAGTTGTTTGACGGGTATGAGACAGGGGTTATGCCATCACGTGATGGAAAATCAGAGCCAATTGGCTCTGTTCATCACAGGGAATGGGGTCGATGATCCCCATGATTCGATCAACCCCACAAACCTTAATGCACGGAGACAAGAAAACTACGTGTCTGCGAGTTCATACAATGTGACAATCCGCATCAAGATTCATGGATTCTAGTTCACTTCCATCTAAATAGACGAAAGCGGAAATGCTTGGAGGGCAATTTGATTGGCAGTTTCGGAGACGTGGTCTTCCTTGAGATTCTCATTTCAAGAAGGCAGAAAAGATCAGAAGTTGTTGTACTACGTCGTTGAGCTATCCGCTAATAAGGGTGGTCATATGTAATCTTCTAGTCTATTTCCACACTGTCAATGCCATCGACTAGCCTGATTGAGATTCTAATCTCACCAAAAGAACTCATCCAGTAGAAAGGATGTTTTGTCTCCATTCGCGTGGATGACTACCAAGTTCAAGCTGACTGCACTCTTGCCTACGCTTGTAAATCCGCTTTCGAGAACCTATTCTCATGATGATTACGCAGAAAAAGTCCCTCACACTTTAGAACCAGAAGGCAGATTCCTTTGAGGCTAGAAATACTGATGACAGCTAGGCGGGTGAAGACCGAGGGTAAGCCCATCAAGAGATTATTTTTCGATGTTGCGCACGATGATCCTCGATTAATTGAAAAGTGTGGTAGTACAAAGGGGATTTTACA
>Ga0153951_1000397_pt1 | contig 16358 bp, 14 predicted proteins | sample TSNJ035MetaG_FD_102278 | JGI IMG/M metagenome (GOLD analysis project Ga0153951, IMG submission 102278) | Attine ant fungus gardens microbial communities from New Jersey, USA - TSNJ035 MetaG | ecosystem: Host-associated > Fungi > Mycelium > Unclassified | place: USA: New Jersey, Wharton State...
GACCAAAACAGGCACCAACAGCAAATGCTGTTGGTGCCTGTTTTTGATTACTGAATCCATTAGGGCTTAATATACGCAAATCCCTGTCCCTGCAGCTCAATCAAGTCCAACACACCTGCTGGCACAACCTCGACGCCATCGGGCAAATCCGCTGCTGTTAGATTATGCGAATTCATCGCGTTTTGGCAGGCATGAAACGAAACATTGGGATGAGCCGCGATAAACTCGCGCGCCTGCTTCAATTCGTAACTCTGAATACCAGTACCATTGGCAACTAAAACAATCTCAGCGTCCGGCTGTAACTTCAGTAAATTATTGATATTGCCGGTGGCCACTTGCCACTTTTCCATTTCATCCACATGAAAAACGACTTTCATCAGATCAGCTCCCTTTTTATCACGCTTGGTTCAACTGGCTCAATTTGGCCTTGGAGTCCGCATCCCCGGGGTCTTCAAAGACGACAAACTGATTCGTGCCGGGAATTTCTAGAATATTCTCAATCAAGTACAGATCCCCGAGCGTCGGATTCTCCAGCATCAAATGTTGCGTCTGAAAATCCGAGACCTGCAAACTTTCCCAAGTTGATGCGAAAACTGCGTCCGTCTTAATGGCATCATAGACTGCAAAAAGAAAATCATCCTCAGGGGTTTCACTATATATTTTCCGGAAGACACCTGCCACATACCGAGCATAGAGTTTCCAATCAGCCAAACTGTCGCGAAAATATTGACTGTTGAATGTTCGCCACACCCAGTTTCTCGTCAGCGGCTCTTGACCATCCCAGGCGCCGTACAGGTTTTCAAAGCTCTGGTTGGTCCCCATCACGGTTAATTGATGATCCATAATGAATGCAGGGGCGGGCACCCGCGCGTCAATCAGTGCGGTTGCGGCACTGCTGACTTCAGTATTCAGCTGGGCTGGTGGCATCAGTTGCACCAGATTAAAGACATACTCAATTTCTGAATTATCAAAATGGAGTGCGCGTGAAATATCCAGCAGTGCATCGGCTGACGGTGACACACCGGTACGCCCCTGTTCGATGCGTGCCAGCCAATCCACACTCACATGCGCCATGGCCGCGACCTCATCCCGCGTGAGTCCGGGCGTGCGGCGCCGGCGATCAGGCAAGTCATATGCGGTTAAATCAGCGTGCCGCCGCTTATAGGCAATAAAGTTTCCTAACGGTTTTTCATTCATGACGCTCTCCTATGGTAGGACAAGATATCCTAGGATAATCGCGCTCTTACTGCGAATGTCCCTTCATTGCATACTATAACTGTTCAAGAGAAAGACAACAATAAGGAGGAAGTTCTCATGACAGTTAAAATTGGTATCAATGGATTCGGACGGATTGGTCGCTTAGCTTTTCGCCGCATTTTGCAGCTGAGCCAAGACTCCGCAAGCATTGAAGTGGTGGCCATCAATGACCTCACTTCGCCCGCCATGCTCGCGCAGCTCCTCAAGTACGATAGCCGCCCACGGCACACTAGACGCCGACGTTAGCGCGACCGAAGACGCCATTATCGTCGACGGCAGAACGTATCATGTCTATGCGGAACCAGACGCCGCGAAAATTCCTTGGGTCAAGAATGATCAGGTTGACTATGTGCTGGAATGTACCGGCTTTTACGCCTCGTCAAGCAAGGCCCAAGCGCACCTCGAGGCTGGCGTGAAGCGCGTGTTAATTTCCGCACCGGCCGGCAATGACGTGAAAACCATTGTCTATAACGTCAACGACAATATTCTGACCCCAGCGGATAAAATTGTTTCGGCCGGTTCCTGCACAACCAATTGCTTGGCCCCAATGGCCGACGCCCTCGACCGCGAATTCGGCGTGGTCGCCGGTACCATGACCACCGTGCACGCCTACACCAGCACCCAAATGTTGCTGGATGGTCCAGTCCGTGGTGGCAATCTCCGTGCCGCTCGCTCTGCAGCCACCAATACCATTCCTCACTCATCCGGTGCCGCAAAAGCTATTGGTCTCGTGCTGCCAAACTTGAATGGTCGGTTGCAAGGCCACGCCCAACGTGTTCCTGTAGCCGACGGGTCACTAACCGAATTGGTCACCATCTTGAAGACCAGCGATCTTACCGCTGAAGACATTAACGCCCACATCAAGCCATATACCCAGGACAACGAGAGTTTTGGCTGGAATGAAGACAACATCGTCTCCTCCGATATTATCAACACCACATTCGGGTCAGTCTTTGATCCGACCCAAACCGAAGTCGTCACAGCCGGCGATACCCAACTCATCAAGACTGTTGCTTGGTACGATAATGAATATGGTTTCACCTGCCAGATGATCCGGACACTGCAGAAATTTGCGGAATTAAACTAGTCTTAACTTAACAGTCATGCTGAGGGAGCACATCAATGCACATGAAAAGACCATCCAAACAAAAAAAGTTTGGATGGTCTTTTCAATCGGGAATTTGGATACATTCATGCGGAACCTAATGTTAGAGTTCCAAGTACACGAACGGTTCAAAATAAGCTCTATTTATTAAATAATCACAAGAATGTCACTGCTAGTATTCCGTAAAAATATCATTCGAAAAGAAATCACTGAATTGCAGTTGATTACCACGGAACAAGTGCAGCTAGATGCTTTAATACTTTAAGGCTACTGGAATTTTTGTGAGAATTTCGCTATACAAATCCGCTTGATTCTCTGGCGTCTCGACTGATACGACCAAACTATACCGCAACTTATCCGAATACCTTCCCAAATTGGCCCGTTCTCGCCACCATCCAACAACAGGATAGACTGCTAGGTAATTCATTTCAGCTAATTCCGCAGCGGAAGTTATAAAAAAATCTGAATGTATGGATCCGCCATTGCGGTTCTTTGGGCCTAAAAACCAACCATTTTGGCCAGCACTTTCGACGTCATCATCGTTATCGCGCAGCCTTATATTGATTCTTTTTTCAAAGGCTTCTTTCGTCTCGTTTGCTTTAATTACGTCAAATCGTAAACCTGCCGAAGAATATCTATACCTATTCTTCCATCCAATCCTACCGGGCCCTGGTTCAATAAAATACGAAAGCGTAACGTGCAATTTAGCTTCAGCTGAACCTAAATCCCGAAGCACTTCAGATGGCCAGGGAATTTCATGAAGATTCATCTCTTGGAATTTATTTTTATTAAACGGCTGTATTTCATCTTGAACGATCAAGTTGACCGAGTTCTCCTTGCTCTGAATGGCACGGTTTAAACTTGGAATCCCATATCCGCACGCGTGAAGTAGTTGCTTTATGCCAGTTGACTTCTTGTTATCACCGATAAATTGTTTTTTCATCTCAGGTGTCCACTCCGCAGAATGCACTAGCAAAGCCCGGACTGTCTCCGGCCACATATCAGGGTATGTCTCATACAATCGAGCCGCCATGTGACTAGCCTCAGCTGTTGCCGCGCTAGTGCCGGATATTGTTGAAAACAGGCCTCTATTAAAATCCGAGCTGGTGGTTAACTGTTCCAGTTCACTGTCAGAGTCAACAGTTTCACCATTCACAATCATATTACCACCTCGAAGCAAAAGGTCAGGCTTTACAGGCCACTGTTTACTCCAGGTCACAGAGGTTGAGCTATATGGGGATAATTCATTTATTTTTGCGACCGGTCTAAATCCCCTGAATTCGTCATTAGAAATATCATCCTTATCACTGTATGCACCAATACTTAGAGCGTTCCAAGCCTGAGCTGGATCTTCCACAGGATGAACAATATTGGAATCTGGATATGTATTTCCACTAACCTCATCAGGATATACATTTCCAGCACTAACAATAAATAGACGTTTAGTTTCCTGGGCGTCTCCTACCCCTGCCGCAATTTGGTCTAAAGCTGCTGACCACGATGATGGGCTCCCGTCTTTAAGCTCGAAATCATTATCAGTAATTGCCATACAAATTACTCTTTTTTTTGATGGATGCGCGATTTCCAGTAGAGCGACAGCCTGTTTTGTAATCGATCCATATAATTCGGGCGCATTTGTGCCACTATCCGGAAGAATTTTAACAGACTCCAACTGATGGCCAACAATTACCTTATCGGAGGAAGCAAGCAAATCAGCAAGATCCCTGTAAAGAACTACACCTGCCATTTCAGTTCCATGTCCGCTGACATCTCTTAAAGACCAAGAATTATCAACTACTTGCAGTGAATCCTCATCTTCAATGGCAGGAAAAATTAGCGGATGCTCATAAGAAATGCCAGTATCAAGGATGCCAACAACCACATCCTTATCCTGAAATTCTGTACGATCCAGCAATTCTTCAGCCCATTTTCTCTGTTCTTGAGGCCTTAAGTCTGTAAAGAAGTCCACGTCAATTGGCACATTTCGAATTTCCGCAATCACCTCAGAGACATTGATAAGCTGGATTAATTGATCTTTATTAGCTTTTATAAGTTTTACAATGCGTTCTGGAAAAACGATTTCCTTATCATCAAAAGGAATATTCAACAGTTGACAAGCCTTTTTAAAATTTGAAATTGCTCCTTGGATGTTATTTTCGGTACTCTGCGAATCACGAGATCCATCAAAACGAATCCAAATCTCACACCACGCCGGGGTGTCGTCTGGTATCTTTGATGAATTTCCTGTCCAAAAGGAGTCCAGCATGGCAATCGAAATATTTTCCATGCTATCAATAAGGTCATGGTTTTTTCTTAAACCTTTGGGCGTCAACTTTTTAACGTTCAAGAAATCCTCTACTCGGCTTAAAAAAAACTGCTCTTTTCCAGAAGGAATAAAGACAGTCGCCATAGGAACTATTTCTCCACTTTTCGGGTCTTCCATTTCTCGATAATTAAGTAATCGGACTCCTTCATTGAGACCCTCCAAGGATTTTAAATTCAAATCATATCCTGGCTGACCTCTAAACTCTAAATAAGTGCTGTCTTTGTACTTAATAGCTGCAGCTTGCTTCTGTTCTTGAGAATTTTTAAAGGCATTTTCAAGTTGTCTCTTGATAAATTGACCATGTCTTTCTCCATTTCTTTGTGGAAAATTGCTTGCTCCTCTCCCACTAGATGAGTAAGCTTCAGACCGCTTGGTGTTCCCTAAAAAAATGTTTTTTAACCCGACCAAAATTTACGCCTCCCAATGTAAATAGACAGCTTTTCGCTCCTTTACCGCAGCCAATAATTTCTTTTCAGTAATAGTTGATTCACTTAAGATTGCCTCTTTAATTGCATCCTGACAGATTCTAACGATTTCTGCCTGACTCAGGCCTTGTGCTTCTTCTATCAGCTCCGAAGAAATAGCGATGTCAGGCTGAAAGCCTTGCAAATATTCACTAAAAATTTGCTTTATTTCATTTTCCCGTGGTAGTGAGTAATGTAAAACATCATCAAACCGACGAAACAGCGCTTGGTCAAGAAGCTGCTGATTATTAGTGGCCGCAATAACAATACTCTGGGAATCGTCCTCTTCGATAAATTGAAGAAAGGAGTTTAGAACTCTCCGCATCTCACCCACCTCATTATCGAGACTACGATTGGCGCCCAAAGCATCAAACTCATCGAATAAGTATACTCCCGTATTTTCACCGATAAACTCAAATAATTGCCGCAATTTAGCACTAGTTTCACCCATAAATTTAGTGGTTATTTTATCTGTCTGTACTGTATAAAGTGGTAATTCTAATTCAGCCGCAATAATAGACGAGGTGAATGTCTTCCCAGTCCCCGGGGGTCCTTCTAAGAGAATCTTTCTTCTATTCTGTAATCCGAATCCCGCTAGTTTTTTTCTATTCCTGTACTCTTTCAAAATCCTTTCGATTTTAACCCTAGTATCAACGGATACAAACAGTTCCTTCAAACTATTTGTTGGCAAACTTAACTCAACCATAGGGTTGACTTTGCCAATAGAAACTACGCTGCCCCGTTGTGGCAATGGCTTCGCAATCAAATTCTTTAAGTCCAATGCCAATTTGCCGTGATTCTGTCTGGCCTCGGAGGCAGCAATCTGCAAGACAATCGTCTTGAATTGGACAGCATCACCATCAACATGCGCCTTCACTAGTGCTTTTAATTGATCCGCTGTCGCCATCTAAATCCCCCCGTTTCACACAAAAAGGCCGCTTCATCTCGCTTAATTCTACCTGTGTAACTGGACGTGGTCAATGTATCGGTTTAATCTACGGTTTCAATTCTTAACTGTAAAAAAACTCTTTTGCAGTATAAATACGGCACCCATGGTTGCTCATGGTCTGAAGAAGTGATTTACCACCAATTTTATTTGTATGCAATAAAGACCTCCTGTCTAGCTGTCAGACAGGAGGTCTTTACTGGTGTTGATTCTGAATACTATAGAGAAATATATATCAATATATGTCTGCTATTCCCACTCAATTGTTGCAGGTGGCTTACTGGTGATGTCGTACACGACGCGGTTGATGTGACCGACTTCGTTAACAATCCGAACGGAGATCTTTTGCAAGATTTCCCAGTCGATGCGGGCAAAGTCAGCGGTCATCCCGTCGATTGATGTAATCGCCCGGATGGCAATGGTGTAGTCGTAAGTCCGACCATCACCCATGACCCCAACAGACTTGAAGCCTGGCAAGACGGTGAAGTATTGCCAGATGTCGTTATCGAGACCGGCTTTAGCGATTTCTTCACGGAGAATAAGATCAGAATCGCGGACGATCTCGAGCTTATCTTCTGTGACTTCGCCAATGACCCGAATCCCAAGGCCAGGGCCTGGGAATGGCTGACGCCAAACGAGGTCATGAGGCATGCCCATCTTTTCGCCGAGTTCCCGGACTTCATCCTTAAACAACTTGTTCAAAGGTTCAATCAATTGGAACTTGAGGTCTTCTGGCAGACCGCCGACGTTATGATGAGACTTGATGGTCTGAGCAGTATCGGTCCCACTTTCAACGACGTCGGTATACAAGGTCCCTTGAGCCAAGAAGTCAATGCCATCAAGCTTAGCGGCTTCATCGTTAAAGACTTCAATAAATTCTTTCCCGATAATCTTCCGCTTTTGCTCTGGATCGGTGACGCCTTTTAATTTGCTCAAGAAACGGTCTTGAGCGTCCACTTTAATGATATTTAAACCAAACTTGCCTTCAAGGCTGTCCATGACTTGGTCAGCTTCGTTCTTCCGCAGCAAGCCATGGTCAACGAAGATGCTGGTCAATTGGTCGCCAATGGCCTTATGTAATAAGACACCAACAACACTGGAATCAACCCCACCAGATAAACCAAGTAAGACGCGCTTGTCGCCGACTTGCTTACGGATGGCTTCGATTTGGGTGTCGATAAAATCGTCCATGCTCCAGTTTGCTTGAGCGTCACAGACGTCAAAAGCAAAGTGGCGCAAGATTTCGTGACCATATTGGGTATGTTGAACTTCAGCATGGAATTGGATGCCGTAGAACTTCCGGTCGTCATTGTCCATGGCTGCAATTGGGCAGTTAGGGCTTGTTGCGGTGGCCCGGAAGCCATTAGGCACTTCGCGGACTAAGTCGCCATGACTCATCCACACGGTTTGTTCTTGTGGCAAATCCTTGAACAATTTGGCGTCGCGATCATACACATCGATATCAGCCTTCCCATATTCGCGGTTATCGGCTGGTTCAACGACCCCGCCGTCCAGAACTTGCGCCATCAGTTGCATGCCGTAACACACACCGAGGATAGGAATCCCCAAATTGAAGATTTCAGGGTCCACACCAAAAGCGCCGTCGTCATACACACTGTTAGGCCCGCCAGAGAAAATAATTCCCTTAGGGGCGATTGCTTTGATTTCTTCGGCTGTGATTGTGTGGGGCTTGAGTTCAGAATAAATTCCAAACTCGCGAATGCGCCGGGTAATCAATTGGTTATATTGACTACCGTAATCGAGCACGATGATCTGATCAAAGTCTTGCGTTTGCACGTTTGCCAAGTTTTCGCCACTCCTTTTTTGTCTAATCCTTTCGTTACACTATACGGAAGTTTGGGTCTAGGGTCAAACCGTGTCAGCCCTTACATCAGAAGTTTCTCAGAACTTTCTTAGATAGACCCGGTCAATCTGGTGATGCTTGATTTTATGCAAAATCACATCCGCCCGTTCCCGTGTCGGTAAAATATATTCTTCCAAATTCGTTAAATTCACCGTCCGCCAAACGTCCTTGGCCAAGGTAAACGCCTGGTCGCGGTCGCCAGTGGCATAGGGATAATAATAGTTGGTGGGATCGGTGAACGCCGTGTCCAAGAGCAGCCCGAAACGTTCTAGATACCAATGTTCAATCAAGTCTGGATCAGCGTCCACATAAATAGAGAAGTCAAAGTAGTCACTGGCATAAATAGATTGGCCGGTGGGCAGTTGTAAGACATTAATCCCCTCAACAATCAAAATATCTGGGTCATCAATCTCGTCGTATTCGCCAGCCAACACGTCGTAAACCTGGTGCGAATAACGCGGGGCCTTCACGACGTCGTTGGCATTTTTGACGGCATCCAAGAAGTCAATCAGCTTCGGCATGTCGTAGCTTTCAGGGAAGCCCTTTTTATCCAAAATCCCACGGCGCTCGAGTTCGGCATTGGGATACAAGAAACCGTCTGTAGTGATTTGTTGCACCTTTTTGTCAGGATAGGCGCGGCTAAGGAGCAGTTGCAACAGCCGGGCCGTGGTACTTTTCCCGACGGCCACGGAACCAGCAATCCCGATGATAAAAGGCCGCACCTTATTAGGAATCCCGAGGAACTCACTTTGATTGGCGGTGGCGGCTTGATAATCGCGGTAGCGAATGTGAATCAGGTGGCGCAGCGGTGAATAGATAGTCACCACATCATCCATGCTGACTTCATCATTCAGGGAGCGCAATTGCTCGAGTTCATCGGTCGTGACGCTGGCAAAATCATGAGTATGAAATTGCCGCCATTGATCACGATTAAAGGCGTAATAGTTCATTTGTGACTGCATAATTTATTCTCCAATGTCCAGACTAGAAACCGATTCCAATTTTACCATATTCGCCATCACTTTTGCGGCCGAATAAAAAAGGCTTATGACAAAACCAATGGTTTGTCATAAGCCTTTAAATTCTTTTAGCTCAAATCAAGGTCAACATCCAGCTTGGCTTGAGACCGGCGTTCAGCATAGCCAGCGTTCACGGCCTGTGCTTCTGCGGTATCAAAGGTCAGCGTTGGGGCGACATAATCAGGATCAACCACGACATAGGTGGCAAAAGCAGTCCCGACGAGAAAACGCTCACCTGATGGCAGGTGTTCGCCGATCAATTTGGCAAACACCTCAAGTGACCGGGTCCCCACCCCACTGACGTAGGTTTGAATTTCCAAGGCATCCCCGATTTTGGCGGGTTGAACAAAGCGAATATGGTCAAAACTGCCGGTGACAATCTCAGCCCGCGCGAATCGCTGCGCGGACACAGAGGTCACATCATCCAGCCAGGCCATCATTTGGCCACCAAAGACGGTGCCATGATTATTCAGTTGCTTCGGAAAAATCCGAAACGTTGCGGTTGCATTCGTTTCACTGCTTTTCATCGGCTTACTCCATTGTATACAAGTCTGGGCTGACATCAGCCAACAGCGGCGAAATATCAGGGCTCGCCAAGATAGTCAGGCGATGCATTGCCCGGGAGGTGATGGTGTAAAGCAATTCCCGTTCGTCTTCAGCGTTGAAGTTGGCGGCATTAGCTTGCCAAACCACAACCGCATCAAATTCCAACCCCTTGGCTAGGAATGATGGCACGACCAAAATCCCACTGGCCAAGCGCTGGTTCTCAGATTGAATCAAGGTCGCTTTAATGCCGGCCTTGTGCATTTCATCAAATAGGCTCTGCGCGTCTTCCAAGGTTTTGGCAATCACAGCCGTGGTTTGGTTGGCTGCGGTATTGGTCGCCAGTTGTTGTTCAAGCACTGTCAGCAGTTCCGCTTCACTCTTACGCAAGTATAGACTTGGCTTTGGCCCTTGGCGGTTGAACGCCACAATGGTCTGGCCCGACTTCAAAATTGCTTTGGTGAAGTCCGTGACCTGCGCCGTTGACCGATAGGATTGGGTGAGTTGAATGACCCGTGTTTTATCAGGATTGAACAATTTCGACACGTCATTAATCAAGGTGTGCGAATCTTCCTTGGTGAAAATGGCTTGGTTCAAGTCCCCCAGCAGGGTGAACTTAGCCTTGGGAAAACTCTTTTGCAAGTAGGCCAATTGATAGGGCGTGTAATCTTGAATTTCATCGACGAAGACATAGCGCATGTTGCGTTCGCCATGCCGGCCGGTAATCAAGTCAAATAAGTGCAAGTATGGTGTGGCGTCGACCATGGTCAGCTGGCGATCTTGGAAGGCTTCAACGAAGTGATCCACTTCGGCCTGCCAGTCTTCGGCAGTCAAATCATAATCACTCAGCTTAATCAGATTGGGCACGGCCCGTAAAAAGGCCACGTATTGGGCGCGGAAGTTCAAGAAGTGATTCTTCACGATCGCATTTTGTAAGCCCTCAAATTCTTTAACCACAATTTGGCGAGCATAGAACCGATATTCATCATCGCTGTTCTTAAATTCGGCCGGGCCATCATGTTGTAATTCCCGAATGGCTTCATCCGAGAGGTTTTCCACGGCTTCGTTGACCCACTTGGCCTTCATTTCTGATTCCACGCGCCGATTCAGCATGGAAATCAAGCGTTCCTTGGTCGCGGTCAAGCGATTGCCTAAGTGATAATTAGCGTTGTAACTATAGAAGATGTCCGCAATCCGTTGCTTACTGAAGAAGGCCTCACCATGGAACTTAATGTCCTTGATGCGCATGCCACTCTTCTCAAGACTGGCCGCATAAGTCTCCATCGCTTTGAAGAAGACCAGGCTACTTTTCAGTTTCGTGATCTGCTTTTGGACCGGCGTCTGCACAGTTTCAAACTGTGAAAACAGACTCTGCACATCAATCCCAGGAACCCGGCGCGTCACGTATTGGTAGTACGTAAATTGAACCATGTTCTGTTCACCCAACTCAGGCAGAACGTTTGAGATATAGTCCGCAAAAAGTTGGTTTGGTGAGAACATAATCACTTGGCTTGAATTCAAATTCCCGCGGTACCGGTAGAGCAAGTAGGCGACCCGTTGTAAGACCGCAGACGTTTTCCCTGAGCCCGCCGCCCCTTGGACAAACAAAAGGTCTGCGGCGGTATCCCGGATAATTTGGTTTTGTTCTTGTTGGATGGTCGTAACGATGGTCTTCATTTGGGTGTCGGACTTTTCGCCCAACACTTCGAGCAACATCTGATCCCCGATAGTTTCGGTGGTATCAAACATCGTCTGAATTTGGCCATCTTTAATCACAAACTGGCGTTTCAAGGAGACTTCGACGGATTGGGGCCCATCAGGGGTCTGATAGGTCACCTGACCGATGCCGCCATCATAATAGATGGAAGAAATCGGCGCCCGCCAGTCGTAAATCAAAAATTTGCCGGCTTTGTTGGTGAAGGACCCGAGACCAATATAGATGGTTTCGGGTTTTTCATTGGCCTCTTGGAAGTCAATCCGCGCAAAATACGGATTCAATTCCAGGCGTTTCACTGTCTTTAATTGTTGATTCGACTGTTGCCAAGCATTGGTACGTTCATCCAGCATTTGTTGTTGCTGTTGAATGGAGGCCGCCGTTTCAATGGCTTCGGCGTCGTTACTCAGGTTAATCGAGAAGTCATTAAAGAAATTCTCGTTTAAGCTGCGTTCTTCGGCCTTTGTTTGCTTAATCTCTTTACTCAAGCGTTTATCCGCTTGGGTTAATTGTGACATGAAGGTATCTAAATGCGCTTGTTCGTGGTTCTGCTGCGTATCTGTCATTAAGTCAGCCCCTCACTGCAATTGCAATAATCGTCAAAATATCATACCACTTTTGGGCCGGCTTCTCAATTAAAAAGATAATACTAACCATTCAATAAGCGATAAACTTAATCCGTTTGCGGGTAAAGAATACTATCCTTAAAGATACCATCGCCCCAAATCTCGCGTTCACTGAGGGTGGTTTCAATTAATTCAATGGGTTGGCCATTCACCAAAATCATCGCCGTTTGATACCCAGCAAATGGTTGGTAAAGGGGCATAATGATTTGTTCATCGGCAATCGCCGCTTTGACATCATTGGTGGTAAAAGCCACGTGAGTCTGGGTTTGAATCAAGGAATCCAAGCTGGAATTGGGACCAAAGGCGTGTAATTCAATTGGAATCCCGAGCTTATTTTGTTGATCCAGCGAATACATATCATAGATTTTGGCATATTTTGTGGCGGGATTATCCTTGATTTGTGCAAGCGGTACAATCTTGCCAATGTGATGGAATTTAATCGTTTCGAGCATCGTTTCTCCTTATTTGTGCGGCTTAAACCAGTTGGTGTACGCACTGATTAAGGCGCCAACAGCCAAACCAATGGCGACACAGAGTAAAATCTTGTTGAAATACCAGCCGATGAGTAAGCCAATCAGTGTGGTCGTGCCAGTAATGAGGGATTTTCGAGTCATGGTTCTCTCCTTGTAAGTTATTATTTACTACGCTAACATAGACCCCGTTGAATTTGCATCGAAAGGAGCAAATTATTTTGGCCAATCTTGCACTCTTATTCGTCCTCTTCGCCGCGCTCGCCATTCCGTTGGTCATGGCGCGTTTGCATATAACCCGGGTCCCAACGGCGGTCGCCGAAATCGTTGTCGGCATTGTCTTGGGCCAAAGTGGCCTGCATTGGGTCACGGTTAACCCGACGCTCTCGCAACTCAGCGACCTCGGGGTGACGGTGCTGCTCTTCCTGTCGGGGATGGAAATCGATTTTTCCCTCTTTAAGCGCCAGCCCAATGCCACACAAACCAGTCCGGTGCAATTAGCGCTGACGGGCTATCTCAGTGTCATCATCATGAGTGGTCTGGTCGGTGGCTTGCTCAAGGTGGCAGGACTCTATGCGCATCCCCTGTTTGCCATGATTGTGTTCACCACGATTGCACTCGGCGTGGTGATTGCGGCACTGAAGGAAAAAGAACTCCTGAGCCAGCCGTTTGGCCAAACGATGTTATTACTGGCGGCGCTCGGTGAACTCTTCCCGTTGATTGCATTGACGATTTTTGCCGCTTTAAACGGCGCGTCGTCACATAGCGTTTGGCTGCTGGCCCTCATTTTTGTGGCGGCGCTCTATCTCTTGCTCCGCTTCAAAAAGCCCTATGCCTTCTTTTCAAAGATTGATAAAAGTACCACACAGCTCGACATTCGCCTGGCCTTCTTCATCATCTGTGCGCTTGTGACCGTGGCAGCGGGCGTCGGAGCCGAAGCCATTCTCGGCGCGTTCTTGGCTGGGATGGTAATGAAGTTGCTCGAACCTCGCGAGGAAACGCAAGACAAGTTAACCTCATTAGGTTACGGCTTCTTCATTCCCATTTTCTTCATTATGACCGGCGTGCGCTTGAACATTCCGGCAATGCTGCAAGATCCGCGAGCCCTGGTCTTGATTCCCGTGCTCCTGCTTGGTTTCATTCTGGCCAAAAGTTTGCTCTACCCGATTTTGCGCCGCCGCTTTAAATCGTACAATGCGCTCAGTGGGACCGCGCTGCTGACGACCACGATTACCCTGGTTGTGCCAGCGCTGACCATTGGCCGCAATCTGCATTTGCTGTCTGCGGCTGAATCAGGCGCCTTCACGCTTGCAGCCATCATCACTTGTTTGCTGGGGCCGGTCCTGTTCAATAGTTGGTTCAAAGCGGATCCCAATGACCTCCCGAAAACCCGCGTCCATTTTATTGGCGCCAACATTATGACTGTGCCCATCGCCCAGCAGCTAGCTGAAGGGCTCTATGACATCGTGTTGTATACTGACTTACCTGAGAATTATAAAACCTACAATTCCGAAGCCAACATTAAATTATTGCCTAACTTTTCACAGGCTGCGCTGAGTGAGGCAGGAGCCTATGATGCCGACATTGTGGTCCTCGGTTATTTTGACCATGATAAGAATTATCAGCTTGCCCAATGGGCCTTGGCCGCCGACGTGCCGCGGATTATCGCCAGGTTTGAAACCAAGGACGTGCAGAATAATCGTTACGAAGTCTTGGCGGAACAAGGGGTCGAAATTTTCAACACCTTGGATGCTAACATCGCCCTATTGCGCAGCTTAATTGAAACCCCATCCACGCTGAAAATCCTTACCGACACCACGGCAGGCATTTTTGAAATCACCGTTCGCAACCGGCGCTTTACCGGTATGGAAGTCCAGGCGCTGCCATTTATTGATGAAATTACCATCAGCCAGATTTACCGCGATGGCCAGTTCATCGCGCCTCATGGTGATACGCAGATTCATCTGGGGGATCACATTCTCTTTTCCGGGTCGAAAAACGCGGTTCAATCCATCCGCCAACAAATGGAATTGCTCAACTAAATTTGCAGTTTAAAAGCCCAGTGCTACACTAAATATATCTTAAGAAATCAGGTGACGGTATGAAGCAAGGGACGACGATTTTAACATTAGACAACGGCTACCATCTGTGGACCAATACCCAAGGTGAAGGCGACATTCATTTGCTGGCCTTACACGGTGGTCCTGGTGGTAATCATGAATACTGGGAAAATTTTGGTGAAGAACTCGCTGACTTGGGCGTGCAAGTGCATATGTATGACCAACTCGGCAGTTTCTATTCTGACCAACCAGATTACAGCGACCCTGAAATTGCGGCCAAGTATTTAACTTACGATTACTATTTGGATGAAGTTGAAGAAGTCCGCCAAAAATTGGGCATCGACAAGTTCTATCTAATTGGACAAAGTTGGGGCGGCGCACTCACCATGTTGTACGCCTTGAAATACGGCGATCACTTGAAGGGTGCCATCATTTCGTCCATGGTCGATAACATTGACGAATACATGGTCCACATCAACGAAGTGCGTGAAGAAGCCCTGCCACCTTCAGCTGTGGCTTACATGAAGCAACGAGAAGCCGCTGGCAACTGGGACGATCCTCAATATCAAAAGTATGTCGACATTTTGAATGCCGGCTACGTTGATCGCAAACAGCCACCTGCAATCAGCCATTTGATTAACACGATGGCAACGCCCGTTTACAACGCCTTCCAAGGCGACAATGAATTTGTTGTCACTGGGAAGTTAAAAGACTGGGACGTGCGCGACCAAATCCACAACATCACCGTGCCAACCCTGTTGACCTTTGGTGAACATGAAACCATGCCCCTGAAGTCGGCCCAACGGATGGCTGAAGTCATTCCCCATGCCCGCCTCGTGACCACACCAAACGGCGGCCACCATCACATGATTGATAACGCCCCTGTTTACTTCGATCACCTGAAGCAATTTATCAGTGACGTTGAAAACAACAAGTTTAACGATTAGAGCGTGAGCAAGCACGGGTTGTAATCGAGTACGAGCAAGATTTCGTAAAATCAGCGAATTTTGCTGATTGCGAAATCAGGCTAGACGGAGATTGCAGTGCTTGCGAACGCGTTTAGAGCGTGAAAACTCACGGGAGCAACTGAGCACTAGCAGGCTTTCGAGGATGGGTGATTTGGGCCCATTGAGAAAGCAAGCTAGGTGTAAGTTGCTGTGAGTTTGAGCGCGTTTAGAGCGCGAGCTGACACGCCTTGGCTCTGGTAGATAAGGCAGAATCAGACAAGTGGCCGCACTTTGCCAAGGACTGAGACTGACTTATCTTGAAGAGCCAGTGTCAGCGAAAGCGTTTAGAGCGCGAAAACTCTTGGGCGCTCTGACCCTAAGGTCTGACAATATGTCGGGCCTTTTTTGATTGACGAGCCGTGGCTGTGGCAGTAGGCTAAACGCAATTGCACCACTGCCACAAAGAAAGTCAGGGAGAGCGGATGAAGTCACTGAAGCGCCGGTTCTTTTGGGCATTGGCAATTTTCATTGTGCTGACAATCGCCAACTATATTTGCACAATGCGATATCATTTAGACGGCTACCTCTGGTATCGCGGCCTACAATTATTCGTTTGGTTCCCAAGCATGGTTGCGGTCGTTTTTAACTGGCCGCACCGTAAACATTAAAAAGAGTTCTCACTGGTCAGCCCGGTGAGAACTCTTTTTTAGTTGCTCTTAATGAAAGTGGTGCCGTCAGCTGCTGGGGCTTTGGATTTTCCAATAAAGGCCACCAGCACAATGATGGTAATCAAGTAGGGTGCCAACGTAAACCAAACATTTGGAATGCCGGAGATGACCGGGATGTACTTACCGATGATGGCTAAGCTTTGCGCAAAGCCGAAGAACAGCGCTGCCCCCATCGCCCCCAACGGATTCCATTTGCCAAAGATCATCGCAGCCAAAGAAATGAAGCCCTGGCCGACAATCGTCGAGATACTGAAGTTCAGCGTAATACTCTGAGCCATGATGGCACCCC